>Ga0209403_10000837_pt1 | contig 42681 bp, 33 predicted proteins | sample ArcticOcean_MG_C_8_FD_187440 | JGI IMG/M metagenome (GOLD analysis project Ga0209403, IMG submission 187440) | Marine microbial communities from western Arctic Ocean - ArcticOcean_MG_CB11_86 (SPAdes) (version 2) | ecosystem: Environmental > Aquatic > Marine > Oceanic | place: Arctic Ocean... | reverse complement strand
TCGAAAAAACTGTTTTCCAAAGTGGGGGTGTCCAACGAAACGGGAGCGGGTGCCGCCGGTGCCGCAAGCAAATCCGTGTTGGAAACCGTGGGGAGCGCGGGGTCCAGTGTTGAGGGCAGCGCCATTTCCGTTGTTGAAGGCACGGCTACCGCAAGAGCGGTTGCTGACTGCTGGGGAGCAAGCTTCGGAGTGGTGAGTTTTGGTGTTTTCAGTGCAGGCTTGGCAACTGCCAAATTTCCAGAGCTGATCCTCGTTTTTGCAGTTTTCAGGGAGGGTTTGGGGGTGGCAATTTTTCCAATTCCTGCAAGCTTGGGTTTGGGGAGTTGGGTTCCGGATAAGCGCGGAGTGGTCGGCACCTCACCCGCCTTCACCTTGGGGAGGCTCAGCTTGGTTTTAAGGTTCGGCAACACAGTGCTCTTCGGTTTCACCAAAGGTGTACTGCGGGGATTCAAACGAAGCTTCGTTGGGGTTTTCGTTGCTGTCTTTCGTATTGGGCGCAGTTTCTGGGTTTTGAGGGTGGACTGCTTTTGCTTCGTCGCTTTTTTGCTCCCAGATTTCCGGATTTGCACTGCCTTGAGTGCGGGTTGTTTTTGCTTCGGCGCTTTTTTACTCCCGGGTTTCCGACTTTGCACTTTTGGTTGCTCAGGGCGGGCTACCGTAACATGTTTCCGTTTTGAAGGCACTGGCTTGGGCGGGGCTGGAATCGCAGAGGCTTGCTGCTTCGCCGAGGGCGTTTTCTTTGAGTGTTTCGACTTGATGGGCGAGTTCGGCTGCGGTTTGAGCGTCGGCTGCACCGGAGCCGACGGTGTGGGGGACGTGCTTGGTGCGGACAAATTCAAAGGTGCGAGAGCTGCGGCCTCCCCAGTTTTTGGCTGAACCGTTGCTGGTGTTGCCAGCGACGCTGTGGTTTGCTGAACCTCCGGAGTCGCAATCAAGGTCGCGGTTTCGGACACCCCCCGCAGCATTGGTGTGGGCACCAACCTGGGCGGTGTCGGCGTAGGCTTGGCTGCGGAGGGTGCCACCGTGGATGCCGTTTGAGAAGGTTCCGGCGGTTCCGGCTCTGTTGGCGTGGGGCGGACGGACTCCGGCTGGGGGGAAGGAGTTGTTGGCGCTTCCGGTTTTGGTTTTTCTGGAGGAGGTGCTTCAATGACTGGCTTCTGCAACAAAGCTGCTTCCTGCGATGCTTTGGCGGGCTTGGGCTTAACAGGTTTACGAACCACCGGCTTGGGACGGACAATCGTAACTCCGACGCTGGCCCTCACGGGTTCGGGTTCCGGAGTCTCCTGCCATGCCCCCCAAGTGCTGATTGCTCCAAGCAGCAGCAGGTGGAGCAACAGTGATCCCAACACCCCCCAACCAAAGCGCGAACGGGCGGTGGGAAGGGAAAATTGTTGGAGCGGTTGAACCGTGTTCATGAGGGTTGGCCCACCGAGATTTTGCCAAATCTGAGAAGATCTGGTGCAATTTTCATATCCGGGCTTGACATCTTCATGGAAGAATTATAGTCATAGCAAGGGCTAGCAGAACATTGCGAACCTTTCGCAAACGCAATGCCCGGCTCGCAGGAACGCGAGTTGATCCCCAATCCAAGGAATGGAGTTGCCACAACTACCTTCCGTTTTTTAACCTTTCATCTTTGGACAAAGACATGACCAAATCTGAACTCGTGGATGCCATTGCCAGTGGTGCTGGCCTGAGCAAATCTGACGCAGCCAGCGCCCTTCAAGCCACTCTGGGTGCCGTTGAAAGCGCTCTGAAAAGCGGGGATTCCGTCTCCCTCATCGGCTTCGGCACCTTCTCCGTGGTCAAGCGCAGCGCCCGCATGGGTCGCAATCCGCAGAAGCCGGGAGAGCAGATCAGCATTCCGGCCTCAAAGGCTGTGAAATTCAAGGTGGGCAGCAAGCTCAAGGCTGCCGTCAAGTAAACTCCCCTCCGACGGGGCGCGACCGGCGCCTCGTCCCCTACAATTCCAGTGCCTCCTCGTCCTCAATCGCCCGTTCTGCCCCAGAAGCATCCGCTGCCGATCCGCATTTGAGGGTCACGAGCGGATCCACCGGAGGCTCTGTCCCCATCCGGAAGTGCTCCTCCTGCGTTTGGTCGGAAGAGTCGCAGGGTCCGGCGCGGCGACCCGATGAGTGAATCCGCACGGTGATCACGCCTGGAGGTTGCGGAAACTGTTCGGTGGGCAGGCTGGCCACCGCGTTTTTCATGAACTCCACCCAGATGGGTGCAGCGGCCCGCGAGCCACTTTCATGTGGTCCCAGGCTCCGGGGTTGGTCGAATCCCACATAAACCCCCGTGATCAACTGGGGAATGTAGCCAATGTACCAAGCATCAATGTAGTCGTTGGTCGTTCCAGTCTTGCCCGCCGAAGGCCGCTCGATGGAACGCGCTCGCCAACCCGTGCCTCGACGCACAACATCCCGGAGGATGTCTCCAACCAGAAAAGCCGTTTCTGGAGAGATCACCTGCTCGGCTTGTGGTTCCCATTGCTCCAACACGTTGCCGTGCTGATCCTCGACACGGAGGAGGTAAACGGGACGCCGTAGTTTGCCTTGATTGGCATAAACCGCATAGGCACTGACCATCTCCTGCAATGTCACTGAAAACGATCCCAGTGCAATGGTGAGGTTGGACGGAATCGTCGTGGTGATGCCAAGCCGCTGGGCGTAGCTGATGATGGTCCTTGGATCAAGGTCATCCACCAGTCCAATCGTGGGCAGGTTGAGGCTCTTGACCAGAGCCGTCCGCAACGAAACGTTTCCGAGTAGTTTTTTACTGTAATTCTTGGGAATCCAGATTTCCGCGCTGCCGTAGCTGGATTCCCCTGTTCGATAGGCCCGGGGGCTGTCGATGAGTTGGCTGGCCGGGGTGTAGCCGGCATCCAGCGCAGCAGCATAGACGATGGGTTTGAAGGCCGATCCGGGCTGGCGTTTGGCTTGGATTGCCCGGTTGAACTCACTGGTTTCGTGACGGTAACCTCCGATCATGGCCAGCACCTGCCCATCTCCAGGGTTCATCACCATCACGGCACCGTTAATCCGTGGGGGTTGGTAGAGTTCCAGCTGGAAGCGGTCGGCTTCCGAGTGGAAATCCGCCAGCCGCACCCGAACGAGGTCACCTTGGGCAAGGGCATCGCTCAGTTGTTTCAGCGGCTCTGGCGGGTCACCCTGCTGCTTTCCTGCCAATTGCCAACGGCGGATGCTTTCCCAATCCAACACCCCCTCCTGCCCACCGAGCCAGACCACGGCCTCTTCCTCGTCCAGCGAGGTGACGATGCCATACACAATGTTTCCGAGCAGCATACGGTTCTGCTGCAGCACCTCGTAAGCAGCCAGGGCTTCGGAGTTATTGTCTGAGGTTGCTGTGACAAGCTCGGCGGCGGTGGCATTGTCCAGAGTTGTGGTCGCGTTGTCTGGGGCCGGTTCTAGCCGGAAGAGCGCCCCGCGATAGCCCTGTCGGCGCGTCAGGTCCAGCACTCCGCGCTGCAAGGCTTCGTGCGCAAAAATCTGGTAGTCCAGGTCCATCGCTAACTTCACCCGCAATCCCCCTTGATAGAGGGAATCCTTGCCGTACTTGCTGAGCAGGTAGCGCCGCGCATGTTCCACATAGTACGCTGTTGCGTCTGCGGTGGGATCGTCAATGCGGATCAGCTTGAGTGGTTCCTGAAGGGCCGCGCGATACTCTCCCGGAGTCAGGTAGCGTTCCTCTAACATGCGCTGCAACACCACATTGCGCCGTTGCAGGGCGAGTTCGGGGTTGACGTTCGGGTTGTAGCGGGAAGGCGCGGGCAGCACACCCACGAGTAGGGCGCTTTCCGCCACGGTGAGGTCGCGGACGTGCTTGCCAAAATAGCCCTGCGCCGCCGCTTCGACCCCTTCCGCATTGCCGAGGAAGACCTTGTTGAGGTAGAGGCTCAGGATCTGCTCCTTGGTGAACTGGCGCTCCAGTTGGAACGCAAGCAGCAACTCCCGGAGTTTGCGGATGATGAGCTTTTGTGTGGAGAGCAGGAAGAGCCGGGCGGTCTGCTGGGTGAGGGTGCTGGCCCCCTGCACAAAGCCACCCGCCATGATGTCAATGTAGAGCGCCTTGAAAATCCGGATCGGGTCAATGCCGTAGTGGGAGAAGAAGCGGCTGTCCTCGCTCGCCAACAGGGCTTGGACTAGGTGAGGCGGGAACTCCTCGAAGGTCACGATGATGCGCCGCTGGATGTAAAGCTCGTCAATTTGGTTGCTATTGCGGTCGTAGATCACCGTAGGGCGCGTGTCACGTTTTTCCAGTTCGGTGTCAATGTTGGTGGGCAGTTCCTTGCTCAGGTCGTAAAGGAAAACCCCGCTACCAATCCCCAAGGCGGTTGCGAGGAGGATCCCGATCCAGAACAGCCACTGCAACCAGCGCCAGACTCGTCTCATCAGGGGTTTCGCGAAGAAATTCGTGGAAAATCAGCAACCGTGTCCAGCCGCCTGCGGGTTGCAGGCTCAGGTCGATTCTGGAGTGTGATGGAGCCCCTCATGGGTTTGGGAGAGGAGTTGGCGCATGGGCTCCTGCCATTCCTCCGGAATGCGCTCCGCGCCAAGCCGCTCCCAAAATTCCATAAAACTTTCTTTGATGGACGAGTCATGCAGTTCCAGCAGCAGCAGTCTCAGGGCCAAGGCCACCTCGCCGGGGAGTTCGCCCAGTCCGGATTTTCGGGACGTTGGTGTGGATGTCCCTTGAAAAACCTCGGCAGAGGTATAGAATAATTTGACCGCTTCGCACTGACACCGTTCGCTGTGCGGAAGGTCCGGAGGCTGCTTCGCCCGAAATTGTTCCCCGCAACGCAGACCATCATCACGCAGGCACTCGGTTGGAGTGTCCCAGTCTAGGAACGCCCGCACTTCGGCGCCTTCCAGCGTGGTGATCACAGGTTCCGGCGATTTGTGTCGGACGAAGAAATGTTGCTTCTTGAGCCGATAAATCCAGTAGGCTAGTGCAATCGCCACAACGGCGATGAGGAGTTTGATCACGGGCGGGAAACGGACACGGTGGCATGGGACCAAAACGTCTGGACCTCAACATGATGAGATTAAGGAATCTCCCCCAAACTTACAAGTTGCCCCTTGCACGTCGCATTCCACCTCGTGGTGCTTGCCCCGTCTCGACGTTCCTGCTGCTCGTCGGTTTCGGGCTACTGCTCGCGGTTGCCCGGCCTACTGCCGCGCAGGAGAATCTCTCTGCCGAAGCGGCGCCACCCGTAACCTCTTGCGCGGCATTCGCCAAACCCAAGGACATCGTAGAGCGCAAGGCGCTCCTCGACTGCATCCAGAAGCTGCGAGACGACCGCAAGGCGCAGCGCAAGCAAGAGCGGCTTCAGCGCATCTACGACGGGTCTGTCACCCTCACGGAGCATGTGAACCGTTTTCTCGGAAAAATGGGGGCTGCAACTTCTCCGGGAAACGCTCCCCCAACCTCCTCGCCCTGAATCAACGTGACTGCCGCGCCGCTCAAACTGATCCTTGAAGAATTGTTCTTCAGCCCCGTTCCTTTTTTGATTCTGCTGCTGATTCTTGCCGGATCGAGTTGGCGTAGAAGCGGCTGGACGCTGCAAAGCAAAACCCTGCTGGCCGTTTGGATGGTGCTGCTGCTGAGTACGAGTAGTTGGTTCTTCCAGTGGTTTGCCTTCCCACTCAAGTGGCTGACCCCGGAAAGTGTCCACAAACAGGTGGACGCGATTGTGGTCGCTTCTGCGGGAGTTCACCCTTCCGGAGCCCCCACCCCAAGTTCCACACTGCGGGCCTACACGGCAGGTCGGCTTTATCTGGAAGGTTTGGCTCCACTCGTGATCGTGACGGGCGGAGTGACCGAGCCCTATGCCCCACCCGTTTCCATCAAGGGGATTCACATCATCCTCCGGGGCATGGGGGTCAAGGATGAGGACATCGTGATTGAAAACCTCTCGGCAGACACCTACGGAAACGGCGTGGAGACGGTGAAGATCATTGCAGAACGCAACCTCAAGCGCATCCTCCTCGTCTCCCACGACTACCACCTTTTTCGTCTCAGTAGCGTGTTTGAGAAACTGGAGGAGGAACAGCAACTGGAAGTCGCGCATTATTCGTTTGCCGCCAACCAACAGGACACCGCTCGCATCGTGCCTTGGTGGCAGATCTTCGACTGGGAAAACTTCGGGCGGCTGCAAACCATCGCCCACGAGTACATTGGTCTGCTCACCTACAAAGCCACGGGACGTATCTAACCCCCCAATGCCGAAACGCACCGACCTCCACACCATCCTCCTGATTGGCTCTGGACCCATCGTCACCGGCCAAGCCTGCGAATTCGACTATAGCGGAACCCAAGCGTGCAAGGCTCTCAAGGAGGAGGGCTACCGGGTGGTGGTGGTCAACAGCAACCCCGCGACCATCATGACTGATCCCGGCTTGGTGGATGCGACCTATATCGAGCCAATCACCCCCCATGCCGTTGAACAGATCATCATTCAGGAGCGTCCGGACGCGCTGCTGCCCACGATGGGAGGCCAAACCGCACTCAACATGGCGATGCGGCTTGCAGAGGATGGCATTTTGGAAAAGCACGGAGTGCAGCTCATTGGGGCCACTCCGGAGGTGATCCGCAAAGCGGAAGACCGGGATGAGTTCCGGAAGGCGATGCAGTCGCTTGGATTCGCCATGCCCACCAGCACGATGGTTGCTGCCGTGGAGGATGCCCTTGCCTTCGCGGAAACCACACCCTACCCGCTCATCGTCCGCCCCTCCTTCACAATGGGAGGCGCCGGAGGCGGCATCGCGCACAACCCCGAACAACTGCGTAGCATCGTTTCCGGTGGGCTGACGGTCTCCCCCACCAGTGAGGTGCTGGTGGAGCAGTCGATCCTCGGCTGGAAGGAGTACGAACTGGAGGTGATGCGGGACCACAAGGACAACGTGGTCATCATCTGCTCCATCGAGAACCTCGACCCGATGGGCGTCCACACGGGCGACAGCATCACCGTGGTCCCCGCGCAGACGCTCAGCGACCGCGAGTATCAGGCACTGCGCGACATGTCGCTGGCGATCATGCGCGAAATCGGAGTGGACACCGGCGGCTCCAACGTCCAGTTCGCGGTGCATCCGGAAACGGGCGAGGTCATGGTCATCGAGCTGAACCCCCGGGTTTCCCGGAGTTCCGCGCTGGCCTCCAAGGCAACCGGATTCCCCATCGCCAAAATCACGGCGAAGCTTGCCGTGGGCTACACGCTGGACGAAATTCCGAACGACATCACCCACAAAACTCCCGCCTGCTTTGAGCCGTCCCTCGACTATGTTGTCACCAAGATTCCACGCTTCACCTTCGAGAAATTCTCGACGACGCCGGACCTGCTCGGCACCCAAATGCAGTCGGTCGGTGAGGTCATGGCGATTGGACGCACCTTCCGGGAATCGTTTCAGAAGGCACTGCGCTCGCTGGAAACGGGCACCTGCGGACTCGATGAGCCGGACTACTCGAAGCACCCTGGACCCCCGGAAGCCGTGCTTGAAAAACTCCTTCAGTTCCCGAGCAGTCAGAGCATCTGGTTCGTGGCCGACGCCATCCGACATGGGTGGAGCGATGAACGCCTGCATCAATTCAGCCACATCGATCCATGGTTCCTTGCACAAATCCGTTCACTGGTCACGGCAGAACGAAACATCCGGAAGACAGGCCGCAGCGAGATGACGCCGGTGTTGCTCCGGAACTGGAAACGCCTCGGGTTTTCTGATGAACGACTGGCCTTTCTGCTAGGAATCACGACTGCGGAAATCTCAAAACTGCGCCGCGAATGGAACATCCTGCCGGTCTACAAACTGGTGGACACTTGCGCTGCCGAATTCCCTTCTGAAACCCCTTATTTTTACTCGACCTACGAGGATGAAAACGAGTCCCTGCCCACTGATGCCCCCAAGGTACTCATCCTCGGTAGTGGTCCTAACCGTATCGGGCAGGGCATCGAGTTCGACTATTGCTGCGTCCACGCGGCTTTTGCCCTCCGGGAGTTGGGCTACGAAGCGGTCATGCTCAACTGCAACCCCGAAACGGTCAGCACCGACTACGACACCTCCGATCGTCTCTACTTCGAGCCGATCACCTTTGAGGACGTCATGCATGTGGTCGAGTTGGAACGGCCCTTGGGGGTGATCGTCCAGCTTGGCGGGCAGACGCCTCTGAAACTGGCGAAAGCCTTGAAGCAAGCCGGAGTGCGGTTGCTGGGCACCCCCTTCCGGAGCATTGATCGCGCCGAGGACCGTGCGCAGTTTGCGGGACTGCTTCGCAAGCTCGACCTCAAACAACCCCGCAACGGCATGGCCCGCTCACTGGGCGAGGCGGTTCAAATCGGAAACGAGATCGGCTACCCGCTGTTGTTGCGCCCCTCCTACGTCCTTGGCGGGCGAGCGATGATGGTGGCGTCCTCCGAGGAGCAACTCAAGGAATGCTTTGCCGAAGCCCTCAATGCTGCCCCGGAGCATCCCGTGCTGATTGACGAGTTTCTAGTAGGTGCCATTGAGGTGGATGCCGATTTTATTGGAGATGGAGAACACGCGGAACTTGGCGGCATCATGGAGCATATCGAAGCCGCTGGAGTTCATTCCGGAGACAGTGCCTGTGTGCTGCCCCCCCACCAACTCTCTCCTGAAGTCATGCGGACCATCGAGGAGCAGGGCCGTTTGCTGGCACTGGCACTGAAGGTGTGCGGGCTGATGAACGTGCAGTTTGCGGTCAAGGACGGCGAGGTGTACATCATTGAGGTCAACCCACGAGCGTCACGAACGGTTCCGTTTGTCAGCAAGGCCAGCGGTCAGCCGCTCGCCAAGTACGCCACCCGGCTCATGCTGGGTGCAACGCTGGAAGGCTTGGGCTACCGCTACACCGTCCCGGATGGTTACTCGGTCAAGAAAACCGTCTTTTCGTTTGCGTGCTTTGCCGAAGCCGATGCGGAGCTTGCCCCGGAGATGCGGTCAACCGGCGAGGTGATGGGACGTGGGAAGAGTTTTGAGGAGGCATACATGAAGGCGCAGGCCGCCGTTTACAGCCCGAAGCTTTCAAACGCTCGCAGTGTTTTCATTGGGATGCGGGGCGCGGACAAGGCGCAAATGGTTCTCGTCGCACAGCAACTTGTTCGCCAAGGCTACCGGATCCTTGCCACGGCAGGCACCGCCGACGTGCTGGAGCAAGCAGGGATTGCAGACATCCAATGCGTCCACATGCAGCCGGGGCAGCCGGACAGCCTCCAGGATTTTCTGCACCGGGGAGAGGTCGCACTGCTCATCAACACCACCCGCTCGCGCAAGCGCAAGATGGGCGCGACCCACATCCGCAGGCTCGTCCTGCACTACAACCTGCCCTACTGCACCACCGTGGAGGGCGCCCAGCACTATGTCCAGTCCTTCACCAAGTTCGGGACGCTGGATCGCTTCCGTTATGTTTCGTTGCCGATACCGGAAGCCTCCTGAACGGAGGGCAGCTTTCCGAGTTCACGGTCCTCTTCTGCTGCCCGGACGGCAAGGTACTGCCGCTGCAACGTCAGCTTCTGCTGCTGGTAGTCGGCACGGGAGATCCGTCCCATCAACTGATCCTCCTCCAACTCGCTGAGCGCGGCCAGCAGCGCGTCTCGCTGACTGAATTCTTCAGCGTCTGGAACCGGAAGCTGGTACTTTCGCAAGGGCTGGAAAAACAGAGGATAGGTGATGAAGAATAACGTCCCCAATCCTAGCAACGCAGCGATAGTAAACAACATGGGGATTATCTCTGCAAGATTGCTTGCTGAAGTGTTCCGCCCTGTAATGCCCTGAGGAATTCCTCCTGAAGCACATCCTCCGCCATCAGTGCTTCAAAGCGGTTCCAGCGGTCGCTGAGGTGCCAGTAGCCAACGAGGCATTCAAAGCCGGTCGCTTGTCGATAATCTCGGATCGATGCATGGCGTGGAGGCGAGAGGGGCTTCATGTTGACACCACGACGGCAAACCTGCTGTTCGGCAGGTGTCAGCAGAGGCAGCAGATGACGCAGCAGGCGAGCTTGCGTTTGGCAGCGGACCAGTTGTGTAACCCGCTGATTGGTAAGACCGGAGCCGAGGTTGAGTTGCAACACCCGTTCTCGGCACCAGAGGGCATAGCGGGCGTCACCGAGGTAGGCGAGCGCGAACGAAGTCTGCTGGGCGGGATTGTCGCTGGCCAAGAACTACCACCCCTGATCCTGATTGCAGACGAGGCGCCCCTTGCGAATCCGGAAGAGGCCGTTGGTAATGATCCGGCGGTCAAGGATTTCCAACTCCTTCTCCCGCATCGGAACGCCAAAGCTGCCGTCCTTGCGCAACACGACTTGGGTTCCTGGCTTGGCGTTGAAGGTGTCCATTCCGTAGTCCACTCGCAGGGCCTCCGGAGATTCGTGCGGTTTGCCGCGCGGATTCTCGGAGATTTTCGCGTCCGGAGATTTCAGCAGGCAAACGTAGCGATCGTCGCCTTCGCCTAGTGAGCGACTGTGGAGTTTGTAATGCGTGCCCACCTTGTGGACGATGCGGCGGTGGAAGGAACTCATTGGTTCAAACGGCAGCACCTCTTCGTCGGACTCTAGGAAACCCTGGACGGCGTTACGGGTGGCCTGCAAAAGTTCCTGCTCGCGCTCGGAAAGTTCCATGTCGTCAATCATGACCTCGGATCGTTCCGAGGTCGCGGTCTCTGTTTGCTCTGTCATGATGGGCTGGGGATCAAGAATAGGATTTGTGGGAATAGGCCGGAACGCCTTCGGGGTAATCTCCTTGCGGCAAAATTGTCATTGGGGTGTCGGACGTTTCTTCGTTGGCGTCTTCTGGTGGGTCAATGACAACTGCCGGGAGCCGTTCTAGCGCATGCTGGAGGACTTCGTCCATTTGCTGTACGGGGATGACCACGAGATCCTTGGTGATCTCCTCCGGAATTTCTGCGAGATCTTTCTCGTTTCTCTTGGGGATGAGAACCGTCCGGATCATGCCGCGCTTGGCGGCAAGCAGTTTTTCTTTGAGTCCACCGATGGGCAGCACCTTGCCACGCAGGGTCACTTCTCCGGTCATGGCGACATCGTGCCGTACCGGAATTCCTGTGAACGCGCTGACCAAGGTGGTGGCGATGGTCACGCCCGCCGACGGGCCGTCTTTGGGAACCGCGCCTTCCGGAACATGTACATGGATGTCGGTTTTCTGGAAGACAGAGGAATAGATGCCCAAGGGGTTTGCGTTAGTCCGGACATAGCTGAGGGCCGCCTGCGCGGATTCCTTCATCACGTCACCCAGTTTGCCGGTGAGTTGCACCTTTCCTGATCCCTGCATGATGCTCGCTTCGGTGGTGAGCAGTTCGCCTCCCGCCTGGGTCCAAGCAAGTCCGGTTGTTACTCCGACCTCGCTTTTATCTTCGGCGCTGTTGTGCTTGTAGCGCGGCACACCAAGCATTTCCCGGACGCGCTTGGGCGTGACGTTGATCTTCTTGGTGCGTGGGTTGCGGACTAGTAGCGTTGCGGCCTTGCGGCAGGCTTTAGCGATCTCGCGTTCCAAGTTCCGGACACCCGCCTCACGGGTGTAGTGCTGGATGATGTTGGCGACTGCGGTGTTCTGGAAGTGAAGTTGCTTTGGGTTCAGCCCATTTTCCTCGACCTGCTTGGGAACAAGATGCCGGAAGGCGATGTGTCCCTTCTCCAACTCGGTGTAACCGGCAAGGTTGATGATCTCCATGCGGTCCTGCAAGGTGACCGGAATGTTCTGCCCCACGTTGGCCGTACAGAAGAAGAGGACATCGGAGAGGTCGAACTCCACCTCAAGGTAGTGGTCCATGAAGGTGTTGTTCTGCTCCGGGTCCAGCACTTCCAGCAGCGCCGCTGCCGGATCGCCCATCACGCCTCGGGTCATCTTGTCCACCTCGTCAAGCAGCAAGAGCGGGTTACAGCTCTTCACCTTGCGGAGCGAGGTGATGATCTTGCCCGGCAGCGCACCAACGTAGGTGCGGCGGTGTCCGCGGATCTCGGCTTCGTCCCGGATGCCCCCCAAGCTGATGCGTGTGAATTTGCGTCCGAGGGCTTCAGCAACAGATCGTGCCAAGGAGGTCTTGCCGACTCCGGGAGGGCCAACGAGGCAGATGATCGGCCCCTTCATTTGCCCCACCTGTTTTGCGACCGCGAGGTATTCGATGATGCGCTCCTTGATCTTCTCCAAACCGTAGTGGTGTTCGTCAAGAATGCGCTCGGCTTCATCAAGGTCAAACTTGTCCTCGGTCTTCTCATCCCACGGCATGGAGAGCAAGCAGTCGAGGTAGTTCCGGACCACGTTGGCCTCGGCGGACATGGGCGGCATCATCTTGAGCTTTTTCAGCTCGCGCTCCCCCATCTCCTTGGCCTCTTCCGGCAGTGACAGTTCCTCCAGTTTCTTGGTGTACTCCTCAAGCTCGGCCTTGCCGTCCTCGCCCTGTCCGAGCTCCTTCTGGATCGCCTTGACCTGCTCGTTGAGGTAATACTCCTTCTGGGTGCGGCCAATCTGACCCTGCACGCGCTCCTTGAGCTTGCGCTCGACCTTCTTGAACTCGCACTCCTCCAGCATCCGCTCAAAGACCACCTCGAGACGCTTGTGGGGATCCTCAATCTCCAGCAGTTCCTGCTTCTTCTTGAGGTCCATATTGAGCAGCGGCGCAATCCTGTCGGCGAGCTGGAAGGGTGATTCGGAATCGATCGCGAGTTTTTCGATGCCCTCGGTATGCCGCTTGACTTCCTTCAAGTAACGCTTGAACTCACTGCGGACATTCTTGCTGAGCGCGACCAGTTCCGGATGCTGCTCCTCACTTTCGAAAATCGGTTCGACGAGCGCGGCATAGTACGGATCACCCAACCGGGCCTCTACGAGTTTTCCTCGGGATTTTGCCTCAAACAGCGCCTTGATCGTCCCATTGTGGAGCCGCATGATCTGAAGCACCTGTCCAATCGTGCCTACGGAAAATAGGTCATCGGCACCGGGCTCCTCCACGAGCGGATCCTGCTGGGCGACCACAAAGATGCGGCGGTCTTGCGCGAGGGCTTCTTCAAGCGAGGCGATGGAAAACGCACGACCAATAAAGAACGGGGCGGTCATGTGCGGAAAAACCACGATGTCCCGCATCGGGAGCATCGGGAGCGTCAAACGCTGCAGTTGGGGCTCAGAAGGGTCAGTTGTTGGCATCGGCACAGAAAATGAGACAGAGGTCAGGTGATTGTGATCACGGGACCAGGTTCATTTAATCTACCACCCCCCGGAAAAAAGGCAAGCAATCCGGAACACGAGAAGCTCAGTCCAGCCTCTGGGGACGCACCGCAACCTCGGCGCACCAACGGTTGCCGTCTGCGTAAATCCGCACCGTCTTGAATTTGGGAATGTAGCGTTCGCCCTTGACCACGGAACGCAGATGGAAGCCCGCGGTCTCCTGTGCAAGACGTTCGGCCTCTTGCTTTTCCACGGCGCACGCACGCCCCCGAATGAGGACATCCAGGCCACCTCGGTCGATCACTTCGTAGGTGGGATCGTAACTGCTGCGCATGCTAAAACCACCGCAGGCCGTCAGGAATCCGAGCGCGAGGACGCTGTACAGCAGGAACCGTCCCTGACAGTTGTGGAGGTTGATCAAAAAAAAGCGCATGGCTAGGGTGTCGGCTTGACAAGTCTTGGGAGGATTTTCAAACTGGTCTTCTTCATTCTTGGAATTCAACAACTCTGCCAACGCCATCCATGCAAACCCGAACCTCCTCCGAACTGTTCCAGCGAGCGCAACAACGCATCCCCGGTGGGGTCAACAGTCCCGTCCGCGCTTTCAAGGCCGTCGGCGGTACCCCAATTTTTATCGAGCGGGCACAGGGTTCGCGGCTCTACGATGTTGACGGCAACGAATACCTCGACTACATCGGCTCATGGGGACCAATGATTCTAGGACACGCGCACGAGCAGGTGACAGCGGCACTGGAAAATGCCCTGCGTCAGGGCACCTCCTTCGGAACCCCCACCGCTGGAGAGGTGCGGCTGGCCGAGTTGATCAACGAGGCCGTGCCGAGTGTGGAACTGGTGCGACTGGTCAATTCCGGGTCCGAGGCCGCGATGGGTGTGCTGCGCGTGGCGCGGGGTTACACTGGACGCGACAAGATCGTCAAGTTCGAGGGTTGCTACCATGGCAGTGTGGATGCCCTGCTCGTCAAAGCCGGTTCCGGCGCAACCACGCTGGGCATTCCCGATTCTCCCGGAGTTCCGGACTCCTTCACGGAACACACGCTGCTGGCCGAGTTCAACGACCTCGATTCTGTCTTGGAACTCATTGAAGCGCATCCGGAGGAAATCGCTGGAATCATCTTGGAGCCGGTTGCGGGCAACATGGGCATGATCGCACCTGAGCGTAACTTCCTGCAAGGGCTGCGCAGCCTCTGCGACCGTACAGGCATCCTCTTGATTTTCGACGAGGTGATGACCGGATTCCGCGTGGATTTTGGCGGAGCCCAAGCCTTGTTCAACATCATCCCGGATCTCTCGCTTTTCGGCAAAGTCATCGGTGGCGGATTGCCCGTTGGCGCCTATGGGGGTCGTCAGGACATCATGCTCAAGGTCGCACCCGCCGGACCTGTTTATCAAGCGGGCACGCTTTCCGGAAACCCTCTTGCGGTGGCCGCTGGATTGACCACGCTGGAACTGCTCAAATCCGAAAACCCCTTTCCGGAGCTTGCCCGCAAATCTGCATGGCTCACTCAGGAATTCCAAAGCGCGGCCCAGCAAATCGGCATTCCGCTGCAAACGGTTTGCATGGGCGGGATGTTCGGGATGTTCTTCTCGGAAGAGCCCGTCCGGAATTATCAGGACGCTCTCAAAAGCGACACCGCCCGCTTCACAAGGTTTTTCCAGAGCATGTTGCGGCAAGGGATTTACCTTGCCCCCTCCGCATTTGAGTCACTGTTCCTGTCGACGGCACATTCCGATGACGATTTGGAACAAACCGCCGCCGCCGCCCGCACCGCATTTGCGGAAGCCGCCTGATCTGCGCTAACGCCGCCTTCCGTTCACACGCTCGTCCGGGTGGGTGATTTCGCTGACTCGCAGTCCGTAGCGGTCATTGACGATCACCACCTCGCCTCGGGCGATCAAGCGGTCTCCGGCGAGCAGATCCACCGATTCGCCTGGAACCTTGTCGAAGCGCACCACCGAGCCCACCTCCCAGCGGGCGATCTCGGTCATCGAAATCTCCGCCCGCGCCACTTCTGCTTCCAGACGCTGCGGCACATCCGCCAGAAACTCCAGATCCCGTCCGGAGGTTTCAAGTCCAATTTGTTCAGCCATGAGGTTTCCTGATGTTCATTAGCTCCTTTCGGAGACTTCAGCATCTTCTGATGCAGTAGGAATTTCCAAGTCATCTTCTCCGGAATCTTCCACTGCTTCCGGCAAAGAGTCGTTTACTTCCGCATTGATTTCGGCAGCAGTTTCGGTTGCATTTGCTACAGTTTCCTCCGTTGTCACTGCTACCCCTGCTGTGGTGTCCGCAGCCTCAGTAGGTTCCGGCTCCAGAGTTTGCAGGGCAGGAGTTTGGGGCGGTTGCGGAGCCTCCTCATCCAGTTTGGTGCGAATACTCTCCAAGTCAACGGGCCGGAATTCCGGTCGCGGTTCGATACTGGCTTGCTGCGGGTTGAAATGGGCGAAGCCGGAGCGCTGGGCGCGGAAATTCGCAACCTCCCGAAGTGGCAGGTCGGCGTGGTTCGACGGGAACAGGTACTGCTCGCCCGGATTCTGCTCCCGCACAGCTTCCGCCAACAACTGCTCCAGCCGATCCTTGCGTTGCTCTAAGGCATTCAGACGTTCCAGTCGGGCTTGCCGGTCCTCATCCGTCAGTGCCATCGCATCCCCTTACGCCGCTGCTACCGTCCGGGTTTGGTTTTTGGAACCGAGCTGTTTCACGAACGCCTCGATTTGCGGGCGGAAGAGGTTTTCCAAAGCTCCTGCGAAGAGGATTACCAAGCCTTGGATAAGGACGATCATATTGCGATCAACGAACTCCATCTCCAAGTCGAGTTCCGCTCCGCCCTGATAGAGGATACCGAAGAGCAGAGCAGCGAGCAAGATGCCGAAGGGATGGTTGCGACCGATCAGCGAAACGGCGATGCCCGTGAACCCGTAGCCGAACTGAAAGTTGAGGAGGATACGGTGGTTGAAGCCCATCAACTCGTTGATGCCCACGAAACCTGCCAAGCCTCCACAGATCGCCATCGCGAGGATCGTGTTGCGCGTGACGCTGATGCCGCCGTAAACTGCTGCGGTTTCGTTCGCGCCCACGGTCCGGAGTTCGTAGCCCCAGCGTGTGTGCCAGACAAAACGCCAGACGAGAAACGCGCAGAACAACGCCCAGAAGAAGGTGAAATTGAGTGGCGTCGGCGTGATCTCGATGCCGAGTGGGGCGAGGATTTCGTGCATTGCCGGAAGGAAACCACCCTGCCCGAATTCGCGAGACTCCGGAGACATCTGCCCCGGCTGGATGAGGACGTTGACGAGCAAATAGACCATCAGCACGGACGCGATGAAGTTGAACATGATGGTCGTGATCACCACATGGCTGCCGCGCTTGGCCTGCAAGTATCCCGGAATTGCCCCCCAAATTCCGCCCAACACCACTGCCGCCAGCACCGCGAGGGGGAACACCAGCACCGTCGGCCAATCTCCCCACCAGAGACACACCAGCCCCACGCCCAGTCCGCCGATGTAGGCTTGCCCTTCCGCGCCGATGTTGAAGAGTCGGCAGTGGAAACCCACCGCGAAGGCGAGTCCGGTGAAGATGAAGTTGGTCGTGTAGTAGAGCGTGTAACCAATGCCTTCATCATAGCCGAATGCGCCATAGAGCAGCGTTTCCAGCGCAAACAGTGGATCCTCTCCCACCGACCAGACAAAGACTCCGGAGATGACGAAGGCAATCAGCAGGTTGATGACGGTGATGAGGGTGACGACGAGGATATTGGCGGTGCGTACGCTCATGCGGCCTCCTGTTGTACACCTGCCATCAGCAAGCCGATGGCCCGTTCGTCCGCTTCCGCCACCGGGATTTCACCCATCAGTCGTCCACTGAACATCACGAGGATGCGATCACTCAACGAGAGGATTTCATCGAGTTCCACTGAGACCAGCAGCACGGCTTTGCCCGCGTCACGCATGGCGAGGATGCGGCGGTGGATGAACTCGATTGCACCGATGTCCACCCCCCGTGTCGGCTGCCCGACCACAAGTAGGCTGGGATCGCGTTCCATCTCGCGGGCAACGACGAGCTTCTGCTGGTTGCCTCCGGAGAAGAGGGAGGAGCGCAACAGCGGATTGGCCGGACGCACATCGTAAGCAGCCATTTCCCGCTGCGCCTCCGCGATGATTTGCTTACGGTTCATTTCGATGAGTCCATTGTATTTCGGATCGCGGTGGTAGCCGAGGATGATGTTCTCGGCGGCCTCAAAAGTGCTCACCAAGCCCATGCGCTGTCGATCTTCCGGAACGTGCGCCAGCCCAAGCTCGCGGAGCCGTGCCCCGTCCGCATGAGCCTCCGGAGTGATTTCTGTGCCGTTGAGCCGTAGCCGTCCTTGCTGCAGGGGGCGGATTCCTGTGATGACCTCCAGAAGCTCGGTCTGCCCGTTTCCGGAAACCCCCGCGACACCAATGATCTCGCCGGCCCGGACTTCAAAACTCACATCCTTGACGCGCTCAACTCCAGCCTCGTCCCGGACGCTGAGGTGTTCGACCGCCAGCACGGGTTCGCCCGGATGCGCTGGAGCCTTGTCCACGCGCAGCAGCACCTTGCGGCCCACCATCAGTTCGGCGAGTTCCTCCTGATTCGTCTCGGAAGTCAGGCGGTGCGCGACCATTTTTCCTTGCCGCATCACCGAAACGTGGTCGGTGACTGCCATGATTTCCCGGAGTTTGTGGGTGATGAGGATCACCGTCTTCCCTTGGCTGCGGAGTTCGGAGAGGATATGAAAAAGGTCATCCGCCTCCTGCGGGGTCAGCACCCCGGTGGGTTCGTCAAGGATGAGGATGTCCACCCCCCGGTAGAGCGCCTTGAGGATTTCCACGCGCTGTTGCAAACCCACGGGCAGATCTTGGATGAGCGCATCGGCATCCACCTCCAGACGATACTCCCGTTCCAGCCGTAGCAGTTCCTGACGCGCATTCTCCAAGGAGCGGTCGAGTTGGAATCCGGACTCCACCCCCAGCACCACGTTTTCCAGCACGGTGAAGGTGTCCACGAGCATGAAGTGCTGATGCACCATCCCAATCCCGGATTCGATGGCGTCGTGAGCGCTGTGAATCTTCAGCGCTTTGCCCTGTACGCGAATCTCCCCGGCATCGGCTTGGTAGAAGCCGTAGAGGATGCTCATCAACGTGGACTTGCCCGCGCCGTTTTCCCCAATGATGCCGTGAATCGTCCCGGACTTCACCGTCAAGTTGACGTCGTGGTTGGCCTGTACGGCACCGAAGTGCTTGCTGATGCCGATCAGTTCAATGGCGGCGGGCATTTCAGATTTTCGTTTTCAGTTTTCAGTTTTAAAATTCAGCCAAGAACGCACAAGAACTGACAAGAACCTCATGCTGTTTTCATGCGCGGATTCAACTCGTAAATGCAACTCACCCAATTCGAGACCTGTCCCTTCTCGCGCGCTACCTCCCCCATGTTGTGCGCGGGTACGCCACCCGTGCTATCACCTAAACCCCTACAGCCTTCAGAGCTTGGCTAACCGTTCGTAAAGCAGTTCGAAAAAACCGTCGGCATCAATGGAGTGCATCACGGTCGCGTTGGGTTCGCGGTCAGTGACGTTCCACCAGTCCATCACGGTCATGCCCATCGCCAGCGCCGAGTGGGTTTCCACCTCCACATTGACGAACTTGCCCTTGAACAATTCCGGGCGCAGCAGGTAGGCGATCACAGTAGGATCGTGTAGCGGCCCGCCGTTGGTGCCGTATTTTTCCACGTCGTGCCGCTCGTAGAAATTGAGCATCCCGTAAGTGGCCTTCCCAACAGAGGTGTTGAGCGTTTTGAAGCTTTCCAGCCATTCCCGCTGCATGAGAGCCTTGTGAGTGACATCGAGCGGCATGACGGTGAGGGGCCGTCCGCACTCGAAAGTAGCGCGGGCCGCGTGGGGATCCACAAAAATATTGAACTCCCCGGTGGGCGTGATGTTTCCACCCTCAAAAAAACCCCCGCCCATGATCACGATTTCGCGGATTTTCGGGAGGATGTCTGGCGCCTTCGCAATCGCCATGCCGATGTTTGTGAGCGGTGCGAGCGTGCAAAGTGTGATCGAATTGTCTTCAGCATTCTGGAGCGTGTCGATGATCCAATCCACGCCGTGCTGCGGCTGGAGCGGATGCGTTGGCTCCGGGATGTCCCAGCCGTCCAAACCGGTTTTTCCGTGGACATGTTCGGCGGTGACGAGATCGTGAACCAACGGTCCCGGACAGCCTTCGTAGACCGGAACGTCGGGGCGTTTGGCCAACTCGACGAGGGCGCGGGCGTTGTGGGTGGTTTTGTCGAGCGGGACGTTGCCGGCAACTGTGACAATGCCAAGAATTTCCAGTTGCTCCGGAGACGCGAGTGCAAGCAGGAGCGCAATTGCGTCGTCTTGTCCGGGGTCGGTATCAATGATGATGGGACGGGGCATTGGCGTTTCTGTGAATGCGAAAACAAATACGTTAGCGGGGATGCCCTAGAAGGTTCAAGAGGATTCGGGATCAGCGCAACCGCTTGAAACGCAGAGTGCCCTCGCGGTTCCCGGATTTCCAGTCACAGTCGAAGCGGAGATCCGGTTCCGGGAGTTTGCAAGTGTACTCCCCGCTTTTGCCGCTGTAGGGGTAGTGGCTGGTCCAGCCCAAGAGCCTGCCGTCCTCAATGCGGGCGTTGCGCACTTCAATCTTACGCCCGTCCCGGCTTTGCACCGTTTTCAGGGACACTGCTCCAGATTTGCCCCGGAGGGTCAAGTAGAGCGAGCAGCTTTTTCCACTCTGCGGCTTGAGGCCCAAGCGGATCAGGCAGCCCTTCCAGCGTCCAGTTAGACGAAAACCCTTGGGCAAAGGGGGCCGCGCCTTAGCGATTTGGCAATCCTCCAAAGGCAGCGCCTCCCGTCCGGAACCAACAGGCTTAGCCAGCCGAGCTTCCACGCGGACGGCCATGCCGGATTCAAATTCGGCAAAGTTGATGGCTTCGTTCGGAGTCAGCAGACAACGAAATTGCAACTTGCCGGAATCAATGAGCAGTGCCCATGCTTCCGGAACCTGATTGGCAATTGGGGACAGTCGCAGAAAACGCCCGGAGGCTTGCACAGACTTGCCGAGGTAGTTTTTACGGTAGCGGATCTCGTTACCCTGCAGGGCTTGCAACGCGTTCGGTAGTTTTTCCAAACTCAGAACATCCTGCCCCAACACCGGATTCGTGCCGTAGCACCCCAGCACAAGGACAAGAACAAGAATAATTCTGAAAATCACGCTGCCGCCAAACAAGTAAAAATGGAGGGAATCCGGAGCGGAGACCGCTCCGGATGTGGTCAATCAGGATTGATGTGCTGATTTACTTCCTGATCAGAGCCTGATGTGAGAGGCAAGACATGGTGTCGTCGTAGCGATGGACTCGGAGTTTGCCGGAGTTAATATCTTGACGAACCTGCTCCGCTTTGTTCTTCATCGCGCTACTGATGAGATGGGCGTTGTGTTCGTCAAGTGCCCAGCCCACGCCATCTTCGGCGAGGCCCAAGACCTTGACGCCGGGCTTCCAGGTTCCTTCGTGAGCCGTCTTGAAGATTTCGTAGGCCGCAACGTCCACACGCTTGAGCATGGAGGTCAACACATATCCGGGTTGGAGGTGGTTCTGGTTGCTGTCCACGCCGATGGCGAGTTTCTTATTGTCCGCCGCTGCTTGCAACACCCCCAGTCCGGTGCCGCCTGCTGCTGCATAAACGATGTCCGCACCGTTGTCGTACATACTCTTCGCCAGTTCTCCACCTTTTGTCGGGTTATTCCACGCCGCCGGAGTGGAGCCGGTCATCTTCTGATAGACGGTGGCCTTGGGGTTGATGTATTTCACCCCTTGCTCGTACCCACAGGCGAAGCGCCGAATCAGCGGGATGTCCATGCCGCCGACGAAGCCGACCTTGCCAGTCTCGCTTTTCATCGCGGCAAGCACGCCGACAAGGAAGGACCCCTCATGCTCCTTGAAAGCGATACCTTGCACATTCGGCAGGTTCAGCCAATCCACATCAATGATGCTGAACTTGGTGTTCGGGAACTCTTGGGCGACCTTCTCCACAGCCGAAGCTTGCGCGAAGCCCACGGCGATCACCACCTCGGATCCTTTCTGCGCAAAGCGGCGCAGGTACTGTTCACGCTGAGCTTCTTGCGTGACCTCGGCTTCGCGGTAGCGGATGCCCGTTTCTTTGCGGAACTGCTCGGTGCCGTTCCAGATACCCTCGTTGAAGGATTTGTCGAACTTGCCGCCCATGTCAAAGACGACCGCCGGTTTGAAGGCCAGCGCCGGGACGGCCAACACCGCCAACAACGCAGCGGCCAGCAGTGTGTTGAACACACGTTCCATATCATGCTCCTTGGTTTTGCTCCGGAAATCCGGAAAGTGAAGAAAGCGCTGCGGAATGCAGCAAGCTGCCGTCCATCCTCCAGACGGCACACTACGGGGTGCAAGTCTAGACGGAATGCTCCCAATGATCAACGAAAATTTTACAACTCCAAGGACGGCAAACCCTGTTGCCAGCGGGCGGAGTTGACGGTGTTCACCATCAGCATGGCGATTGTCATCGGCCCCACGCCGCCGGGCACGGGGGTGATCGCCGAGGCGATTTCCGAAACCGGGCCGTAGGCGACATCGCCCACAAGCCGACTGCCCTTGGGGGCGCTGGCGTCCTCAATGCGGTTGATGCCCACATCGATGACCACCGCTCCGGGCTTGACCATCTCGGCGGTGACGAACTCAGGCCGTCCAATCGCGGCAATCAAAATGTCTGCCTGACTTGTCACAGACGGCAAATCGCGGGTGCGGGAGTGGCAGGTGGTGACCGTCGCATCCCAGCCCTTGCTGGAGAGCAGGGTTGCCATCGGGCGTCCGAAGAGATTGCTGCGCCCCAGCACAACCGCGTGGCTTCCGGAAGTTTGCACGCCGCTGCGCTTGAGCAGTTGGAGGACTCCGTAGGGGGTGCAGGAGATAAATTTCGGCGTGCCCATCGCAATCAGCCCAGCGTTGATGGGATGGAGACCGTCCACGTCTTTGTCCGGCGAGAGCGTCTGGATCACGCGGACTTCGTTTAGTTCGTCCGGCAGCGGAAGTTGACAGAGGATGCCATGCACGGTGGGGTCGTCGTTGAGCTGGCGAATGAGTGCTTCCAGTTCCTCTTGGGTGGTGGTGGCCGGAAGGTCATGCGAGAGCGAGCGCATCCCAAGCTGTTCGGAGGTGCGGCGCTTGCTGCCGACGTACACCTGCGAAGCGGGGTCGGACCCCACAAGAATGACCGCGAGGCACGGTTGGGTTCCTGCGTTGGTGAGGCGTTCGACCTCCGGACGAAGCTCTTCAAGAATCTGATCTCGAATGGTTTTTCCAGAAATGATGTCTGCCATGATGTTACAAGGGTTGGGTTTTCGCTTAAGCTTTTCGAGGCATGCGCTACACTGAAACCCTTGTCACAACCAACACCAAGTTCCGAATGAGCCTACTACAACCCCTTGTTGACCTGCACACAAACCGTGGTGCAGTGCTTAAAACAGTCGGGGACCGCTTCCAAGCTTTGCGATACGGTAACAGACTGGAGCCGGAAATCAACCCTATCCTGCACGGCTGTGGGGTGTTGGACCTGCAAATTCGTCCGCTGATCGAAGTCAAGGGTCCGGACGCCAGCCACTTCCTGCATGGGCTGCTCACGAACGATATCGTCGGTTTACCCTGCGGACGTTGGCAACCCAATTTATTCTGCGGGAGCAAGGGCAAGATCAAACAGCGCTTGGAGGTGCTGAAGCTCGCTGCGGAATGCGTCGTGATCTGCTGCGAAGCGGAAGCGGGCATTGCCGTCGGCACCTTGCTCGACCACTACCTCGTCCGCGAAGACGTCACCCTCGCCTTCTTGAGCCGCGAGCAAATCCGCATGGATCTGTTTGGTTCCAAATCAACAGTGGCCCTGCACCGCCTTGGGATTCCAGAGCAAGCCTGCACGGGTTCGTTTGGCGAATTCGAGTTCCATGCGGCTCCAGTGCCGTGGGGCACGCAAACCCGTTGGGGCTGCTTGCTGCCGATTGCAGGGGCCGCCGAGTGGTTGGCGTCCGTACTGAACTCCGATCCGGAATGCGATTTGGTCGGCACCGAGGCCGTGGACGCCGTGCGCATCGCCGAGGGGCTACCGTGTCCCGGTAATGATTTTGGTCCGGAGAACTTTCCGCAGGAAGCCGCGCTGGGCGATCACATTTCTTACACGAAGGGCTGCTACATTGGCCAAGAGCCGCACGCCCGCATGTTCCACCGGGGGCATCCAAACTGGCAACTCGTGGGCCTGCGCATCCCGGAGAGCGTGAAGGCTGCGGCAGGCGCACCACTGCTTCACGATGGCAACGAGATCGGACGCCTCACCAGCGTTTCGCCGATCACGCAGGACGGGATGCGTGCCGCGCTGGGCTGGATGCGACACGCCATCGCCGAGGCGCAAAATCCGGTGACGCTCGAATCCGGACGAGTCGAACTCACGCCGTTTCCGTTGCCCAACACCATCCGCCGCGCCGTTCCGGAGACGAAATCCTCATGACTGCAAACCGCGCGCACACAAAACTTCCCGGAACGCCCACGCTCCCGGGCTGGACTCCGACGCCGCTGGGCTGCTTCTCCGGATTGGCGCTGGTAACACTATTGTCATACTTACTAGTGCTGTTCATTTCCTGAACCACGATGCCTCGCCCGCTCTGCAATTCCACCGCACTCGCCGAACCACAAACCCCGGAATCGCTGGAGCCGATCGATGCCTGATTCCCGAGCGTACCCAACCCGACCCTTTGTGGGAGTGGGCGTGGTGGTGCTGAAAGGAGAGTCCGTGCTGCTGATCCGGCGGGGGCGTCCGCCCCGGCTTGGTGAATGGAGCCTGCCCGGCGGAGCGCAACAGCTAGGAGAAACGGTCGCCGAGGCCGCCATTCGGGAAATCCGGGAGGAAACCGGACTAGAGATCGCAGATCCAGAACTGCTCGATGTGGTGGATTCGCTCGTGCGTGATCCGGATGGACGGGTGCACTACCACTACACGTTGGTCGATTTCTGGAGCAAGTGGAGTTCCGGAGTCCCCCACGCCGGAGACGATGCGCAAGCCGTCCAGTGGCATGACCGTGAAACCCTCTCCCAACTTGGCCTCTGGAAAGAGACCGTCCGCATCATTGCACTGGCGTTTTCTGCACAAGCCGCCTGAAATCTTCGAAAAACTTGCCAGACGCCTGAATTTTTTCAGATTTCCCTTTACTTCCCCTTCCTAACCCCGCCTTTCGGAGCATTTCCTGCTGGCGTCCTGCTGGCGGGAAAACGCTTTGCAGAGAACAATGGCCTGAGCCTGGGTCATTGCCGAAGGACAAGGATCAAGAAGCTCTCTCGTTGGCGTTGCTGGCGGGAGAGCTTTTTTGGTTTGGGGCTTGTCTAGTTGGAAAGGGAAGTGCTCTCCTGCACTCAATTGTAAAGGGGATTAGGACAGACGCACCCGTCACGCACTGTCCGGACGCGCCCACAGTTGTTGGGTGAGGACACCAACACGGGCCTCGACCTGCTCCATTGCATCAAGAATGAGATCTTCCCGGAAGCGCCGTCCAATGATTTGGACTCCGGCAGGGCGGTTTTCCACCAATCCGGTGGGGACGATGCCGCAGGGCAATCCGAGCCAGTTGAGTCCGGTGCTGTAAATCGCGGCCTTGAACGCGGCCTGCGTTTCGGCAAAGCTGCGGGCATCGCAGTTCCAATCCGGAGTGGGTTGCAGGTAGTACGGCGAGAGGATCAGGGGACAGTCATCGAGCAGGATGTTCCACTCGCGCACCATCGCCGTGCGCTGTTTGATGCCGTCACGGTATTCGTCTGGAGTGGCAACCGCGCCCATCTGGAAATACCACTCGAAGATCTGCTGGATGGTGTTGCTGCCATGCTCCCGTGCCAGTGGCATGAGGTAGGTTTCCAGTTCGTGGCCGAGGTAGCGGAACCAGCACTGCGCCGCGTCGTCCACAGAGGGCGTGCTGATCGGCTCCACTGCATAACCCGCATCCGTCAAAAAATCTGCTGCCCGTTCCACCGCCGCCTTGATCTCCGGATCGATGGGGTGTCCATAGGTTTCGGTGGTGACACCCACCCGCAGCGGTTCCGCTTCCTGCGGCCACCCGTCAAAGGGTACGGGCATCCAGAAGGGATCACGGGGATCGCTTTGGGCAATGATGCGCGTGCCCAGACGCACATCCCGCACTTCACGGCAAATGACCCCTTGCACGGACATCAACTGCGCCAACATCCCCCGTTCTGCTGGAGCCGAGGGCAGGTAGGCCGGCACACGTCCAAAGCTCGGCTTGATGGTCGCCAGCCCGCAGTTGAAGGCAGGAAACCGCAACGAACCGCCGATGTCATTGCCGTGATGGATCGGCCCAAATCCGGCTGCCGCCGCTGAGGACGCGCCACCGGAGGAACCCCCCGGACTCGCATTTTCTTCCCACGGATTCAAAGTGCGTCCATGCAGGGGATTGTCGGTGGTCATGCGCATGGACAACTCCGGAGTGTTGGTGCGGCCAATGATGATGGCTCCTGCTTTCTTGAGATTGCTCACCACCGGGGAATCCTCCGTGGCGATCAAATCGGCAAAGTGCGGCAGGCCGTTTGGAGTGCGCTTGCCCGCGACATCAATGTTGGATTTGATCGTAATTGGAACGCCGTGCAATTCGCCCACCTCGGCTCCGGACGCCAACACGCGGTCGGCCTCCCGTGCTTCCACCAACGCCTCCTCGGTATAGTCGTCCACCACCGCGTTGAGCCGGGGGTTGTGCGCGGCCATGCGTGCCGTCACGGACACCATCACGGCTTCGCAGGAAAAACGTTGTTTGCGGATGCCCTCCGCCAATTCGCAGGCGCTCAAGCGCCACAGTTGTTCGGTCATTGTTTTGCTCCAGTTTCAAAGAGATCGGGTTGCAGTTTATCAGATAGAAGGATAACGCTGGACTCGACTGGATTGCAAGGGCAGGATGTTGCAAAGCTTAAAGCACTCCTGCCAACCCCCGAATTTTTCATGAATGCCCATGTCTGAAAATCTTTTCCAGTGGTTTCAATCCCGCTTCCCCAAGGACCGTGACAAACCCGCCTTGCTGCATCCGGATGGCTCGACCCTGAGCTATGCAGAACTGGACCAGGAAACCGCCCGACTCGCAGGTTGGCTGCGCGGATTGGACCTGAAGCCCTCGCAACCGGGAAGTCCGGGGGATCGTGTGAGTGCGCAGGTGCCGAAATCGGTGAACGCGCTGCTGCTCTACCTTGCGTGTCTGCGGGGCGGATTTGTGTTTCACCCAATGAACCCGGCGTACCAGCGCGAGGAGTTGCGCTACTTTCTGGTAAATGCCGAACCGAAACTGGTGGTCTGCGCTCCGGAGCGTCAGCAGCAATTCGCCGAACTCGTCACATCCGGAATGCAGTTGCACACACTTGACGACACTGGTTCCGGAAGTTTAACGGATGCTGCCGCAAACGCAGAACCGCACACGGAGATTTCCTCAACAGCCGCCGACAATCTTGCCGCCCTGCTCTACTCCTCCGGAACCACCGGACGCCCCAAGGGTGTGATGCTCACGAACCGCAACCTGCGCTCCAACGCCGCCGTCTTGGTGCAGGCGTGGGGCTTCACCAACGAGGATGTGCTGGTCCACGCCCTGCCGATTTTTCACACGCACGGGCTGTTCGTCGCGGTGGGCTGCATCCTCGGTTCCGGCGCAACCATGCACTGGCTACCGAAGTTCGATGCCGAGTCCGTGCTGGAGCGTCTGCCACACAGCACCGCGTTCATGGGGGTGCCCACTCACTACACACGCTTGGTGCAGTCGCCCGGACTCACTCCGGAGACGTGCCGCTCAATGCGGCTGTTTGTTTCGGGATCGGCCCCGCTTTTGGAAGAAACCTTCCGGCAGTTTCAGGAGCGCACGGGGCACACCATCCTCGAACGCTACGGGATGACCGAAATCGGCATGCACCTCTCCAATCCGCTCCACGGCGAACGCCGCGCCGGAACCGTGGGACAACCCTTGCCGAAAGCAGAAATCCGCATCTGCGACGAGCAGGATCAACCCGTTGGTCTAGACACACCGGGCGGCTTGCAGGTGCGCGGCCCCAATGTTTTTTCGGAGTACTGGAAACTGCCGGAGAAAACTGCCGAGGAGTTCACCGCCGAGGGGTGGTTCCGGACAGGCGACATCGCCCAGCTTGATGCAAACGGCACGGTGATGCTGGTGGGGCGCGGCAAGGACGTGGTGATCAGTGGCGGGTTGAATGTCTATCCGAAGGAAGTGGAACAGGTGCTGGACGCACTGCCGGGCGTGCTGGAATCCGCAGTGATCGGAGTGCCGCATCCAGATTTTGGAGAAGCCGTCACCGCTGTGGTCGTCCCGGAAACGGGCACCACGCTGGATTCCTCGGCGCTGATCGCAGCCGTCCGGGAACAACTCGCGGGCTTCAAGTGCCCCAAGACGGTCCACTCCCTCCCGGAACTCCCGCGCAACGCAATGGGCAAGGTGCAGAAGAACGAGCTGCGCAAACAGTTCGGAGGCGGCTGAACCGGGAATCCTTGATTTTCCCAGCTTGCAATCCGTGCAGTTTCCCCACATGATTTCAGAGATAGTGCCACTCTGAATCCGTACCTTCCTCACACCGGGAAACCATGCCCACCGAAGCCATCACCTATGACGACGTGTTGCTGGTGCCGTCGTACAACCACTGGGAATCCCGCAAGGTCGTGGACACTTCCATGACCGACCGCACGGGCAAGCTGCAACTCGCCCTGCCCGTGATGACCTCCAACATGGACACCATCACCGAGTCCGCGATGGCAAACTTCATCGGAGAGAAGGGCGGCATCGGGGTGCTGCACCGCTTCATGTCCGTTGCAGAAAACGTCCGCATTTTCCGGGAATGCCGACATCCGGCCTTTGTCTCGATTGGCTGTGGTAAGGGAGATCTGGAACGAGCTGCCGCACTCCGGGATGCCGGGGCGGAGTACTTCTGTGTGGATGTTGCCCACGCCCACGCCAAGTACGTGGGCCGCACCCTCAAGAATCTGCGGGATGTGCTGGGAGAGGACGTCTGCGTGATGGCCGGAAACGTGGCGACCTACGCCGGGGCGGACTACCTCGCCTCCTGCGGAGCGGACCTCATCAAGGTCGGCATCGGCGGAGGCTCGGTTTGCACGACGCGCATCAAGACAGGCTTTGGCGTGCCCAACCTCACGGCAATCAAGGAATGCTCCCGAGCTGAGCGCTCGATTGTTGCCGATGGCGGCATCCGCACTCCGGGTGACATTGTCAAGGCGCTCGCATTCGGAGCGGATTTTGTGATGGTCGGCTCCATGCTCGCGGGCACCCGGCCCACTCCGGGAGAGGTGATTTCCCGCACCGCAGTGGACGGCTCGATTTGTCGCGTGAAACAATACCGGGGCATGGCTAGCAGCGAGGTCGCTGACGATTACCACGGCGGGCTGACCGAGTGGAAAACCGCCGAAGGCGTTGCCACCGAAGTGCCCTACCGCGAGGATGAGGACGCGATCATCGCCGACCTCATCGGCGGACTGCGCTCCGGACTCACCTACGGCGGGGCCGCGACCCTCAAGGAACTCCAGCGCAAGCTCGACTATGTCCGCGTCACCCCTGCCGGACGCACCGAAAGCCTGCCGCATCGCACGTTCTGAGCTGGGCACACTGCGCTTTGCCCAACCACCAAACTATTTCAGGCGGGAAACATACGGATTGGGCTGCTTTCTCATTTTGGACAAGTCGCACTCATCTTCCAGATCAAGCAATTCCTGCAAACGCTGCCAAAGCTCACGGGACATTTCAACTCCCTGCTTCCGGCGTTCTTGCGCCTCAAGCCCGCGCTGGATGCCGGGCAGGTGGGCGTGGTGGTCCTCGGCGAGTCGCGTGAGGTAAGCTTCACAACGCTCGTCAAAATCTGCGCCGAGCAGCAAATCGGGTTGCAACGCGATCAGCAACACTCCCGTTCCGGGACAGCGGTCTCCTTTGTTGAAAGCGGGTGCGTCCACCGACCAATTCGCGCCGGTCACTCCTGCCGCCAACAGTTCCACCATCAACGCCAGATTGGCACCGCGCTGCCCTCCGAACGCAAGGAAAACGCCACGCAATGCCTCCTTGGGATCGCGGGTGGGTTGTCCGTTGGAATCCAACGCCCACCCTTCCGGAATCGCCTCGCCTGATTCCGCGGCCTTGAGAATTTTGACGAGCGCAGTCGCACTGCTGGATTGGTCAATCACGAGAGGAGGTCCGGATTTGCGGGGCACCGCAAACGCGAGTGGATTGGTGCAGAACACCGGAGTCGTGCCTCCGGAGGCGGCCATCACCGCAGGTCCGGCGTTCGTCATTCCCAGCCCCACCAAACCGTGATCCGTCAGCCGCCGGACGTAGTAGCCAAGTTCTCCGGAGGTGTAGCCGTTGCGAATGGACAAGACCGCGATTCCGCAATTCTGGGCTGCAGACACGAAAGCATCAAAGGCAAGATCAAAGGCGAGTTGCGGGAAATTCTGGCGGGCGTCCACTCGCAGCACTGCCGGAGCCGGAGTTTCCAAAACCGGCTCGCCCTGGCCATCGGCGCGTCCTTCCTTCAGCGAATCGAGGTACACCGGAAGATGTGCCAGTCCCACGTTGGGTTTGCCCTGAAGTTGGGCCTCCACCAACGCCCGCGCCACCGATGCTGCACTGGCGGACGAAGCCCCGTGTTGGCGCAGCAGTTCTAAGACAAGGGCTTCGGCTTCCTCAACGGAAGCCCGGTAATGTGCCATCTCAGGATTCTCGACTACAAAATTCGATGAAGCAACTCGTCCTTGCTCAGGTCAAAAAAATCAGCGATTTCAGTGAGAATCCCGTTGAGCGTTCCGACACGAAGTGGGGGGGCAAGGGGATAGTGAGGTGATGCTCACGAGACTCTACCACACACGTCAGCCGGACATGACTTTCGGTTTGACGTACTTGCTTGTATCCCAGCTTCTGTAATTTGCGGATGAGTGCGCTACCATCAAGGTCACGAGGAAGTCTCATGCGGCCAGCACCTCTTCGCGGATAAGTGCAGCCGGATCATGCTTGGTCGTTGCTCATCCTCGAAATGGCAGGCAACGGCTCCCGAACCATCGTTCTAAGTTGTGCTTTCGTGTCAGCTTCCGTGAAGATCGCATGCCTAAGAGCCGGGCCTCAAACCCATTTTCGGGTGATTCCTCAATCACGAAAATGATTTCATTCTGCATCGGTTCCTTGTGGTTAAAGTTCCAGCGCCACCTTGCGGCCTTCGGAGATCACGAACGGGGCTTGGCGCGGGGCGGCGCTGTCGCCAATGTTGCGGAACGCAACTCCGGTGCCTTCGAGTGCTCGCGCCACGGAATCCTCGGCCATGTTGGTGGTCGCCAGCACCAGCGAATCCGCTGCAATCTGCTGTTCACTGCCGTCGAGGAAGGACAGCACGGTCGCACCCTCCTTGGACCAGTGGGTAATGGCGGATTCCAGCACGAAACGCACCCCGAGCTGCGCCAGCCGCTGCCGCAGCGGGTAGTCCGCCGCCGTGCGCTGCAACTCCTTGCCCACAAGCGCATCCGGAGTCACCAGCGTGACCTCGTGGCCGTCCTCTGCGAGTTTCCAGGCGGTGCCGCAGCCGCGCATGTTCCCGCCCTCGTCGAGCAGCACCACGCGCTTGCCGAGACGTGCGTTGCGCTGCATCACGTCCTCCACCGCCCAGACGTGGCCCGTTTCAATGCCGGGCAGTGTTTCAACATGCGGAAGCGCCTTCTGAAATCCGGTCTCACGGGGCAAGGAACCGGTGGCGACAATCACGAAATCCGCGCCGAATTCCCGCGTGTCCGCTCCGTCCACGAAGGTGTTGAACCGGACTTCGACCCCAAGCTGTTGCAACTGTCGCCCGTACCAGTCGATGAGGTCAAGAATCTGCCCCCGGCGCGGTTGCATTCCGGCGAGCCGAAACTGCCCGCCCAACCGATCGCTTGCCTCGAAAAGCGTCACTCGATGCCCGCGTTCCGCCGCCACTCGTGCGGCTTCCAGACCTGCCGGGCCTCCGCCCACGACCAGCACTTTTTTGGGCGCGTCCGTTTTTGTGAAGCGATCTCCGCCCCACTCGAACTCGCGTCCGGCTGAGGGATTGACGACGCAGGAAATCCAGTAATCACGGGAGCGCCGTCCCCAGCACATTTGATTGCAAGAAAGGCAGGGTCGGATGTCCTCGGCGCGTCCGGACTTCGCCTTGTTCGCCAAGTGCGGATCGGCGATTTGTCCCCGCACGATGGACACGAGATCGGCCTGTCCTGTGGACAGCACCGTTTGCGCGTTTTCCGGAGTACGGATGTGACTCTCTGCTGTCACCAGCGCGTGGCTCACAGCAGACTTGAGCGTGACGGCCAACGCGCTCCCCATGTTTTCCGGATAGAGGAAGGTGGGGATGAGTTTGTAGAAATCGAAGTAACTGCCCGTGCCGCAGGTGACGTAATCAAGCAGTTGATCCTTGTCATGATGCACCACGATTTCCGCCAGCGACTCGCGCTGAAGCGCGGCGGACACGTCCGGTTCGTCGCTGACCGAGAGGCCGATAATGAAATCCTCGCCGCAGAGCTTGCGGATGCGTGTGATGATCTCGCGGGAAAAGCGCAGGCGGTTTTCCAGGGAGCCTCCCCAGCGGTCGTCCCGGCGGTTCGACCACGGCGTCCAGAACTGATCCACAATCCCGTGGTACGCTGCCCAGACCTCCACTCCGTCGAATCCGGACTCGCGGCAACGGCGAGCAGCTTGTACGAAGCCGTCAATCGTCTCCTCGATCTCCGCTTCGGTCATGGCATGGCTGCCGTCGGAGTCGTGGTAGCTGGGCAGTCCGGAAGGTGACCAGTTGGCGTGGTAGGAGTTGTCCGCGTCCCCGTGCTGGCCGACGTGGTAAAGTTGCTGGAGAATCACCGCGCCTTCCTCGTGAACGGCCTCGGTGATCTTCCGGAAGTGCGGGATCACCTCATCCGAGCCGTGCCGGAAGTTACCCCGTGTCAGCACCGCGGCGGCATGCACCGGAACCGGCTCGATCACCAGCATTCCGGCACCGCCCAAGGCGCGTTCACGGTAGTAGGCCACATGTCGCTCGGTGGGCAAACCCTGCTCCGCCATGTTCGCGGTGTGCGCCCCAAACACAATGCGGTTGCGCAAGGTCTTGTGCCGCAACGTCACGGGGGCAAAAACGTGGGGATATGGATTTGAGGACGGTGAAACATTTTCGGACATCTTGATCTCGAAAGTAAAGCGTCAGAGTTGGAACCCCAAGACTGGCAAAAGCGTTCAAAAAGGAAAGTTGAAAGTCCCTGAACGGAAGACGGCCTCATGCCAATTTCGTTCGTCCTGAGCTCGTCAAAGGACACCGCCCAAACAGAGATGAGAACGACATCGTCAACGGACGAACGTTTTGTTAGGCGGTATGCGGTACATGGGTGACTGAACACGCGAGCGCCTGCTGGGACAGAAAGTAGGCGGGTAGCCCCAAGCCGAGTTGCTGAAGCCACCCGACACGAATCGCTTGCGAGCAACCGATATGTCTGAAGCAGCGAACCCTACCGCGCCGATTCCAAGGACAGCCGAACCTCCGCTACCGACAGCGGCAAGCGCCACCACAACCATGAGGGGTTTGCATTGTTAGCCGTTTCATTTGAAATTATCTATGATTTTTGCGTTTAAGCAACTTCTCAAAAAATTATTCATTGATGACATTTCAGAAGATGAATAAAATTCCAACATTAATTGATTAAATTCTTTTTGTCTCTTGGCGGGAACATTTATAATTGGATATCCTTCTGATAATAAAATTCCATTCATCATAAACCTACCCATACGTTTATTTACATCCCAGAAAAACTGTGCCCTTGCCATTCTCAGAAATGCAGCAGATGATTTATCATAAACATCCTTTATTCTAGAGATTTCAGATTCCATTTCTAGCCAAATTCTATCGAGTTTTTCAGGATCTGGAGGTTCATAATCAGAACCACTTATAGTTACATTTCCAGTACGAAATTCACCCCAGCCAAGAGCTTCTTCTTTTCCTGCAATTGCATGTAATTCTAAAGCTATGTCTTTTGAGAAACTGAATTTATTATTTTCGATTAAGGACAACAGGTGCTTCCATGTCTCAGCTTGATTGATGACCATATTTTGGTCACTAATTTTATGGCCTCCGACAGTGATTCCATCTAGAATAGTCTGGACCTCCGGCAAGGACATAGCCACACCTTCAAGATTGACTGCATCATAAACCAAGGAGGGAATATCGCGAATAGCAAGTTGTTTTGCCATCGCTCTATTTGGCATCATATTCCAAATTGTGTCTTTTACTGGGAACACTAAAGTCATCCTTGCTTTTCAACTACTAATTGTTCACTGTGTTTGTCTCGTAAATGCAGGCCCGCTTCATACCACCGTTTCCTGCTTACGGTTAACGCCCAAGCTCACCGTAAAAATAAAACATAGTGAGGAACGAACGCAGCTTTATTTTGTCCGTGTGTAGCGCATTGTTATGTGCTTTTATATACACGGCACACCGCATTGAATAAAAACAACAATCTGTCTAATCTGCGGATACTTGAAAGTTCGGAGTTTCTTGACTTTTTACGAGACCATCTCCTTTGCACAACTTATGATGACCAAGCAAACTTACTGGACCATCCGATGTTACCCGACAAATCGGGAAACTTGCCCCGTTAACTCAGACAATCCCTCTCCGAAAACTACGGTCTCTGGACTTGCGCGTCAAGACAAAACAACAGCATCAGCGGACACGTCGCAGCACGGTGCTGGCCCAAGAGAGGCCTACGCCGAATCCGGCGATGAGGAGGGTGTTGAGGTCGGGGTTGTCGAACTCCTCGGCAAGCACCATCGGTACAGAGGAGGAGACGGTGTTGCCGTAATCGGCAGCATAGAAACGGCATTTTTTGCGGGACACGCCGAGTTCGTCGGCAATGGCATTGACGATGTGGCGGCTGCCTTGGTGCAGCAATAGGCGGTCCACTTGATCCAGAGTGCAGTCGTTGCGTTGGAGCATGGCGCGGATGCTGTCCGGAATCACACGCACGGAGAAGGTGAAAACGGCGCGTCCGTTCATGTGAAGGGTGCCGTCGCGCACGATGATGCTCTCCCACTTGGTGCCGTCCGAGCCAAACACGAATTCACCGGACATCCAAACCGGTTGGTCTGTGACGAGTGCCGCCGCTGCACCGTCACCGAAGAGCGTGCTGGTTTTCTTGTCGTTCTCGTCCATCACCTTCGAGTAAGGATCCGCAGTGAACAACACCCCTGCCCGGAAGCCGTGCGCCTGCATGAAGGCTTGCAGAATCGACAAGCCATAAGTGAATCCAGAACAGCCCAGCGAGATGTCAAACACCGCGCAGGAGGTTGGGAGTCCGAGCTTGCGATGCACAATCGCAGAAGTGTGTGGCAGACCGTTTCCGTCCGGATTCTGGGTGCAGACGATGGCGCACTCCACGCTTTCCACCGGAAACGGATGCTTGTGCTGCAAATCCTCCCACGCCTTCACGCAGAGGTCCGAGGAGTCCAGTTGCTGCGGTTTGCGAGCAAGTTCGAGGAAACCGATCTTTTCCCGCACAAACGATTCCTTCATGTTGAAGATTTCAAGGCGGTCGAGGTTGGTGATCCGGGTGTCCGGAAGCCAAGTGCCAATGGCCGTGAGTCCGAGAGTCAAATCAGTGCTCCTTTACAAAGGGTTGTCCAATGGCCGCAGGTGCAACGGCCTTGCCGACGAACCCCGCAAGCAGCACCACCGTGAGGATGTACGGGAGTGATTGGATGAGTTGAACAGGTACCACACCGATTCCGGGGATGGGCACCCCCTGCAAGCGGCTTTCGAGTGCTTCCGCAAAGGCGAAGAGCAGGCAGGCGAACATGGCGGGATAGGGCCGCCACTTGCCAAAGATCATTGCCGCGAGCGCGAGGTAGCCCTTGCCTGCCGACATGTCTTTGACGAAAAAGGCAACCTGCGCGGTGGAGAGGTAAGCCCCGGACATGCCGCCGATCATGCCGTTGATGACGAGTGCCTGATAGCGAATACGATTCACGGAAATCCCGGCGGTGTCCACGGCAAGCGGGTTCTCACCCGTCGCCCGCAAGCGCAGCCCGAAGCGGCTTTTGAAAACCACCCACGCCGTGAGCGGCACCATGAGGAACGCGAGGTAGACCAAGATGTTGTGGCCGCTGATCAATTCGGAGTAAACCTCGCCGAGGATTGGGATGCCCCGGAGTTCGGCAGCAAAGGGCAGTTCGATAGGTAAAAAGCGTGCGTCCGCTGGAAGTTGCGGGGTCTTGCCGCCACGCTGGAACCATGCGATGCCGAGGACCGTGGTAAGCCCTATCGCAAAAATGTTGATTGCCACGCAACTCACGACTTGGTTGCCGCGTTTGGTGACGCTGGCGAAACCGTGCATCATTGAGAAGACAACGCCCACGGTCATCGCGCCGAACAGCCCCAGCCACGCCGATTGCGTCCAGTGCGCCACGCAGGCCGCAATGAACGCGCCGCCGAGCATCTTGCCCTCCAGTCCAAAATCAATGACCCCGGAGCGCTCCGCAAATATTCCCGCCATCGCGGCGAACACCAAAGGGGTGGCGGTTCGCAAGGTGGCATCCAGCAACAAAATGAAATCTAACCACATGGGAGGAAACCGAAAGGGGCAAAGTTCCAAAGTTCCAAAGTTCCAAAGGAGCGGTAGCGAGGGACGGCATACCCGCGTTCAGAACTCAGCAAACTCATTGCTCTCATCAAACTCGACTGGTAGGGTGTGAACACACACCTCCGGAAATCAAGGGGCTGACTGTAGCACTATCTTTCGCAAATCGGAACCGCAAAAAAACTCCGGTGCCTGTCCTCCACTACGCCAACCGTCTCGATCACCTCATTTCACCACTGGTCCAGCACCTCCGGAACCGCGATCCCTTCGACTTGGTTTCAGTGGTCGTGCCCAACTTCAGCCTGCAAAAGTGGATCTCCCTGCGCGTCTCGGAGTACCTTGGCATTGCAGCGAACCTGCGTTTTGTACCGTTGGAGAAGGCGATTGTGCGGGTGCTGCACGACGAAGGTGTCGTGCCGCCCCGGACGCAGTTACTGCAACTGCACCAGCTTCAGCAGTTCCTCATGGATGCGCTGCTGGCAGCGGAGGTGAGCGTGGAGGTGGTGTGGCAACCGCTCAAGGATTACATCGCCGGCAGTGGAGAGCTTTCGGCACGGGCACGGACACGCCGCTGCTTTCAGTTGGCCGAACGTTTGGCCAAGCTGCTCCAAGAGTACGAATACTCCCGCAGTGAATTGCTATCGGCGTGGCACAAGGGTCGCCGCGCCTTGCCCATAGTAATGCCCGGTGATCCGGAAGGTTGGCAGATGGCACTCTGGGAGCGCGTGCTGGGACCGAACGGGATGCTCGTCCAACGTAACCAACGGCTGGACAGCACCGACAGCCGCAAACCACGCTGGAAAACTCTCCCACAACTTTGTGAGTCCTGGCGGCCGACCCAACTCAAGCGCGACACTAAGCTCCACATTTTCGGCCTCTCGTACTTCTCCGGATTCCACCAACACCTGCTTGCAGAGCAACTGGAAACCGTCCGTGAAATCCATGTTTACACGCTCAATCCCTGCCGCGAGTTTTGGGAAGACCTCCAAACAACTTGGGAGCAAAAGGCGGGTTTCCGGAAGGGACTCGACGAAGGTTGGGCAGACCGGCTGGAAAAAACGAGGCTGCACTTTGAGCGCGATCTGCGGATCGAGGAGCAGGACGTTGAGGCGGGGGAACTCTTTGAGCATGAGGAGGAGAATCCGCTCTTGCAGGCGTGGGGGCGTCCCGGACGCGAGAATATCCGACTGCTCAACACCCTCACGGGCTGGCAGTTCGAGGAACACTTCCGGGAGGCGATGCCCGACGAAGACGCCACCGTGCTTCAGCAGGTGCAGCAGGACATTCTCAACCGCGAACCGCGTCGCCAAGGAGCAGCGAACTTAGGATTGGCGCAGGACGTCAGCCTCGAAATCATCGCCTGCCCCAACCCCAGCCGCGAGGCGGAGATCGTCGCCAACACGGTCTGGGACACCGTCCGGAACACGCCGGGGCTGCGCTTCCATGAAATCGCGGTGATTGTCCCGGAGATGGCGACCTATCAGCACGAACTCGAACAGGCGTTCGAGGCACTGCACGACCTGCCCTTCAACCTGATTGACGGCACAAGCAGCAGTGCCAGCCGACTCGCCGAAGCCGCAGAATGTCTGCTGCAACTCGGCTACTCCGACTACAGCCGCCGCGACTGCTTTGCGCTCTTTGATAATCCGTGTTTCTGTCACAATTTCGTAGGCGCTCAAACGGATCCGCAGGGCGAACCGTTGGACTTTTCGCAGTGGCGGCAGTGGGTGGACGATCTCGGCATTTTCTACGGCATCGACGCTGAGCATAACCGCAAACGCGGCTACACCCACCTCAGTGGAGATCGTTTCAATTGGGAGCAAGGCTTCCGGAGGCTGGAGTTAGGGCGGCTGCTCGCTCCCAAGGCCACCGATCCGGAGGGCGGTGTTTGCACGGTTCAGGGGGAACGTTACCTGCCGTTACATGTTCCGGAAGAGCAGGCCACTGCCGCCGCCCGTTTCATACTGATCGTGCGCTCGCTCTTTGCCGACACCCGCGACTTGCCGGAATGGAAACTCTCCGGAGCGCAGTGGGCGGACTATCTTCAGTTGCTCTTTCAAACCTACCTTGCACCGGCCACTGACTCGGACGCATCAGAATTCCAGACCTTGCTCCAGAGCGTTCAAAAACTACGGGATTTGGACTGGGACGACCCACCCGGCGTGATTTCGTTTCCGACCGTGCTGGAGTTCTTCCGACAGCAGCAAACCAAAGTGACGGTGCATCGCGGGCACTATCTTGCGGAAGGGGTGACGATCTCCTCCTTTCAACCCATGCGCCCGATTCCCTTCAAAGTCGTCTTCATTCTCGGATTGGGAGAGGGGCAGTTCCCTGACCGTCAGCAGCAAGACAACCTTGATCTGCGCACCGCCCGCATTCCGTTGGAACACCCCATTCGAAAACGCCTCTACCGCGAGCGTCGTCTAGGGGATGTGTCGCCCACGGAGCGTGGCCGCTACATGTTCCTCGAAACCTTCATTTCCACGCAGGAGCGACTGGTGCTCAGCTATGTCAGCCGCGACGAACTCACGGGTGAAACCCTCCAGCCTTCCTCCGTGATCCAGACCCTCAAGGAGGTGCTGAACGACGGTTACCTTGCCCAGGGATTTCAGGAAACCATCCACCCGCTCAAGACTTACGATCAGGAATACTTTCCGGAGTTTGAGGATTCCGGGGCCACCGCAGCGACGGCCTCGCTTCCGAACTACGACCCACAGTCGTTTCAGCAGGCCCACGCGCTTTGGACCCGCAAACAGCTTGGGCGGGAGTATCCGGGACAGCCGATTCCCAAGCAAGCGTTGGAGCAGACTGTGGTTGGCCGTGCAATTCAACCGCAGTGGCCGGAGGTCGCATCCCCCCCAATTCCCGCAGTACTGACCCTCACGCTCGGCCAGCTCCGGGCGTTTCTGGAGTGTCCGCTGCAAGCGTCCGCCAAACGGATGCTCGGCCTCTTCGAGGAGGACGGAGAGGACCGCAGCAGCCTTGCGTTTGAACCATCTGAACTGGATCGACTGGCGGCCTGGCAATTGCTAGACCCCGTGTGGGATGCGGCACTGCGCGAAGGTCCGGAGGCGTTAGAACCCGCTCTGCAACAGCAGGTGGAACGCTTTGATCTGGAAGGGCGCATGCCTGCTGGAGTCCTCAAGTCCGCACTTCAGGAGCAGCATCTCAAGGATTTGCAGAAATGTTGGCAGCAACTTGAAGCGATGCAGGAACCCGGATCATCAGGCCGCTGGGTGCGTTTTCTGTTCGGTCCGGTGAACGAGGACTGGTTGCCTCCAGGTTACGATACGCTTGCGTCAGCTGGAGCGTACCGGCTCTGCCCGCCTGTGCGCTTACAAGTTGAGCTCCCGGAACAGACAGGGACGCCCAGCGTCGAGGTGACGTTGCACGGACGCACGGAGTGGTGGTGTGAAAATGCTCCAAAGGGGCAAAGGGGCAAAGGGGCAAAGGAGCAAGGACTCATCAACGTCGGGCAGTCGGTTTATCGTGCCAGTTCGGAGGTAAAGGACAAGCACTGGCTGCGGCCTTTTCTGGATGCGGTGTTGCTGCAAGCGTCCGGAATCGTGGAGTTTTCTGAGTCCACTCAGGCGCAGATGCTCAGTCCAAAGAAATCAGCACAAGCTCACCTCGAAATCCCAGAGACCGAAGCTGCAAAAGCCTACCTCGGCAGTCTCGTTCGGGCCATGCTCTGTGAGCCCTGCGACCGCCTCTTTCCAATAGAAACGGTGCTGGCCGTCCGCAAGCAGCAATGCAGTAATGCGGTTTCATTCAACCAGCAATTCCCAGAAACCCTTCAGGAGCAGTTGGACAACGAACGTGCGCCGCTCAGTTCGCGCTACGGCCCTATTCGTTTTCTGGAGGATTACAGGCCTCCTGACGATCCGTGGCAGTGGACAGAGCAGCGCCTTGGATTGTTCTTTCAGAGTCTGTCGTGGTAGATTTCATAGGCCCAGTCGGACAACCGAGGCGGCTGGCGGCCGGTTGGGTCACGCAAGATATTCGGTGAGCAACCGTTCCCATTCCTCCAAGAATTCGAGCAGGTGGGTCTTGCCGGATTCGCCTTCGGTTTGCAACAGTGTCCGCACATGGTCCTGCTCTTCGGAGTATTGTGCCTCATCAAAGAAGCCACCAAAATAGGCCAGTCGTAGCCAGAGCAGGTAAGTGGTGAGCGCGTCGCATTCGTTGTACGCGACAATCTCGTCCCAACGTCCCTCCAGCCAGAGCGGAGCGACCTCCTGCCCATCAACTCCGAGCTTCCCCGGAATCCGGCACACTGCCGCCATTTCGTTGAGGGAAGGCGTGGCTTTCCCGTAGCCGCCGAGAATGCCCATGAGGTCAATGTTGTGGTCACTGTGGGAGTCCCAATAGTCAATGCCCTCCCACGGCTTGTTGGGACGCTCTGCAAACTTTGCGGCCTGAACACCGTTTGCCAGCGCACGCTGTACGAGAATCTTGAGGTCAGCCCGCTGCGAGTTAAAGCCCACGAGTTGCGGTTTTTTGTCACCCACGGCGTTGAGGAAGCGAGAGAGCATCGCGGCTTCGTTGGTCTGCGTGGAGTCGGTCACATCGTGCGGAAGCGAGGTCAGATACAAACTTGCGCCTTCCGGAGTTTTCGTGCGCGACACCGCAGCAATGGAGACCACACGGCAAAGGGTGGTCTTGAGGAAGGGCATTGGGTTTTTCTCGTCCGCACCCCCAGCCCTCCACATCGCCTGCACCACCTCGGCGTCCGGGGTTTCCTGCGGAAGCTGTTGCAGGATGCGTCCCGCCACCGGGTCCGGAACCCACTCCACGTCAAAGACCCACACGGGGTCGTGCATCGCCTTGAACATCGGGCCTACTTCTTGATTTCCTCGATGATTGTCCTGAGAACCGGAATCTGGACGTAGCCGGTTTCTTCGCTCCAGAAGTAGTAGTAGCCGGAGGACGAGCCATCGGGATTCTTGTTCGTCGTCACCTTGCCGTCCCGGACGGTCCACGTTCTTACAATCTTGCCGTTGTCCGCAACATAGGACACGCGCATGTCCTTGCCGAGGATGTTGTCGGCCTCCTTGAAAAGTTTGTTGCGCTCCTCTTCGGTGCAGCCGACAAGCAGGAGGGCTGCCAACAAGAGGGTCATCAAAAGACGCATGAGTTCTCAAGAAAAGTGGGACAACATTTTCGTGTAGATCACCAGTGTTTCACACAACCGATGGGCAAAGGCGGGCAAGCCCAGAAGCTCAGGCACTCATCCAAGTAGGAACCGGCAAGTTCTTGGAGCGTAAAAATTCCGGATTGAAGAGCTTGGACTGGTAGCGCGAGGCCGAATCGGCGAGGATCGTGACGATGGTTTTGCCCGGCCCCAGCGTTTCGGCCAGCCGGATCGCTCCGGCGATGTTGAGCATTGCGGAACCACCGAGCGCCAAGCCCTCCTCACGGATCAGGTCAAAACCGACGGGCAGGGCTTCGGCATCCGAAATTTGGAAAGCGTGATCCACCGGTGCCCCTTCCAAGTTGGCGGTGATGCGCCCCTGCCCGATGCCTTCCGTGATCGAGTCGCCCTCAGCCTTCAGTTCTCCGGTGGTGTAGTAGCTGTAGAGCGCCGCACCTCCCGGATCGGCGAGTCCGATGACGATTTCCGGCTTGCGCTCCTTGAGAAACATGCCAATCCCCGCGAGTGTTCCGCCGGTGCCCACCGAGCAAATGAAGGCATCCACCGTGCCGTTGGTCTGCTCCCAGATTTCCGGGCCGGTGGTTTCGTAGTGCCCCTGGCGATTGGCAACGTTGTCGAACTGATTCGCCCAGATCGCTCCGTTGGACTCTGTCCTCGCAAGCTCCTCGGCGAGCCGTCCAGAGTATTTGACGTAGTTGTTGGGATCACGGTACGGTACGGCGGGCACTTCCCGTAAATCCGCTCCACAAAGCCGGAGCATGTCCTTCTTCTCCTGACTCTGCGTTTCCGGAATGACGATCACGGTGCGGTAACCCCGGGCGTTGCCAACGAGTGCGAGGCCGATGCCCGTGTTACCAGCCGTGCCCTCGACGATCACACCTCCGGGACTCAGCAGAGCTTGTCGCTCTGCATCCAGTACAATCGCCTTCGCGGCACGATCCTTCACGGACCCGCCCGGATTCATGAACTCCGCTTTGCCCAAGATCGTACAGCCCGTGCGTTCGGAGGCTTTACGGAGCTTGATCAGAGGCGTATTGCCAACGGCGTCAACGAAGTCGGTGCGGATCATAGCCAAGGGATTAGGCGGGGGCGGCTTTCAGTTGAGAATCCGCAGACACCAGTTTTTGGAAAAAGTACCCGGAGGCCGCACCCAGCACCATCCAGAAGAAGGCGGAGGTGTACAGCGAGGCCACCGCAAACTGCGCAGACAACTCTGCCGGGATGTTGCTCTCCAGCACATGCGGGTGCGGCGCACCGATGATATGGGGTAGGACAATCGCCACCACTCCGAGCAGTCGGGGCAGCAGTGTTTTCGTTTCCACGAAGAGGCCAATCCCAAGCGCCGTGGCGATCACGGTGCCGATCCACCACGCCTGCCGAGCTTCCAACGCCGCCACCGTCATCCCCGGAAGCTCCGGGGGCAGTCCCAACGCGGGTGCACCTGCGAACACGACAAACCCCGCTACTCCCCAAAGCAACCCCGTGTTGAAGTCCACCGGCTTGCCGCGCAACAGGTAAACCGCCACCAGCAGCAGTGCGAACGCAACTCCGGTGACGATGTTCGACAT
>Ga0209403_10000836_pt1 | contig 42682 bp, 40 predicted proteins | sample ArcticOcean_MG_C_8_FD_187440 | JGI IMG/M metagenome (GOLD analysis project Ga0209403, IMG submission 187440) | Marine microbial communities from western Arctic Ocean - ArcticOcean_MG_CB11_86 (SPAdes) (version 2) | ecosystem: Environmental > Aquatic > Marine > Oceanic | place: Arctic Ocean... | reverse complement strand
GGTACATTTAGATCTTTAGATGAAGATTTTAGAAAAGCATCTCATAGCAAAATTATGGCAATTGTTGATAAAGTTTCTAAGGAAAACAATGTTAATATAGATTTAGAAATACGAAATGGGTATCCAGCTCTTTTTAATGATATTGAATTTACAAGAAATCAAATTTTACATGCAAAGAAATATCTTGGTGATGATAATGTAATTGATTTGCCTATAAGAATGACGGCTGAAGATTTTTCATATTTTGCGAATGCATCTCCTTCTTGCTTTTATAGGTTAGGTACTGGTAATAAAGAAAAAGGTATTATTCATGGCCTGCATACTTCAAAATTTAATATAGATGAAGAGGCTTTAAAAATTGGTATGGGTTTAATTGCTTACTTAGCTATTAGCTCATAAGTTTATTCCCAATTGTAATAAATTCTTCGCTGAACTTTAATATCCTTTCGTTTAATTCTTGAGTAATAATTTTATTTCCCTCAAAATCTTTGCTAGTTGCATATATGATTCTTGGAAGCTGGATCATTCTCCACTCATTCATGCATATTTGAGTTAAATGCATTGTAGATAAATAGCTTTTTTCACCACCAGCAGAACATAAAATTCCATAGAATTTTCCTGTAACTTCTTTAAAGCAAGTATCTAAAATAATTTTAAGAGAATCATTAATAGAATAACAGTGAACACCCATTCCTATAATTAAATTATCAGCTTTAGAGATTTTTTCAGTTAAAACCTCCATTTCAGTGGATTTTTCATAATGACATGCTGTTAATTGTATTTTTCTAGAATCAATAATTTCACATTTGATATTTTTTCTAAGTAGTTCCTCGTTTACTTTAGAGCATAATACAAATGATTTTGATTCTGGTGATAGAGAGCTTGATATAATTAATGTTTTCATGTTTATTTTTTAAGTTAATCATTTTGACAGTATTACAAAGTAACTTTTACTTTTTTGTTGCCATTTAGAAAGTAGTAATATGCAAGTAACTCGTAGAAAAAATTAAATTAATAAAGAATATACTAGTTTCCAACTTTGGAAATAAAATCAATTCTTAAAATTCTTACTTCATCATCTGTAAACTCATCTTCATCAAACTCTTCTCTAGCTTCATTAAAAGAAAATTTTTCAGTTGTTTTGAAAAAATTATGAATTTCATGTAATTCTTCATCATCCATCATTTCAACTATGATATGAGATAAATTTACTTTAGTTCCTGTCTCAACAATACTTTCTATTTCAGAAATTAATTCATCAATAGTTAATGATTTTCCTCTTGCAATATCCTCAAGGCTCATTTTTTTATCGAGTGATTGAATAATATATATTTTATTATTTTTTTTATTTGCAACAGTCCTAACAATAATATCTACAGCTCTTTCAATCTCATTTTCTTCAACATATTCTTTAATAACATCAATAAATATTTGTCCATATTTTTTTGCCTTACTAACGCCTACACCTTGTATCTGAGATAATTCTTCAAACGTTATGGGATATTGATTTGCCATGTCAATTAGAGATGGCTCCATAAACAAAATAGATGGAGGCAGTCCAATTGCTTTAGCTTGTTGTTTTCTTAGGCCTTTAAGGATGTTATATAATCTATTGTCTAATGCATGACCCTTTTGATTAGAAACTGTCTTCTGATTACTTAACGAATTATAGTCATGGTCTTCAGTAATCATGAAACTTTTAGGTTTCTTAATAAAATCAAGGCCTAATTCCGTGACTTTTAAGACTCCATATGATTCAATTTCTTTTGTTAATAATTGTTTTACATATATTTGTCTAATTATAGAGTGCCAGAATTGAATACTTTTATTTTTACCTTTTCCAAATACATGATCAATTTGTGACATATGCTGCTTAATTAAACTATTGCTTTCGCCAATCATTATCTTGGCAATTTCTTTTGGTTTAAATCTTTGTTTACACTCAATAATAGTATTTAATAATTGTTGTACATATTTTTTTCCTTCAGTAGTTGGTTTTGGGTTTTTACAATTATCACACATTTTATTGCAATTTTTTGAATCAAATTCTTCGCCAAAATAATGTAGAATATATTTTCTTCTGCACATTGAGGTTTCTGAAAATGCAATGGTTTCCATGATTAAAAGACGCCCTATTTCTTGTTCCGCAATAGGTTTTCCTTGAAGAAATTTTTCTAGTTTTTCAATATCTTTATAGTCATAGAAGGTTATTAAATCTCCTTTACCACCATCTCGACCAGCTCTTCCTGTTTCTTGGTAGTATCCTTCTAAACTTTTAGGAATGTCGTGGTGGATAACAAATCTGATATCTGGTTTATCTATTCCCATACCAAAAGCAATTGTTGCAACAATTACATCGCAATCTTCCATTAAAAATGCATCTTGATGTGTAATTCTCTTTTTAGATTCTAGTCCTGCGTGATATGGTAGTGCTTTGATGCCATTAATTTGAAGTACTTCTGCAATTTCCTCAACTTTTTTTCTGCTTAAACAATAAACTATTCCTGATTCCCCTTTTCTTTCATGTATATATTTAATTAATTGTTTGGCAATATCGAGTTTAGGTCTAATTTCATAGAATAGGTTCTTTCTATTAAATGAATCTAAATATAATTTTGCGTTTTCTATTTTTAGATTCTTCATAATATCTAACCTTACTTTTGGCGTTGCAGTTGCAGTAAGGGCGATAACTGGTGCTAAAGCTATATTATCCATTATTTGTCTAAGCTTTCTATATTCAGGTCGAAAATCATGTCCCCATTCAGAAATGCAATGAGCCTCATCTATGGCAAAAAAAGAAACTTTATTTTTATTAAAGAAACTTATGTTCTCTTCTTTAATTAGTGATTCTGGAGCAACGTACAGCAACTTAGTTTTATCGTTTGTTATATCTTCTTTTACCTGTGTAGTTTGAGTCTTAGATAATGATGAGTTTAATACATGTGCAATACTGTCATTTTCACTAAACCCTCTTAAAGCGTCAACTTGATTTTTCATTAGTGCAATTAAAGGAGAAACAATAATAGCAACACCATCTGAAAGTAATGCGGGAAGTTGATAGCACATAGATTTGCCGCCACCAGTTGGCATTATTACCATAGAGTCACTTCCTGAAAGTAAGTTTAAGATTATTTCTTCTTGTTGTCCTCTAAAGCTGTTAAAGCCAAAGATTTGTTTTAGATTTTTTTGTAAGAGATCTTTATTAATACTCTTACTTGTTTTTATATCCATCTAAAAGTAATACTTTTGTTTAGGTTACGTTATTTACTAAACGAATATACTATTTATTTGTCATGAAATCATCAATTCAAATTAAAAAAATTGCTCAAGAAGTAATTAAAATTGAATATAATTCGATTAAAAATTTATTAGATAGAATAGATGATAGTTTTATTGCAGCTGTTGAGTTAATTTCAAGTTGTAATGGTAGGTTAATTGTAGCGGGAGTTGGAAAAAGCGCTAATATTTCTAGTAAATTAGTAGCAACTTTTAATTCTACTGGACAGCCTTCGGTTTTTTTACATGCTGCTGATGCGATTCATGGTGATTTGGGTAACGTACAAAATGGAGATATTGTTATTTGTTTATCGAAAAGTGGGAATACTTTAGAAATTAAATCATTAATATCAAATTTAAAAATTTTAGGGAATAAGATTATATCAATTTGTGGCAATCCATCTTCTTATTTAGTAAAAAATAGTGATATTAATATAGATGCTTCAATATCTGAAGAGGCATGTCCTTATGATTTAGCCCCGACATCATCCACTACAGCGCAATTAGTTTTAGGTGATGCTTTAGCAATTTGTCTTCTTGAATATAGAGGTTTCACAAAAGAAGATTTTGCACGATTTCATCCTGGTGGAATACTAGGTAAAAAGCTTACCTTGAAGGTGGAGGATATAGTAAATGAAATGAAACCAGTAGTTTCAAAAAGCACATCAATTAAAGATGTAATTATAGAGATTTCTAAAAATAGACTTGGAGCAACAGCAGTGACTGATGTAAATAATCAAATAGTTGGAGTTATCACAGATGGAGACCTTAGAAGGTCTTTAGAGAAAAATTCCGATTTTACTAAGTTACAAGCAAAAGATATAATGACAGCTAAGCCAAAAGTTATAACTAGTAATGCATTAGTTTATGATGCTTTTAAGATTATGAAATTATATAATATCACTCAATTAATTGTTTTAAATGATAATATTTATTTTGGTATCATTCACATACATGATATTATTGAAGAAGGAATTGTTAAATGAGTAATAAGGATTTAGATATGTCATTTTTGGATCATCTTGAAGTGCTCAGATGGCATCTTATAAGATCTGGAATAGCTATATTGTTTTTTTCTGTTCTAGCTTTTATATATAAGGAGATTATTTTTGATGTTATTTTATTAGCGCCAAAAGATCCAAATTTTCTTACATATAAATTTCTTTGTCTTATCTCAAAAAATTTAGGAATGGGTGATGCATTATGTATTAGTGAATCTCCTTTTTCATTAATGAATATTAGCATGTCAGGTCAGTTTTCTGCTCATATTACATCTTCGTTATATGCTGGGTTTATTATTTCTTTTCCATATGTTTTTTGGGAATTTTGGAGTTTTATAACTCCTGCTTTAAAAGATGGTGAAACAAAGATAGCTAGAGGAGTTATTTTCTTTAGTTCAGGGCTTTTTATGTTTGGAATTTTATTTGGATACTATGTTATTGCCCCTTTATCTATTAACTTTTTAGGCTCATATCAAGTTAGTGAAACAGTTGCAAATCAAATTAGCTTATCTTCATTTGTTAATACAGTTACCACTGTGAGTTTTGCAAATGGTATTATTTTTGAGTTACCAGTGATAGTTTACTTTTTAACTAAGTTGGATTTATTGACTCCTGAATTTATGAGAACATATAGAAAACATGCTATGGTGCTTACATTAATTTTATCAGCAATTATAACTCCACCCGATATTACATCTCAAGTTCTTGTTTCTTTTCCTTTGATTTTATTATATGAATTAAGTATTAAAATATCCAGTGCAGTTATTAAAAATAAAAATAAAATATGATTTTAAGAACGGATAATATTTTTAAATACTATTCTAAGAGAGCTGTTGTTAATGGGGTTTCTATAGAGTTAAAACAAGGTGAGATTGTTGGCCTTCTTGGTCCCAATGGGGCTGGTAAGACAACTACTTTTTATATGATGGCAGGTCTTATTAAGACAAATAAAGGATTGGTTTTTTTTAATGATACTGATATAACTTCTGAGCCTATGTATAAAAGAGCTCAAATGGGTATTGGATATCTACCACAAGAGGCATCTGTATTTAGAAAAATGACTGTTGAAGATAATATTAAATCTGTACTTGAAATGACTAAATTTTCAAAAAAGATGCAAAATGAGAAATGTGAGCAATTATTGGAGGAATTTGGTTTAATTAATGTGCGGAAGAATATTGGTGGTCTGCTTTCAGGAGGAGAAAGAAGAAGAACCGAGATTGCTAGAACCCTTGCTACAGAACCAAAATTTATTTTATTAGATGAGCCATTTGCTGGTGTTGATCCTATTGCAGTTGAAGACATTCAGAAAATCGTTAAGCAACTAATTGAAAAGAATATAGGGATATTAATTACAGATCACAATGTACATGAAACATTATCAATAACAGATAGAGCATATTTGTTATTTGAGGGTTCAATATTAAAACAAGGTTCTTCTGAAGAGTTAGCTTCGGATGATCAGGTGAGAAAATTATATTTAGGTAGTAATTTTGAGCTTAGAAAATAACACTATAACTCTTTAAGTGTAAATTTGTATGATTCCATTATCTGATTACAAAGCATTTTTTTACAAGCTTCATCTACTTTTTTATTAGCCGTTTCTAAATTTTCCACTTCTATTTCTAAAGTGATATGTTTTCCAATTCGCACATTGTTTATTTCAGAAAGATCAACATTTCTCATGCTTGTACTTACAGCTTTTCCTTGAGGGTCTAGTAGAGATTTGAGTGGCATTATATCAACTTCTGCTTTAAATTTCATATTAATAGATTATTTGTGATTGATAAAATTATATACAAAGCTACAATAAATGGTATTGCTGCAAAATTAAATAACAATAATAATATGAGTGAAATTACTAACAGAATTAATCTTATAAAATTAAGTTTATTTAGTTTCTTTTCTTGTAAATTTATCTTTATTGAGAATAATTCTATTTTACTAATCATTAGTATTGATAATATGATAGAGGTTAGACATAAAAAAATAACATTATCATAGATGGGGTGATAATCTTCTAGCTTAATAAGTGGTATAGCAGCAATAAATATTGCTAGCATAGGGGTAGGTAATCCTATAAATGAGCTTTTTTGTTTAGTACTAATATTAAATTTTGATAATCTTATTGCTGAACAGACTGGTATAATTAATGCTATTAGAGCTAATGATGGAAAGGGGGTTTCAATATTAAAAATAAAATTATCTGTAGTGTTTTGTTGGTTGCTAATTAATTGAAATAGAATTATTGAAGGAGCAAGTCCAGATGTTATCAAATCAGCCATACTGTCTAATTGAACTCCAAATTCATCACTCACATTTAAAATTCTTGCAAAGAAACCATCAAAGAAATCTAAGAAAACTCCAATCAAAATAAAAATTGCTGCATATGACAACTGGTTATTAAAAGAATAAATAATTGAAAGAATTCCACAAAAAAGATTAGAAAGAGTTATAAAATTTGGGATATTTCTTTTAAGAGTATTCATTTAAGCAAAAATATGATAATATTTGTAAAAGATATGAAAAATTATATTCTGTGTTTTCTTTCCGCTTTGCTTTTTAGTATGTCTTGGCCTGTAAGTGGTTTTTCTCCTTTGATTTTTTTAGCTTTTATCCCTCTTTTTTTTCTTGCTAAAAAACTAAAATCATCTTCAGTTCAAAATTATAATAAGAAGTTTTTTTACTTTTCATTTTTAGTATTCTTACTATTTAATATAGCTACTACTTATTGGATTTATTACGCTACGTTGTTTGGGGCAATAATGGCATTTCTTGTAAACTCTCTACTAATGTCTTTGGTTATGTATCTTTTCTTAAGAGCTACAACAATATTAGGAAAGAGATTGGGGTATCTTGCTTTTATAGTTTTTTGGTTGTCTATGGAGTATCTGCATTTAAATTGGGATCTTTCTTGGCCATGGCTTACAATTGGTAATTGTTTTTCGGAGTCATTATTTTTAATTAATTGGTATGAATATACTGGAGTTTTAGGTGGTACTCTATGGGTTCTTGTCGTAAATGTTTTAATTTTTGAATTTATTGATAATACTAATAAAATCAAGACATCTATTTTACTAACTATGTGTGTTTTAGCTCCATTTTTATTATCAAATTATTTGTCTAATAGATCTGACAATAAACAATTAGATTATATTAATATTGTTGTTGTTCAGCCTAATATTGATCCTTATCATGAAAAGTTTAATATTGGTTATAATAAACAGTTAGATGATTTTATAGCATTAGCAAGAACTAAAATAGACAGTAATACTGAGCTTTTAGTTGGTCCTGAAACTGCCTTGCAAGAAAGCATATGGGAGTCAAAAGTTGAAGATTCATATAGTATTCAAGAACTTAAAAAGCTACAGAATAATTTTCCAAAACTTAGTATTATTGTTGGAGCTACAACATATAAGCTTTTTCAATTTGGTGCTAAAAAAAGTTCAACTGCACGTCAAATTAAAAATGAGAACCTTTGGTATGATATTTATAATTCTGCAATTTTTATATCTAATAATAGTGATGTGTCTATTTATCATAAAACTAAATTAGTGCCTGGAGCGGAGAAGATACCCTTCCCTTCATTATTAAATAATATTTCTGCATTATCTGTCAATTTAGGAGGTGTTAGTGGTTCTTTAGGTAGTGATAATAATATAAACACGTTTAATACAAGTAAAACTAAAGTTTTACCTTTAATATGTTATGAATCTATATATGGAGATTTAAATACATCAAAAAAGTTTGATCTTATGTGTATAATAACTAATGATGGGTGGTGGAAGAATACTTCAGGTTATAAGCAGCATTTTAGTTATGCTAAATTAAGAGCTATTGAGCAGAAAAGACCAATTATTAGATGTGCTAATACAGGTCAATCAGGATTTATCACATATAAAGGAGAAGTAGTAGAAATGGCAGATTGGAATGAGAAAAAAGTAATTAAATCTAAGGTTTCATTATGTAATGAAATAACTTTTTATAATCAATTTGGTGATTATTTAGGAAGATTAGCTTCTTTTGTCGGTTCTATTTTGATTTTGATGATGTTTGTTAAATCAAAAGTAAAATAACTTTATTCTTCTAACTTACCGTCTACAATAATAATTGTATCTGAAGAAGCTTCTTCTTCACTTAAAGTGCCTACCACAGTAATTGAGTCTAAAGAAACTTCTTCTTCAGTATTTAAATCCTTTGTGTCACATGTATTATTTACTCCATTAACAAATATTAGTAGTAATGCTAATATGACTAATCCATAAGTAAGAGGTGTTTCTATATTTTTCATAATTTATTTTAAATTAATTATCATGCTAATTTAGTAAAAAATTTCATTTAAGATCTTTTGGTATTTTACAAACAGGAATAGGTAATATTTTATGCTGATTAGTATTATTTAGTTTAGTGTAAATTGCTAAAACTTCTATTTGTCTTTTTGTTAAGTTTTTATTTATATTATTAGAATTCATTGCCCATTCTAACTCTTCATATGTTGCGCCAATCTGATCTTCATCAGTTTGTTCTTTTTCCCATAACCCATCAGTTGGTGAGGCTATTAGTATTTCATTAATAATTTGTAGTTCTTTAGATAATAAATATACTTCGGTTTTTAATAAATCAGCAATAGGGCTTAAATCAACACCACCATCCCCATGTTTTGTAAAAAACCCAATACCAAAATCTTCTACTTTATTTCCAGTACCTGCTACTAAATAGTTATTGATTTGTGCAAAATAGTATAAACTAGTCATTCTTAATCTAGCTCTAGTATTAGCGAGAGCAAGAGGATTATTATCATGTTTCGTTTGATTTTTAAAATTATCAAAAAGGTTAGTTAGATCAAATTCAATACTGCTTACATTCTTGTATCTTTTTTTTAACCATGATATGTGGTTTTTTCCTCTTGAGATTTGTTTTTTTTCTTGATGGATTGGCATTTCAATGCAAAGCAAAGGTAGATTGGTTTCTGCAATTAATGTTGATGTTAGGGCAGAATCAATACCTCCAGATATGCCAATTACAAATCCTCGTGTTTTAGAGTCTTTATTATATTGGGTAATCCAGTTTTTTATATGATTAATGATTTCTTTTGTTCTCATAATATTGTACAAATGTAAGGGATTATTATCTTTGTTTACATGAAATTTTTTTTTCCTTTTCTGCTTTTTGTTTTATGTTCTTGTGATGTTAATAATGTTTCAAGTGACAGTAATTTAGATATTTATCGTTTTGAAAATCATCTTTTTAGCACTACAGAAGCTAATGTTTCTGTAAATAAAAATATATGGGATAAAGAGTTAGGTGATTTCTCTCATTCATATTATAGCTTTATTGCAAATACTGATTATCGATCTGATAGCCTGTTTAATAATCAGTTGTTTTCTTTCATTACTAATACTGATATGAGGGAGGTTTATGACACTATTAATAATAAATTTAAAGATTTCTCTAATATTAAGATTCAGCTAGATTATGCTTTTAGTGAACACTCTAGAATTTTCCCTAATTATCCTACACCTAAAATAATTACCATGTTTAGTGGTTTTAACTATGGCGTTGTTGTTCAGGATTCTTTAATTGCAATTGGTTTAGACTTTTATTTGGGTAAGAATAGTGTTTTTTATGAACGCCTTGGTGATCCTGAATACTTAAGATTCCAGAAACAATCAAAATTTATGTTGCCAAATATTATGGAGGCATGGTATGACAGTTTTTTCAGTAGATATAATAAAAAATCTAATTTATTATCTGAACTAATATATAAAGGAAAAATAATGTTTCTTTTATCTAAAACATTACCAAAACACTCTATGGAGGATAGATTAAGATTTAGTAAAAGTGAGCTAAATTGGTGTATGGGAAATGAATCTTTAATTTGGACATTTCTAATTGAGAACAACCTCCTTTTTTCAACAAGAGATAAAGATTATCGTTCATATTTAAATTATTCGCCTTTTTCTAAAGGTATGACTCAAGAATCTCCATCTAGAATTGCGTATTTTATAGGATATGAAATAGTAAATAAATATATGAATATAAACAGTGATATTAGTTTAAATGACTTGATGCTTCAAAATGATCATATGCTAATATTAAATAAATCAAAATATAAACCCTAAATATGAAAAAAATCTTAAAATTTGAAGTTGAATTAGATGAAAACAATCTTCCTGAAAACATCCAAATGGTTGGACATCAGGTAGATAAAGATGAGGTAAATTTAAAGGCACTCATGATAGCGGCATGGGATGCTCAAAAAAAAGAAACATTAAGAGTTGATATATGGACTAAAGATATGCCTGTCCATGACATGTTTATATTATATCATCAAAACATGATGGGTATGGCTACTTCTTTAGATAAATCAACAGGGGAGGGTAAATTAGCAGAAGCGCTTAGAGATTATTGTGCTTTTTTTGCTGAAAAAACAAAAATCATTGGTTAGAATTAAATTTTAGATTTAATTTCTCAATATATTTTAATATTTCTTTAAGTCCAGATTTTTGTGGTGAAGATGTTATGAATATCTCTGGAAGCAATTCCCATTCACGTAACATTTTGTTTTTAAAATCAGCTATATTTTTCGCAAGGTTATTTTTATTTAATTTATCTATTTTAGTAAAGATTATGGAAAAAGGAATTTCATTTTCTGCTAACCATTGCATAAAATATTTATCAATATCTTGTAATTTGTGTCTAGCATCTATTAAAACAAAGAGACATATTAAGTTATGTCGATTTAGTAAATAGTCACTTATCATTTTCTTAAATTTAGCTCTTAAAACTTTAGATATTTTTGCATAACCATAACCAGGGAGATCTACCAAAAACCAATTCTTATTAATAATAAAATGATTAATTAATTGTGTTTTCCCTGGCGTACCTGAAGTTTTGGCTAGAGTTTTGTTGTTTGTTAAAGCATTAATCAAACTTGATTTACCAACATTAGATCTTCCAATAAAAGCATATTCTGCTTTATTGTCATTAGGGCAAATTTTGTAATTAGTATTGCTAATGACAAATGAAGCCTGTTTAATATTCATTGCTAAATATTATTCTGTAACCATTTCATTGCTATTTTGCTGAATTCTTCTGGATTTTCCCACATTGGGGCATGTCCACAATTATCTACCCAATATAAGCTTGAATTTGGCAGTAAAGAATTAAACTCTTCTGCAACATGTGGGGGTGTAACCTTATCAAATTTACCCCAAATAAGGCATGAAGGTAATTTCATTTTTGGTAAATCTGCAGCCATATTGTGTCTAATAGCAGATTTTGCAAATGCAAGTAGGCGAACTGTTGAGTCTCGTTTATTTGCTATTTCAAAGATTTTGTCCACTAATTCTTTTGTGGCAACCTTAGGATCAAAAAAAACTTCTTCTGTTTTATTTTTTATATACTCATAGTCACCTCTTCTTGGAAATGTATTTCCAAAAGAACTTTCATATAATCCAGAACTACCTGTTAAAATCAAAGATTCTACTTTTTCTGGATATAATTTTGTAAAGATTAATCCAATATGTCCACCCATAGAATTTCCAAGTAATGATGCTTTTTCAATTTTAAGATGGTTCATGAATTTAAGCAAGTAAGCTGCCTTGTTTTTTACAGAGCATTTTAAAAAGGGTGTTTCAAATAATTTGAGATCTAATCCATATACTTTATAGTCATTAGATATGAAGTCTACCATATCACCGAAATTTTCAACTCCACCCATTAATCCATGTAAAAGAATTATTGGCTTCCCTTTCCCTTTTTCTAAATATGTGAAACCTCCAGAAGAATTGACCATTATGGTAAGTGTTTTATAAAAACAAATTAACGAAATTTAAAATTAAAGTAGGTGATGGCCTAAATTTCATTTCTTTTTATTTAGTGGTAAAAGTTATCAACAAAGTGGGGTAAAGTGGTAAATAGTGGGGTATTTTAGTATATTTACACTCATGATTAGTATACTAGGAACATATGAATGTAAAGCAGATACAAAAGGAAGGGTTATGCTTCCTTCTGGATTAAAAAAACAAATTTTACCAATCTTAAATGAAGGATTTGTGATTAAGCGTAGTGTTTTTAATAAATGCTTAGAGATTCACCCTATGTCAGAATGGAACAAAATTATTAATCAAGTTAATCAGTTAAATAGATTTGTTAAAAAGAATAATGATTTTATAAGATCTTACATGTCTGGTCTAAAGATTGTTAGTGTTGATAGTTCATCAAGAATATTGATTCCTAAGGATTTGATAAAATTTTCTGGACTTGAAAAACAGATTGTTTTATCTTCATCAGTAAATATAATTGAAGTTTGGGATAAGGTAGAGTATGAACAGTCAGTTTTAAAGTCGCTTGAAAAGTTTGGTAATCTAGCAGAAGACGTAATGGGTGATAAAAGTTATTTAAGCAAAGATGACTTACCATAAACCTGTATTGTTAGATGAATGTATAAAGGGTTTAAATATAAACCCTAATGGAGTTTATGTTGATGCAACTTTTGGAGGGGGGGGTCATTCAAAGGAAATTATTAAGCATTTAATTAATGGCCGCTTATTTGCATTTGACCAAGATATCAATGCAGTTGATAATACCTTACATGACAGTAAGTTTAAATTAATCAAAGCTAACTTTAGATATTTAAAGAACTTTCTAAAGTTAGAGGGGATAAATAACATTGACGGATTATTAGCAGATTTAGGAGTTTCTTCACATCAAATTGATATTCCAGAAAGAGGATTTACATATCGTTATGATTCAGATTTAGATATGAGGATGAATAGTGATTTAAGCCTAGATGCAAAAAAGGTTGTTAATTCTTATTCTGAATCAGATTTATCAAATGTTTTATATAAGTATGGAGATCTTAATCAATCAAGAAGAATTGCACGTAAAATTGTAGAATCAAGAGAGTGTAAATATATTAAAACATCATATGATTTTATTAATGTGCTTGATGGATTGTTTTCTGAAAAATATAAAAATAAGTTTTTGTCGAGGATTTTTCAAGCCATTAGAATTGAAGTTAATGATGAGATTAATGCATTAAAGGAATTATTAAACGATGTAGTTAGTTTATTAAATCATAATGGACGGTTAGTAGTAATTTCATATCATTCATTAGAGGATAGATTAGTAAAGAATTTAATAAATAAAGGAAATATTCAAGGCAATGAGCAAAAAGATTTTTTTGGAAAAGTAACTAAAGATTTAAAAGCAATAAACAAGAAGGTTATTATTCCAACTGATGATGAATTTAAATTAAATTCTAGAGCACGAAGTGCAAAATTAAGAGTGGCTGAAAAAAACACAGATGAAAAAAAGCAAATCTAAAACGTCTATACTTTCTTTATTAAAGGGCGATTTCTTTTCTAAAAAACAAAACGCTAGATATATACCATTTTTATTTTTAGTTGTGACACTTCTTTTATTAAATATAAGACTCTCTTTTCATGCCGAAAGATTATTAAAAAGCTCTATTAAGTTAGAGCATGAAGTAGCGGACTTAAGATTAAGATACATCACAACTAAATCACAATTAATGAGTATGTATAAGAGATCAGCTATTGAAAGTATGGTAATTAATCAAGATCTATATACTTCTTTGAATCCTCCTTATATAATTGATGCAAATGAAAAGTAATATTAATTTAAGAGTTATTATATTATATCTTTTTGTATGTGTTATTGCTATAGTTATTGTATCAAAAATTCTTATAGTTCAGAGATTGAAAAGTGATATAAGCTCAGTAAATCTCCCTAAATTATTTAAGATTAAAGCATCTAGAGGAAATATTTTTTCTGATGATGGGTCTTTGTTGGCAATATCTATGCCGCTTTATAATGTGTATTTAGACATGAGCGTAATGGATGATAATTTATTTAATTCCGAGGTAGGTAATTTATCATCTTCTCTTGCCTTTCTTTTTAAAGATAAAACACCTGATGAGTATGAAAGCAGGCTACGTGAATATCGAAATAAAAATAATAATAAGTATATAAAATTAAGAACAAAAGTTACACATAATGAACTTACTGCTTTAAAAGGTTTTCCAATTTTAAAGCTTGGTCAGAATAAAGGAGGTTTAATAGCTGAACAAAGACCAAATAGAGAAAACCCATTTGGTATTCTTGCTAAAAGAACTATTGGTTTATTAAGAGAATCAAACCCTATTGGAATTGAACGAGCTTATAACAAAACATTATCTGGCATTGATGGATTACAATTAAAACAAAGAGTAGGAAAAAGTTTTTGGCGTGATGAAGAATCTCAATATAATTTATTGCCAGAAGCTGGAAATGATATAGTGACAACTATCAATATTGACATGCAAGATGTTGCTGAGAACGCATTAAGCAATGCACTAATTCATCATAATGCTGACTGGGGAACAGTGGTATTAATGGAAGTGAAATCTGGATATGTTAAGGTTATTGCAAATCTTAAAAATAATAATGGTGAATTAGATGAATATTATAATCATGCTATTGCAGAGCATTCAGAGCCAGGATCAACATTCAAGTTAGCATCTGTTTTAGCTGGATTAGAAGATGGATTTTATAGACTTACAGATTCTGTAGATACAGAAAATGGAACTCATAAATTTTATAATGAAGTTATGAGAGATTCTAAAAAAGGCGGCTATGGAAAAATAACAATTGGGGATGCTTTTGTGCATTCCTCAAATGTTGGAATTTCAAAAATAACTGATAAATATTATAGAAATAATCCAAATAATTTTATAGATCGAATATATAAAATGGGATTATGTAATCCTTTAGATTTAGAGCTTCCATATCCAAATAGTTTGCTTATTAAAAAACCAGATAGTAAAGGTTGGTCAGGAGTAACTTTACCTTGGATGTCTATAGGTTATTCTTTAAGATTAACTCCAATTCATATCCTCGCTTTTTACAATGCAGTTGCTAATAATGGTGTTATGGTTATGCCATTATTTACAACAGCTATTTTAAAAGATGGGAAGAAAATCTCAAGTAATTATAAAAAAATTATAAATCCTGCAATTTGTTCAAAAGCATCTATAGATGAGATTACACCATATTTAATTGATGTTATTGAAAAAGGGACAGCAAAATCAATTCGCAATAAAAATTATAAGATAGCTGGAAAAACAGGCACAACTTTATTAGCTTATGGAGATAAGAGCCAAAAGCAAACTAAAGAATATCAAGCTTCATTTGTTGGTTTTTTCCCTGCTAATAGTCCAAAATATTCTTGTATAGTAGTTGTGAATAAACCAAAGCAGAATGGTTATTCTGGAGGGAATGTAGCTGCCCCAGTTTTTAAAGAAATATCTGACAAACTATATGCTTCTGATATATCATTACATAAATCTATAGAATCTATAGATTTTATAAATGATTTTCCTAAGCTAAGCCAGGGAAATACAGAAGATGTGAGTTTGTTACTTAAGCAATTATTCCTTAAACATGAAGCAACAAAATCTGCTTGGATGGTACCCACTATTTCTAACAATCAAATTAATCTTAGCACAAGAAATATTGAAAGTGATTTTGAAAAAGGAGTCATGCCAAATTTACATGGTATGAGTCTCATGGATGCTGTATATCTTTTAGAAAATGCTGGACTAGATGTTATGTTTAGTGGTAAAGGACATATTGTACGGCAATCAATAAAAAAAGGCGAGTTTATTTCTAAGAATACAAATGTAAATCTAGAAGCCTCATTATGATTTTAAATAAATTATTAAATAATGTTAAGATAATAGAGGTTTTTGGAGATCTAAACATCAATATTAATAATATCCATTTTGATTCAAGAAAGGTTGAAGAAAATGATTTGTTTATTACTTTAATTGGAACTAATCAAGATGGACATTCTTATATAGATAAGGCTATTAATTTAGGAGCAAAAGTTATAGTGTGTAGTAAAAAACCAGAGGTATTAATAGATAAAATAACTTACATATTAAATCATGATAATCATACAACATTAGCAATTATGTCAAGTAATTATTATGATAATCCATCACAGAAAATAAAATTAATAGGTGTAACAGGAACTAATGGTAAAACTTCTGTTGTTAATCTCTTACATCAATTATTTACGTCTTTAAATTATAAATGTGGGATGATATCAACTATTGAAAATATTATTGATACGGAAAGATCTGAAAGTAGTCACACAACTCCTGACTCTTTACAAATAAATGCTCTACTACATAAAATGGTTAAATCTGGGTGTTTATATTGTTTTATGGAGGTTAGTTCCCATGCTATAGATCAAAAAAGAATTAGTTGTCTAAATTTTACACTTGGCGTTTTTACAAATATTTCTCATGATCATTTAGATTATCATAAAAGCTTTGAAAGTTATTTAAGTGTAAAGAAATCTTTTTTTGACAATTTAAATAAGAATTCATATGCTTTAGTAAATAAAGATGATAAACATGCTTTAGTTATGCTTCAGAATTCCGAAGCATATCATTATACATATTCTCTTAAGTCAGTGTCTGATTTTAAATGTAAAATTATCGAGAATGATTTTAATGGGATGTTATTAAGTATAGATAATAATGATGTGTGGGTAAAATTGGTTGGAGAGTTTAATGCATATAATATGTTAGCTGTCTATTCAATTGCAATATTACTTGAGGAAGAATCTAAAGAGATTCTAAAAGGAGTTAGCTTATTATCTTCAACAAAGGGTAGATTTCAATCATTTAAATCAAATAATGGAGTTATTGCTATTCTAGATTATGCTCATACTGATGATGCTTTAAACAATGTTATTTCTACTATTAATTTAATAAGAAATAAGAATCAACAATTAATTACTGTTTTTGGGTGTGGAGGAGATAGAGATAAATTAAAACGTCCAAAGATGACTAAGGTCGCATGTCATTTAAGTTCTCGTGTTATTTTAACTTCTGACAACCCAAGATCTGAAGATCTTGAAAATATTCTATCTGATATGGTGTTTGGTTTAGAAAATGAATATCTCAAAAAAACAATAACAATTCACGATAGAAAACAAGCTATCAAAACTGCTTTTGCATTAGCAAAAGAAGGAGATATTATTTTGGTTGCAGGAAAGGGTCATGAGAAGTTTCAGGAAATTAAAGGAGAGAAAAACCCTTTTGATGATGAAGAAGAGATTTTAAAATTATTAAACATAAACATAAACTAATGTTATATTATCTATTTGAATTTTTAGAAAATAATTATGATTTACCTGGTACTGGAGTTTTTTATTATATCTCCTTTAGATCTGCTTTAGCTATTATAACCTCATTACTTGTTTCTATGGTTTTTGGTGGTCGTATTATAGAAATAATTAGAAGGAATCAAATCGGTGAAGAAGTAAGAGAATTAGGTTTAAAGGGAGAAGAAAATAAAGCAGGCACCCCTACAATGGGTGGTTTAATTATTTTATCTGCTATCCTAATTCCAACACTGTTATTTGCAAAATTAGATAATATTTATATCCTTGTAATGCTTGTTTCTACAGTATTGTTAGGGGTAATAGGTTTTATTGATGACTATATAAAAGTTTTTAAGAAAAATAAAAACGGATTAGCAGGAAAATTTAAAATTTTTGGACAGATAGGTATAGGTATACTTGTTGGTCTTGTTATGGTTTTTCATTCTGATATTGTTGTAAAAGAAAAAACTGTTCAAACTAATATTGAGGGTGTTTATGATTTCACCAAAGAGGCTAAAAAATCTTCAAAAACTACAATTCCTTTTTTTAAAAACAATGAGTTTAATTATGATTCTTTGACATCATGGATGGGTGAGGGAATGAGTAAGTATTCATGGTTGTTATTTATACTGGTTGTAATTACTGTCATTACTTCAGTTTCTAATGGAGCTAATATGACAGATGGTCTGGATGGATTGGCAACTGGAACATCAGCTATTATAGGAGCTACCTTAGTTCTTTTTTGTTATGTATCAGGAAATATAGTAGCAGCAGATTATTTAAATATAATGTATATACCTAATAGCGGTGAGTTAGTTATATATATGTCTGCTTTTGTAGGCTCATGTGTTGGATTTATGTGGTACAATTCATTCCCAGCTCAAGTTTTTATGGGTGATACAGGTAGTCTCGCTTTAGGTGGTATTATTGCTGTTGTAGCTATTTTAATTAGAAAGGAATTGATGATTCCTATTCTATGTGGGGTGTTTTTGATTGAAAATTTATCAGTAATAATACAGGTAGGGTATTTTAAATATTCAAGAAGGAAATATGGTATTGGAAGAAGAATTTTTAAAATGGCTCCATTACATCATCATTTCCAAAAATTAGGTATTCATGAAAGTAAAATTGTAACACGATTTTGGATAATCGGTATTATGCTAGCTATACTGACTATTGTAACATTAAAATTAAGATAAGTGCAAGAAAAATTATCTGTCATAGGAGCTGGTATTAGTGGTGTTGGTGCTGCAATTTTAGCAGCAAAGAATAATTACAGTGTATTTGTTTCTGACAGTAGATCTATTAGTTCTAGTCATAAAATAAAGTTTGATAACTCTAATATTAGTTGGGAAGAAAATGGTCATACAAGTAGTTTAATATTATCATCAGATTTAATAGTTAAAAGTCCTGGGGTAGCTGATAGCACAGAAATAATTACTGAAATTAATAAGAAAAACATTCAAATTATTTCAGAGATTGAATTTGCCTCAAGATATACTAATGCAAAAATAATTGCGATAACAGGAACTAATGGAAAAACAACTACATCTATGCTTACTGCTAAAATTTTAGAAGATGCTGGTTTTAATGTCCTTCTTGCAGGAAATATTGGTGATAGTTTTGCTTATGCTCTTTCTGAACAAGATTTTGATTATATTGTTCTTGAGCTAAGTAGCTTTCAGTTGGATAATATAGTAGACTTTCATCCATATATATCTATATTATTAAATATAACTCCAGATCATTTGGATCGCTATCAAGGTAAATTTTCTAATTATATAAAATCAAAATTTAGAATTACATTAAATCAAAATCATCACGATTATCTAATATATAATTATGATGATATATCAGTAAAATCTATAGAAACTAAAGCAAAAAAACTACCTATATCATTAAATAATGATTTAGCTGAGGATGGTGGTTTTTATTCAAAGAATAAAATAAATATTAACCTAAATAACAGTAAAATGACAATAAATAAATTAGCACTAAAAGGCTCACATAATATTTTTAATTCAATGGCTGCTGCAATGGCGGCAAGAGTTTTTGAAGTATCAGATGATGTTATTAGAAAATCATTGATTGATTTTGAAAACATAGAACATCGGCTCGAATATATCTTAACAGTGCATGGTATTGATTTTATTAATGACTCCAAAGCAACAAATGTTAATGCCACATGGTATGCTTTAGAAAGCATGACTAAACCCTTTATTTGGATTGTTGGTGGTGTTGATAAGGGAAATGACTATTCAGAATTAATTAAAGTTGTAAAAGATAAGGCTGTTAAGGCAATTATTTGTTTAGGAAATAATAATGAAAAAATTTTAAAAGTATTTAAGGGTGAAGTTGATGTTATAGAACACGCTAATAATATGCATGAAGCAGTAATAAAGGCTTATAGTCTTTCTGAAGCTGGAGATGCTGTTTTATTATCACCAGCTTGTGCAAGTTTTGATCTTTTTGAAAACTTTGAACATAGAGGAAGTGAGTTTAAGAAAATGGTAAGAGGTTTATAATACAAATGATTCAACTATTTAAAAATATTAACCTAAAAGGAGATAAAGTAATATGGGGAGTTGTTTTAACCTTGTCTTTGTTTTCAATACTTCTTGTATATAGCACTGCGGGATGGTATTTTTTATTTAGCCATTTAATCAAAATTTTTGTTGGTCTATTTTTCTTATATCAATTTCATAATATAAAATTTAAATATTTTGCTAAAATAGGAGTGTTAGGTTTTGTTATAAGTGTTGTATTATTAATTTTAGTTTTTATTATTGGTATTAGTGTTAATGGAGCCTCTAGATGGTTATCTATTGCGGGTTTTCAGTTTCAACCATCAGATATCGCGAAATTATCTATTTTGTTATTTATGGCTAGGCAATTAAGTAAGTACAGAAAAGATATTAAAGATTTTAAATATTTATTATTATATGTTCTCGCTCCATTACTTTTAATCTGTGCTTTAATTTTGCCAAATAATTTTTCTACATCAGCCTTAATTTTTCTTAATGGCTTAATACTTATGTTTATTGCTAAAGTTAATTTGAAGCACCTATTTTCTATTATTGGTCTTGGATTTTGTAGTGTATTATTCATATATGGAATTGCAAAAATATCACCTGAAATATCAAGTAAAATAATGCCAAGATCTGCTACATGGGTAAGTCGTGTTGATAGTTATCTTAATACAGAGGATGTTAAAACATTAGATCAAGACTATCAGCAACAACAAGCATTGGCAGCTATATATAATGGTGGTTTTTGGGGAGTAGGTCCTGGAAAGAGTATTCAAAGAAATATATTACCTTATTCTTCTTCAGATTTTATTTTTGCTATAATGGTTGAGGAATATGGATTAATATTAGGAGCAATATTTATAATTCTTTTATATTTAATTTTGTTTTATAGGGCTTTAAGAATTTCTTCAAAAACAACCAGTGTATTTGGTGGTTTAATATGCGTTGGATTAATGTTCAGTTTAGTCTTTCAGGCTTTTGTTAATATGTTAGTTTCAGTTGCAATTTTACCAGTTACTGGCCAGACACTACCTTTAATTAGCATGGGTGGTACATCAATTTTATTTACATGTATTACATTAGGAATTATTCTTAGTGTTAGCAATGACACATCAGATAGAAAATATGAAACAGCTTAAAGTTATTATTAGTGGTGGTGGATCTGGAGGTCATATTTTTCCTGCAATTGCAATAGCAAGATCATTACAAGAAATAGATGAAAATATAGATTTTTTATTTGTTGGGGCTAAAAATAAAATGGAGATGGAAAAGGTGCCAAATGCTGGATATAAAATCAAAGGTTTATGGATTAGTGGTTTTCAAAGAAGATTAACCTTAAAAAATTTATTATTTCCATTAAAATTGATTCATAGTATTTTCTCTTCTTTTATTATTATTAATAGATTTAAACCTGATTTAGTTATAGGCACTGGAGGTTTTGCAAGTGGCCCTATATTATATGTAGCTTCAAAAAAGAATATTCCGACATTAATTCAAGAACAAAATTCATATGCGGGTATTACAAATAAGATATTATCAAGATATGTCAATTTAATATGTGTTGCATATGAGAAAATGGAAAGATTTTTTCCTAAAGAAAAGATTTTTTTAACTGGAAATCCAATTAGAAAGAATATTATAAATAATAATTATAAAATTGATAATGCTATTGGATTTTTTAATTTAAACAGTGAAAAACCTACTGTTTTAGTTATTGGAGGGAGTTTAGGTGCTCGAACAATTAATAACTCAATTCATAATGGTTTAAATATTTTTAAAGTAAATAATCTTAATCTTATTTGGCAGACAGGTAAAGCTTTCGCTAGTAAAGCAGATGATGCAATTAAAAAAATAAATACACATGGAATTAACACATATTCCTTTATTAAGGATATTGACTTAGCTTATCAAGCAGCTGATATAATTATATCTCGAGCTGGTGCTATTGCAATATCTGAGTTGTGTAGTATAGGTAAGCCAGTTATATTAGTTCCCTCTCCAAATGTTGCAGAGAATCATCAGTTTAAAAATGCACAATCACTAGTTAATAAAAATGCTGCATTGCTGGTAAATGATGTAGATGCAAATGATAAACTTGTAGATACTATTATTAACTTGTATAATGATGAACAGCTTAAAGAGGTTTTAAGCAGAAATATTAAAAAAATGGAAGTGAAAGAATCATCATCAGTGATTGCTAATCATGCATTAGATTTATTAAGAAAATGAATATAAAATTATTTCAACATATCTATTTGATAGGAATTGGTGGAATTGGGATGAGTGCTTTGGCTAGATATTTTAATTCTCAAAATAAAAAAGTATATGGATATGACAAGGTAAAATCTAGTTTAACAATTGATTTAGAAAATGAAGGTATTGGAATAAGTTATATTGATAATGTTAATACTATACCAGCTATTTTTAATATTGAGAATTGCAGTAAACAATTGGTTATATATAGTTCAGCAATAAGTGATAATAATATCTATTCATATTTTAGTGATAATAGTTTTAATATATGTAAAAGGGCAGAAGCGTTAGGTTTTATAAGTGAACATTTTTATACTATTGCAGTTGCTGGTACACATGGAAAAACGACAACGTCAATCATGCTTGCTCATATTCTAAAACAGACAAATGTTGATTGCACAGCTTTTTTAGGCGGAATTAGTAAAAATTATAACACTAATTTTTTATTGTCAAATAAGAGTAATTATTTGGTGGTCGAAGCAGATGAATATGATCATTCTTTTCTAAATTTAAAACCAAATATTGCTATTATAACATCATTAGACTCGGACCATTTAGATATTTATGAAAATCACGATGAACTTATAACCTCATTTAAACAATTTGCCTCTCAAGTAAAAGATAACGGATGTTTAATTATAGAGGAAAGTATAGCAGGATATTTCTCATCACCAAAAAATGGTGAGTTATTTACTTATTCAAATTCAACTAATTCTGATTATTATGCCAATAATATAAAACAAGAGATTAATAAGATTCAATTTAGTTTTAATAGAAATAATAAGATTGAAAACAAACAATATTCTAATAATAAAGTATTATTATCAATGCCTGGATTTCATAATATTAGTAATGCTCTAGCTGCAATAACTGCTAGCTCATATTTAAATATTGATAATAATAATATAACTAATTCATTAGAGTCATTTGATGGGGTGAAAAGAAGATTTGACATCCATCATGTTTCAGATAAACAAGTATATATTGATGATTATGCTCATCATCCAAAAGAGGTTTTAGTTACAATTGAAACTGTAAAGAAATTATTTCCTAATAGAATAGTCACTGTTGTGTTTCAACCACATTTATATTCTAGAACTAGTGATTTTGCAAAGGACTTTGCTAATTCTTTATCATTAGCAGATGATCTAATTATTATGGATATTTACCCTGCCAGAGAACAGCCAATTATAGGTGTAGATTCAAGTATGTTATTAAATTTATGCACAAATAAATCTAAAAATACATGTTCAAAGTCTAATTTACTTACTCTCTTGGAAAAGAAGGATTTAGATGTTATTTTAACTTTAGGAGCTGGAGATATCAGTAGTTTAGTTGAACCTATTAAAGAAATGATTAGCTAATGAAGAAGTTTATTATAATTTTTCAATTACTTTTTCTATGTGCTTTGTTTACTGCATTGTTATCTTTTACTCTTAAAAGTAAAAGCTCAGAAGTTCAAACAATTAATTCAATTGATATAAAAAATTCAGGAGATAGTTTTGTAAATGAAAATCAGCTTTATGAGCTTCTAAAATATAATGGTTTGATTTATGAAGAGCAAGAGGTCTTTGATATTAGCTCTATGGAGTTAGTTATAAATAATCAACCACAAATAAAAGATGCACAAGTTTTTTTGAACCTTAATGGATCAGTAGACATAAGTATAAAAGAACGAAATCCGATACTTAGAGTATTTGAATCTAATAGTAGTTATTATTTAGATGAAGATTGCTATTTAATGCCACTCTCAGATTCTTATACTTCAAGAAATTTAATAGCTAGCGGAGACATTAATGATTTTAAAATAGAAGATATATGTGGTTTGTCCAAATTTATTGAAGCAGATGAATTTTTAAAATCTTTAATCTCACAAATTCATTTTCAAAAGAATAATACTGTGTTAATTACAAGAATTAAAAATCATAACATTAATATTGGAAATCTTGATTTAATAGAGGTCAAGTTTGATAATTTAATGTGTTTTTATAATAATATTATTAAATATAAAGGATGGGATTATTATAGTTCAATTAGCTTAAAATATACTGATCAAATAATTTGCTCAAAAAATTAAATTATGAAAGAAACTAATATTAATAATTCAGATATAATTGTTGGTTTAGACATTGGAACTACTAAAGTTTCAATTATAATTGGTCGAAAAAATCAATATGATAAAATTGAAATTTTAGGTACTGGAAAAGCTGTTTCTAGCGGTGTTTCAAGGGGTATAGTTTCAAATATTGATAAAACAGTTGCATCAATCAAATTAGCTATAGAAGAGGTTGAGAAAAAAAATGATATTAAAATTAATGAGGTATTTGTTGGAATTGCAGGTCAGCATATTAAAAGTTTACAACATAGGGGTGAGATTGTACGTGATAATGTTGAGATAGAAATAGGTCAAGCGGATATAGATAAGTTGAAAGATAATATGTTTAAGTTAATTACAATTCCTGGTGAGGAAGTGATTCATGTTATACCACAAGAGTATACTGTTGATGGTGAGGATGGTATTCAAGATCCCAAAGGAATGGCTGGAGTAAAGCTAGAGGCAAATTTTCATGTTATAACTGCTCAAGTTGGTGCTGTTAGAAATATAATGAGATGTGTTGAGAAAGCAGGATTAGTTCCTAAAGAGTTGATTCTAGAGCCATTCGCATCTGCAGTGGCTACATTAGATGATGATGAATTACGAGAAGGAGTAGCTTTAGTAGATATTGGTGGAGGAACAACAGATGTTGCTATTTTTTTAGATAAAATTATTAGGCATACTGCTGTAATTCCATTTGGAGGTAATATTGTTACAAAAGACATTAAAACAGGACTTTCAATTTTAGATAAACAAGCTGAATTATTAAAAATTAAGTTTGGATCAGCTATGTATACTGAAGAGCAGGATAATGTTATGGTATCAATACCTGGTTTAAGAGGTCGAGAACCAAAAGAAATAGCAGTTAAAAATCTTTCTGAAATTATTGGCGCAAGAATGAAAGAAATAATTGACTTAGTCTATCATGAGATAAAAGTTTCTGGTTATGAAAGCAAATTAATGACTGGTATTGTATTAACAGGAGGGGGTTCTCAAGTTAAAAATTTACAACAATTAGCTTCTTTTATTACTGCAAAAGAAACTAGAATAGGATATCCTAATGAGCATTTAGCAAGTGAGTCTAAAGATTTAGTTACAAGTCCAATGTTTTCTACAGGAGTTGGATTAGTTTTAAAGGGATTTGAGAAAAAAATAAAAAATAGTTCTAATGAAAATTTAGGAAATAGTGTTGATGAAACACCAAAGGAAAAAACATCAAATAGTTTAATTGCAAAGTTTACAAGTTTCTTTGAAGATGATATTGATTAATTAATTAAAATTAAAATTATGAGTTTAATAGATACAGATTTCGAATTTCAGTTGCCTAAAAATCAATCTTCTCAGATTAAGGTTATGGGTATAGGTGGTGGTGGTGGTAATGCTGTTAATTATATGTTTGAACATGGTATTACGGGTGTGGATTTTGTAATTTGTAATACAGATTTACAATCACTAGAAGCTAGCCCTATACCGATTAAGATACAATTAGGTGAAAATTTAACTGAAGGATTAGGAGCTGGATCAAATCCAGATGTTGGTATGAAAGCTGCTCAGGAGAGTTCAGATCGAATTAGTGAATTGTTAGATGCAAATACTAAGATGCTATTTATTACTGCAGGAATGGGAGGTGGAACTGGAACTGGTGCGGCACCAGTTATAGCAGAGATTGCAAGAGAAAAAGGTATTTTAACAGTTGCTGTTGTAACTCATCCTTTTACAAATGAAGGTGGTTATAGAAAAAGATATGCTAAGGAAGGCTTAGAAGAACTTAAAAAACACGTTGATACTTTATTAATTATTAATAATGATAAATTAATTGAAATCTATGGCGATTTAACATTGACTCAAGCTTTTGGTAAAGCCAATGAAGTCCTAAATACTGCAACTAAGGGTATTGCTGAAGTAATATCTCAACATCTTAAGGTGAATATAGATTTAAATGATGCTAGAAAAGTATTAGAAAATAGTGGTACTGCTGTTATGGGTCAGGCTGAAGCTACTGGAGAAAATAGAGCAATTGAAGCTGTAAATGATGCGCTAGATTCTCCATTGTTAAATGATAATGATATTACTGGAGCAGAACAGGTATTATTAAAGATTGTTTCTGGTGTTGGTGATGATGAAATTAAAATGTCAGAGTTAAGTAAAATTAAAAATAAAATTCAACAAGCTGCAGGGCGTGATGTTAATATTATTGAAGGCATTGGTTTTGATGTTGATCTTGGAAGTGCAGTTAGTGTTACAGTAATAGCAACTGGTTTTGAAACTAAAAAGGTTAATGAACCAATAACTATTCAATTAGAAGATAATGAATTATTAGAGGATGATATTCAATTAGACATCATCAATCATAAAGATGATGACACGACAACTACTCAACAAACTCTATCTTTAGAAGATGATGCATTTGAGTTTGTAAATACTAAATCTGATATTGTTAATTTAGTAGAAGAAGAATCTGTAAAGAAAGTTCTGAAATTAGATGATGATGATACTGTAACTGAATTAGAAGAGGTTGGCAATGCTATTAATGATCCTATTAATTTTATATCAGACATTATAGAAGAGTCTAAAGAAGAAAGAATAGATTTAGATAATGACGAGATGATAAATACTGAAAAAGATTTATTGCATACTGATCAATCAATGCGTATTGAGGCAAGAGAGAGGGAAGATAGATTAAGAGAAATATCAATTAAACTTAGAACCCCTTCTGGATTAACTAAACTTGAAGATGAGCCTGCTTTTAAAAGAAATAATATTAATTTAGAAGAAAACACGCATTCTTCTGAAGATGATGTTTCTCATTATACTTTAACAGATTCTGAAGATGATAAGATTATATTAAAAGATGACAACCCATATCTACATGATAATGTAGATTAAGTTTATTTTACATCATTCCTGGCATACCACCACCACCCATAGGAGGCATTGGAGGAGTGCTTTCTTCTTTAATATTGGAAATTACACATTCTGTTGTTAGAAGCATTCCTGCAACTGATGAAGCATTTTCTAAGGCAACTCTGACTACTTTAACTGGATCAATGACCCCTGCTTTATATAAGCTTTCGTATGTTTCAGTTTTTGCATTAAATCCAAAGTCATCTTTTCCATCTTTAACTTTAGCAACAATTACTGAGCCTTCTAATCCAGCATTTTCCACTATTTGTCTTAGGGGTTCTTCTACTGCTCTCATAATAATATTAATTCCAGTTTGTTCATCTTCGTTATCAGCCTTGATTTTTGAAAGTGTATGAGTAGCTCGAACGATTGAAACTCCTCCACCAGGTACAATACCTTCTTCAACAGCTGCTCTTGTAGACGCTAATGCATCATCAACTCGATCTTTTTTCTCTTTCATTTCTACCTCGGTTGCAGCTCCTACATATAATACAGCTACTCCTCCAGCAAGTTTTGCAAGTCTTTCTTGTAGTTTTTCCTTATCATAATCTGATGTTGTTGTATCTATCTGAGTTTTAATTTGGTTAACTCTTGCCGTTATAGTTTCTTTATTACCATCACCATTAACAATTGTTGTATTATCTTTATCAATAACAATTTTTTCAGTTTTCCCAAGCATTTCTAATGTTGTGCTTTCTAATTTAAAACCTCTTTCTTCAGATACAACAGTTCCATTAGTAAGAATTGCAATATCTTCTAGCATTGCTTTTCTTCTATCTCCAAATCCAGGTGCTTTGACTGCCGCAACTTTTAGTGCCCCTCTAATTTTGTTTACAACTAATGTTGACAATGCTTCTCCATCAACATCTTCAGCAATAATCATTAAAGGCTTGCCAGATTTAGCTGTTTGTTCTAAAATAGGTAATAGATCTTTCATTGCTGAAATTTTTTGATCATAAATAAGTATGTATGGATTTTCCAGCTCTACTTCCATTTTATCAGGATCTGTTATAAAATAAGGGGACAGATATCCTCTATCAAATTGCATACCTTCAACTATTTCAACAGTTGTATCAGTTCCTTTTGCTTCTTCTACAGTAATAACTCCTTCAGTCTTTACTTTTTTCATGGCTTCTGCTATAAGTGAACCAATAATGTTATCATTATTAGCGGAAATAGATGCAACTTGTTCAATTTTTTCATAGCTATCTCCTACTTGTTGTGCTTGTTTATTAATATCTTTAATAATAGCATTTACAGCTTTATCAATACCCTTTTTTAAATCCATAGGGTTAGCACCTGCAGCGACATTTTTTAGACCATTTGAAATGATTGCTTGTGCTAAGACTGTAGCAGATGTTGTTCCATCTCCAGCCAAATCATTGGTTTTAGAAGCAACCTCTTTAACCATTTGTGCTCCCATATTTTCTATAGGATCTTCAAGTTCTATCTCTTTTGCAACAGTTACACCATCTTTTGTTATTGAGGGTCCTCCAAATTGTTTGTCAATAACGACATTTCTTCCTTTAGGTCCAAGTGTAACTTTTACAGCATTTGCAAGTGCATCAACACCTCTTTTCAGAGCATCTCTTGCATCAGTATCGAATGTTATATTTTTTGCCATTTCTTTATTTTTTTAAATTAATCTATTATTGCTAAAATGTCTGCTTCTTTCATTATGAGGTAGTCTTCACCTTCATATTTTAATTCTGTCCCAGCATATTTTCCATATAGCACACTATCACCTACCTTTACAGTTATAGGATTCTCTTTAGTTCCTTTTCCAACAGCAACAACATTTCCTTTCTGAGGTTTTTCTTGTGCTGTATCTGGAATAATAATACCTGAAGCAGTTTTAGTTTCTGCTTTTGCTTGTTGAACGATTACTTTATCAGCTAATGGTTTTATTTTTATCTTTTTCATAATTTAATTGTTTTATTATTTATACAGCAAATATTATGCCACTTATATTATAACATGAAAAAGTGTCATATTAAAATTTTAATAGCTTAAAAATTATTCTTGAACAGGATTTGATGGAAGATTCGGAATAATAGTTTCATCTATTTGCTCTTGAGCTTTAATCTCCATAACTTCATCAGTATTATTTCTAGGAATCGCAAAATTAGATAATAAGCTTAATGAAATTAGAGCTATTGCTAAAGTCCAAGTTGCTTTTTCTAAAAAATCTGTAGTTTTTTTTGCTCCCATAACTTGATTTCCACCACCACCACCAAATGATGATGATAATCCTCCTCCTTTTGGATTTTGAACTAAAACTACTAAAACTAATAAAACAGAAGTCATAATGATGAGTATTGCAAAAATCGTATACATTTTTTATTTATTTTTTAATTTGGTAATTAATTTAATTTGGTCTGCAAAGTAACTACTTTTTTGTGGATATTTCAAGCTTAATTTTTGATAAACTGAAATGGCTTTATCAAAATGCTGCTGTTTTGTATAGACCTTTGCAAGTGTTTCTGTGATGAGATCTTTATTCTCTATTATGCTTTTTTTACCAATATCAGTAGATTTAAAGAATTCCTGCTTATTATTTCTTGAAAGGTTTGGTTGATTTTTAATAAATATATCGATTATTTGATTTGATTTCATATTCTTTGATCTATCTATTTTTTCTGTTTTAATAATTGAAAGCCAATCTATAAATGAATGATATTCATCTTTTATTAATTCATTGTTTATATGTATTGTTTTTTTATTTTTTTTATTTTGTTGTTGATTAATTAGCTGAAATAAAACTTTTCTATTAGCTGCATATGATGCAGCTTTTCTCAATTGAGTCTTAAATCTAATACTATCTATGTTATGTAACCCTTTACAGAGAAGTAATTGTCCTGTGTGAAAATATGGAAACTCTTTAATAATTTCATTGAGTTGATTTATTCCCTCTTTATTAATTGAAGTAGGGTCTGCTATTATATTTGACATGTTGTATTGATTCACCAATTTACTACAGATTTATTAAATATATCTTCAACTAATTCATTAGAAATTTCATTTATTAGAACAGTTTCAATATCTGATAAATTTTGTGAGCTTTCATAGTCTTTATATCTAGAGAAAGTAGTGTTAAAATTATATTCATCATTATATATATTGTTGAATTCAATTTTAACTGATATTGTTAATCTATTTTGACCAGCAGTTTCATTGGATTGAATTGCCATTGGTTTAATTTCATATTTTGTTATTTCACCTTTAAAAGTTAAATCACCATTGTTTTTATTTATAATAAGATTTGTTTGTTGTGTGAAATAATCTTTAAGTTTTTCAGTTAATACTTGACTTAAAATTGGCTGTTTATTTGATGCTGAGTTAATAAAATAATTAATTGATATTGTTTCAGCTTTTTTAGGTATAGACGCTCCATTAAATGAATAAATGCCACATGAAATATAGCAAAGACAAATAAATATAACTAAGTAATTAGATTTTCTCATCATTTTTTTTAAAGTTCAAACTCCTTTAATTTTCTATATAATGTTCTTTCTGATATTCCCAATTCTTTGGCTGCATCTTTTCTTCTGTCTTTATGCTTGTTAAGAGCTTTAATAATTAATTTCTTCTCTTGTTGCATTAATGATAATGTTTCTTCAATTTCAATGGTTTTTTCAGTTTTGTAGATTGTAGTAGATTTATCTTCTTTAATATCATTAAATATAGACGAACTTGTATTCTCTATTGAACTAATTTGGGATTCTTTAATTATCTTGTAAGTTATTTTTTTTAATTCTGTTAGATCGTTTTTCATATCAAAAAGAACTTTGTATAATATTTCTCTTTCTGATAAATCTTCTTTAGATCCATCTTTAAAAACTATTGGTGTGTTTGAGGTCTCTTCAGGTAGATGTGAATCTAGAGTACTTGCATTAATGTCTCTATCTTTCTCGATTATAGATAATTGAGCAACAAAATTCTTTAATTGTCTAATATTTCCTGGCCAATTATAATTATTTAAGATTTGAATTGCATCACTATTTAGCTTAATCGGTTGAGTATTGTATTTCTCAGCAAAATCAGCTGCAAATTTCCTAAATAGAAGATGAATATCCTCACCTCTATCTCTGAGGGCTGGTAAATGAATACTAATTGTATTTAGTCTATAGTAAAGATCCTCACGAAATTTACCTTTTTTAACAAGATCTAGCATATTAACATTTGAGGCTGCAAGAATTCTTACATTGGTTTTATTTGCTTTCGATGATCCTACTTTTATGAATTCACCATTCTCTAACACACGAAGTAATCTTGCTTGGGAAGATAATGGTAGTTCAGCAATTTCATCTAAAAATATTGTCCCATTATCAGCGGATTCAAAATAACCTTTTCTGCTTTCATTAGCACCTGTAAAAGATCCTTTTTCATGTCCAAATAATTCACTATCAATCGTTCCTTCAGGTATAGCGCCACAATTAACTGCTATATAATTATTGTGTTTTCTTTTACTATTTTGATGTATAATTTGGGGAATAGCCTCTTTACCTGTTCCGCTTTCTCCATTAATCAAAACCGATATGTCTGTATTTGCAACTTGTAAGGCAACATTAATTGCTCGATTTAATTTTGCACTGTTTCCTACAATGCCAAATCTTTGTTTACTTTGTTTAATATCCATTTTAAATTATTTTTCCTTTTAATGTTCCAGAAGTACAATCGTGAATTTTAACATTTACATAATCTCCTATTTGAGAATTATGTTTTTCAAATACAACTACACAATTGTGAGTAGTCCTTCCAAAATAATACAAGTCTGATTTTTTTGAAATTCCTTCAATCAATACTTGATATTTTTCACCAATTCTTTTTTTGTTGTTTTTTAAAGATTGAGCTTGTTGTAGATTAATAATTTCAACTAATCTTTGTTGTTTTTTTTCTTCAGTTACATCATCTTTATGTTTTTTTTCTGCTGTAGTATTGGGTCTTTCAGAATATTTAAACATATAGCCATAATCATATTTCACATATTTCATTAAGCTTAGCGTATCTTTATGATCATCATCAGTTTCACTACAGAATCCAGTTATCATATCCATAGATATAGAACAATCAGGTATTTTTTTCTTTATTTTATCTATAAGTAAAAGATACTCATCCCTGTTGTATCCTCTATTCATGAGTTTAAGAATTCGACTACTTCCAGATTGAACAGGTAAATGAATGTAGTTACATATGTTTTGATATTTCACCATTATATCAATAACATCATCTGTCATATCTTGAGGGTTTGATGTTGAAAAACGAATTCTTAATTTATCATTAATCTTGGCAACTTTTTCAAGAAGTTCAGAAAAATTAACAGATTTATTTTTTTGTTTCTCTGAGGCGTTTTTATATTCTTTTTTTGGTCCTCCTCCATACCATAAATATGAATCTACATTTTGACCTAAAAGTGTTACCTCTTTATATCCTTGAGAAACTAATTGTTTACACTCATTAATGATACTTTTTGGATCTCTACTTCTTTCTCTTCCTCTTGTATATGGTACAACACAAAAAGTACACATATTATCACATCCTCTAGTAATGGAGACAAATGCTGTAACTCCATTTCCCGAAAGTCTTACGGGGTTAATATCTGCATAAGTTTCTTCTCTAGATAAAAAAACATTAACTGCTTTTCTCCCATCTTCAACTTGTTTTATAAGATTAGGAAGATCTCTATAAGCATCAGGACCAACTACAATGTCTACTAATTTTTCTTCTTCTAAGAATTTTTCTTTAAGTCTTTCTGCCATACAGCCTAAAACGCCAACAACCATTGAAGGATTTGTTGTTTTTTTAATCGAATTATATAGTTGTAATCTTTTTCTAACCGTTTGTTCGGCTTTATCTCTTATTGAACATGTGTTAACAAAAACTAAGTCTGCTTCATTAATGTTTTTTGTTGTTGAAAAATTTTCCTCATATAGTATTGAAGCTACAATCTCACTATCTGAAAAATTCATTTGACAACCATAGCTTTCAATATAGAGTTTTTTATTACCTTTTGTTGAAGCTTTTAATTCAAGAACGTTTCCTTGTTTTTTTTCGTCAATTTTTTTTGTTAAAAGAGTTTCAATATTCATTTCCTCAATTTTTATAAGGCAAAAATAAAAAAAACTGACAATATGTCATAATAATAAAATGTATATTATTATATAATATAAAATAATTAACATATTTCTTTATATATCACAAATCAAAAATCTTTCTTTTATTTGCAAAAAAAATAAAGAGTATGGCAAAGAATTTAGTTATTGTTGAATCTCCGGCAAAGAAAAAGATTATTCAAGGTTATTTAGGTAAAGATTTTATTGTTGAATCTAGTATAGGCCATATAAGGGATTTGCCATCAAAAGGAGGAATGTCGATTGATATTGATAATGGTTTTATTCCACATTATGTTATTTCAGAAGATAAAAAGAAAGTAGTTAATCTACTTAAGAGTGCAGTAAAAAATGTTGAAACAGTATGGTTAGCAACTGATGAGGATAGAGAAGGGGAGGCAATTGCTTGGCATTTGACAGAGACTCTGAAATTGGATGCTAAATCAACAAAAAGAATTGTGTTTCATGAGATTACAAAAAAAGCCATTTTAAAAGCAGTAGAAAATCCTAGAGAATTAGATGTAAATTTAGTTAATGCTCAACAAGCGCGAAGAGTTTTAGATAGACTGGTCGGTTTCGAAGTTTCTCCAGTATTATGGAAAAAAGTAAAACAAGGATTATCTGCAGGTAGAGTGCAATCTGTTGCAGTAAGGTTAATTGTAGAAAGAGAAAAAGAAATTTTAAATTTTAAATCATCATCTGATTTTAGAGTGATAGTATTATTGAGCAATGAGAATGGTGATATTATTAAATCTGAATTACCAAAACGTTTTAATTCTAGAGAAGAGGCTTATGCTTTTATGCAGAAATGCCAGAATGCACATTATAGTATTGATAATTTAGAAAAGAAAGCAGCTAAAAAATCGCCAACAGCCCCATTTACTACATCTACATTACAACAAGAAGCATCACGAAAATTAGGTTTTTCTGTAAATCAAACTATGATGGTTGCACAAAAATTGTATGAGGCAGGAAAGATAACATATATGAGAACAGACAGTGTTAATTTATCCCAAGATGCACTTAATGCAGCAAAAAATGAGATTATCAAGCTATATGGCGAGGAATATGCACGTCAAAGAACTTATTCAAATAAATCAAAAGGTGCTCAGGAGGCTCATGAAGCGATTAGACCTTCTTATATGGAAAACAAGAATGTTGATGGCGATTCTTCACATCAAAAGTTATATAATCTGATTTGGAAGAGAACTGTTTCTTCTCAAATGGCAGATGCTAAAATAGACAGAACTATTGTTAAAATTAATCTCTCAAATTCTGATGAGCAATTAATTGCAAAGGGTGAGATAATAACTTTTGAAGGGTTTATGAAAGTTTATCTTGAAGGTAAAGATGATGAAGGGAGTAATGAAAAAGCTGTCTTGCCAAAATTATTTGTAGGGGAAAATCTCTTTTTATCAGAAGGTATAGCTTCAGAGCAGTTTAGTAGATATCCTGCTAGATATACTGAAGCTAGTTTAGTTAAAAAAATGGAAGAGTTAGGTATTGGAAGGCCATCTACTTATGCAGCCACAATAACAACTGTTCAAAAAAGAGGTTATGTTGAAAAAGAAACTAGAGAAGGTGTTGAGAAAATTACCCAGGCTATTGAATTAAAAAACGGTAAATTAGAAACTTTAGAAATTAAAACTATTTATGGAGCTGAGAAGAATAAATTATTTCCTACTGATGTAGGTATTGTTGTAACAGATTTTTTGATTGAAAACTTTAATGATATTATGCAGTATAGTTTTACCGCTAGTGTTGAAGATGAATTTGATGAAATTGCAGAAGGAAAAAAAGTCTGGAATGAAATGATTGCTGCATTTTACACAAAATTTCATAATCAAGTTGAAATTGTTTCTGAAACAAAAGGAAAATCACTTGGACAAAGAAGTTTAGGTGTTGATGAAAAAACAGGCAATACACTATATGCTAGAATAGGTCCTTTTGGTCCAATGATTCAACTTGGAGAAAAACCAGAAGAGGACAGTGCTCCAAAACCAAAGTATGCCTCTCTTTTAAAAGGCCAAACTATACAAACAATTACTTTTGAGGAAGCTATGAAATTATTTGATTTGCCTAGAAATGTAGGTAGCTATAAAGATGATGATATTATTGCTGCAATTGGAAGGTTTGGGCCGTATTTGAGACATAAAGGGAAATTTATATCTATTAAGAAAACTGATAATGAAGATCCATTAACAATTAATCTTGAGCGAGCGATTGAATTAATTGAAATTAAAACACAAGTAGATAAAGATAGACTTGTTGCTAATTTTGATGGCGATCCTATTGTTCAGGTCTTAAATGGAAGGTATGGTGTTTTTATACAAGTTACTCCTTTAAAAGGCAAAAAGATTAACGTTAAAATTCCTAAAGATCTTGATCCAAAAAAATTATCTCGAGAAGAATGTTTAGCTTTGATGGATAATCAAATTAAAAAAACATAAGAATATTGGATTATGATTGATTTAAGATCATATTTTTCCCCCTTAAAAGAAGATATTTATCAAAAAGAATATCATTGGGAATCCACTCAGTTTGCTTCGTTAGTTAGCTCCTATAATTTGACTGAATTTCCAGAGTTTAAATTTTGTGAAATAGCTATTTTCAGTATAAGAGAGTTTGAAGGTTCAGATAATGTTTCTTCTGAAAAAGAATGTAAAATAAGAAAAGCATTATATCATTTGCATTCTGAAAAAATTCCGAGAATATGTGATTTGGGATTTTTTAAGTTATCTGAAAATAGAAAAGATACCTTTAAGAATATTGAGGTAGTATGTAAAGAGCTAATTCATAATGGTATTATCCCTGTTGTTATAGGTGGAGGGCATGATTTAACTTATGCTATTTATAAATCATATTCTAGTTTAAAGAAAAGCATAACATTAACTTTAGTAGATAAACAATTTGATATTGGTTTGAAAGATGATAAAATATCTAATCAATCGTTTTTTAGTAAGATCTTAGAAGCAAAACCAAATAGTTTATTTCATTATTCTAATATTGGCTATCAATCATTTTTTGTTTCACCATTAGCTGTTGATATGCTTAATGATTTAAGTTTTGAAACTTTAAGATTGGGAGATGTAAATGCTAATATCCAAAATATTGAACCAATAATGCGCAATACTGATTGTCTAAGTTTTGATATATCTGCTATTAAACATTCGTATGCAAATGCAAATGTATACAGTAGTCCAAATGGGTTAACAGGAACAGATGCATGTCAAATCATGAGATATGCAGGATTAAGTGATAAATTAAGTTCGTTAACTATCTGTGAGTACAATCAGCTTTTAGATAAAAATGGTCAATCAGCTCAATTAATTTCACAAATGATATGGTATTTTATTTTGGGATATAAATCAAGAAAAAACGAATTAAACCCTAATGTTAAGAATTGTATTAAGTATACCGTATCTTTTGAGGATGGTAAAAATGAGATTGTTTTTTATAAAAGCAACTTAAGCGCTAGATGGTGGATGGGAATTCCATATAAAAAATTAGATGATTCACAATTAGATTGTTATTTCGTAGCATGTTCATATAGTGATTATGAGCAAGCAAATAAAGGGGAAATTCCTATTAGATGGATTAGAACGTATAATAAATTAACTTAAGTATTCTTGATTTTTTTGAAAATCAAATAGCATTAAGAGAGTAGTTTGTATTTGTAGGTTTATAGTTTTTGTTAAAAATTGTTTAACTTAGCAGAAAATTTTTATCTGGTTAACTTTTAAAATAATATGAAACAAACCATTCTTCTATTATCATTTGCTTTATTTTTTACTGAATTATCTGCACAACAAGATGCGCAGTTTAGTCAAAATATGTTTAATAAGCTTGCTAATAATCCTGGATTTGCAGGAAGCAATCAGGCGATTTCTGCTACAGGCTTGTTTCGTTCACAGTGGAGTGGATTTGAGGGAGCACCAACTACAACAAATTTAAGTGTTCATGCTCCAATAGATAGAATTCATGGTGGATTAGGTCTTAGCATAATATCTGAAGAAATTGCACAATTTGAAAACACTTCTGTTAACCTATCATATGCCTACCAAACACAACTTGGGACAGGACAACTTGGTATTGGATTATCTTTAGGTATGTATCAAAGTGGATTAGATGGTAGTTTGTTAAATCCTTCTCAAACTGGTGATGATGCAATTCCTACAGGAGAAACTAATGGGAATGCTTTTGATCTAGGTGCTGGATTATATTATAACACACAAGATGTTTATTTTGGTCTTTCTACTGCACATATTACTGAACCTGCTATTGATTGGTCTGATGGTCAAACTCAACAGCTTAAACAGCATTATTTTCTAATTGCAGGTTCTTATCATGAATTAACAAGCACATTATCGTTAAATCCATCTATTTATTTAAAATCAGATGGGTCTAGCTCTCAACTTGATATAAATACAAATGTAATATACAATAATAAGCTATGGGGAGGCGTTAGTTATAGGTTAGATGATGGTTTAGTTATTTTAACAGGTTTAGAGCTTATGAAAGATTTAAAGCTAGGATTAGCTTATGATTTAGTTTTAAGTGAAATTGCAGCTAATAGCTTTGAGGTTATGTTAGGATATAATTTTAATATTAAAGTAGATACACAAGTTAAAAAATACAAGAATCCTAGATTCTTATAAAAAACATATAAACATATAAATATATAATTATGAAAAAAATAATATTACTTAGTTCAATAGTAGCCATATTAACATCATGTGGTAGTTCAGGAAATGGAGAATTAATTGGTGTTCAGGAAAGAGAATTATGGAATCCAACAGATCCTTATGGAATGGTATTTATTCCTCAAGGTAGTTTTGTAATGGGGCCATCTGATCAAGATGTTCCTTTTGCTAATGTTTCAGCTGCAAAAAGAGTTTCTGTTGGTGCTTTTTATATGGATGAGACAGAAATCACTAATAATGAGTATAGACAATTCACTAGCTATGTTAGAGATTCTTTAGCTCACATTATATTAGGTGAAGCTGGAATTGAAGGTCATTTAATCGAGGAAGATGAATTTGGTAATTTCTTAGATCCAGCTAGAATTAATTGGAAAATGAAAATTAGATGGAATGATCAAGAAGTTAGAGAGATACTAGAAGAAGATATGTATCTTTCTTCTAATGAAAGATATAATGGAGATAGAGAGTTTGATACAAGAAAATATATTTATGAATATCAGGTTTTAGATCTTCAAGATGCTTCTAATAAGTCTAATAGAGAGGGTAATGCTTCAGGTAAAAGAGATAGAAGTGAATTCTTATCAACTGTTTCTATTCAAATTTATCCAGATACATTATCATGGATGCATGATTATGCATATTCATTTAATGAGCCATATACGAATGATTATTATTCTCATACTGCATATGATGATTATCCAGTTGTAGGTGTTAGTTGGAAACAAGCAGTAGCTTTTACTAAATGGAGAACTCAAGAAATGAATAAGTTTTTAAAAGAAAATAATCAGCAAGCATTACCTGATTTTAGATTACCAACTGAATCTGAATGGGAGTATGCTTCAAGAGGAGGGCAGGATTTATCTCCGTATCCATGGGGAGGTCCTTATACTAGAAATAATAAAGGGTGTTTCTTAGCAAATTTCAAACCATTAAGAGGTAATTATGTAGCTGATGGCGGACTTAAAACCGTTAAAGTAGCTTCTTATAACCCTAATGGATTTGGATTGTACGACATGTCAGGTAATGTGGCAGAATGGACTTCTAATGCTTTTGATGAATCTGCTTTTAGTTATTCTCATGATATGAATTCAGATTATCATTATAATGCTAGCGAAGATGATCATTCCGTTTTAAAAAGAAAGGTTATTCGTGGTGGTTCATGGAAAGATATAGCTTACTTTATACAAAATAGTACTAGAACTTATGAATATCAAGACACTTCAAAATGTTATATAGGTTTTAGATGTGCTGTTGACTTTCTTGGTCGCGACAAAAAAGATTTCCAGTAGATTATATAAAGACTTTCAGATTGACTAAATTTTATAACTAATTATTAAAAAAAAGTAAATGAATTTTATAGATAAATTATCAGAAATTACAGAAGCAAATTGGTATAAAGTAATGATGCCAAAGTTATATGGATGGGGAGCATCTTTAGTTATTATTGGGGCATTATTTAAGATTGAACATTGGCCTTATGCTGGATTATTTTTGACAATTGGACTGACAACTGAAGCAATTATATTTTTCTTTTCTGCTTTTGAGAAGAATCCAGAAGAAATAGATTGGTCTTTGGTATATCCTGAATTAGCACATATGGAAGATCCGGACGCTGTAAAACGACCTTCTCAAATGTTAGATGAAGCCCTGAAAAGAGCTAAAGTTGATAATGAACTTGTAGAAAGTTTAAATGAAGGATTAAGATCGTTTGGTGAAGCTGCCAAGCAATTAAATGAAACTATAACTGCAGCTTCAGCTATATCAGATTATAATAATCAGATTCAAGAAGGAGTTAAAAATATGAATGCTTTAAACTCTTTATATGAGCTACAGCTTCAAACTTCTAATCAACAAATGGAAGCAACATCCTTGTTTTTACAAAACTTACAGGCTTCTGTAGATGATTCTAAGAAATTTCAACAACAGGTGGCTAATTTAGCTGAGAATTTAGAATCATTAAATAAAGTATATTCAAATATGCTGAATGCAATGAATCCAAATAAATAATCATTCATTTTAATAAAATAGAGAAATAGATGTCCGGAAATCACCCAAGTGAACTAAGTCCTAGACAGAGGATGATAAATATGATGTATTTAGTGCTAACAGCATTACTCGCATTAAATGTATCAAAAGAAGTCTTAAATTCATTTTTTGAGGTAAATACTGGGGTAGTAAGAACGACAGCAAATTTTTCTATTAAGAATAGTGAAACATATGATATTTTTACAGCTGCAGCAGAATTAAATCCTGTTAAAGCAGGTCCATTTAGAGATCAAGCTCTAGCTGTTAAGAAAGAAGCAGATGACCTTGTTAACTTTATTCAAGAATTGAAATATGATTTAGTTCTATCTGTTGATAAAAAAGTTCATTTAGGTCAATATAAAGATTTAGATGATGAGGTTATAGAAAGTAATGAAACTGAGTTGTCTTGGGATCAATTGACAGAGGCTCAAAAAAAGCTTCCTATTTCTAATTTAAATAATAAAGAAAATAGAGATGCTTCTGGAGATATACTTATTATTAGCGGTAAAGCAAAGCTTCTTAAAGCGCAAATTACTACATATAGAGATAATCTTAAGTTATTATCTGGAGATAACGAAGTTTTACACCAGAACATTATGTCTGCATTAGCTACTAATGATAGAAATGGGAAAGGGGCAAAAGCAAAAATTCCTTGGGAAAAATATAATTTTGAAGATATGCCATCTGTAGGAGCATTAACACTTTTATCAAAAATGCAATCAGATGTTAGAAATACTGAGGCTGATATAATTAAGTTATTAAAAGAAAATATAGATGCAGGTTCTTTGAAATTTACTTCTGCAGAAGCAATACAAATACCTACATCAACTTTTGTTTTAAGGGGAGATTCGTTTAGGTCGCAAATTTTTATATCTGCTAAAGATACAACTCAGGATCCATTAATATATGTTGGAGAATATGATTCAATCGGTATTGGTCAATATCAAATGACTGGAGATTATGATACAATTAAAGTTGTTAATGGAAAAGGACTTTTTCGTACAAAAACTAGAGCAACTGGTATGCAAGAGTGGGGAGGTTTGATTGCTATGAAAACAGAGTCAGGCATAAAGACATATCCTTTTAAGGGAAGTTACTTAGTTGCTAATAAAACTGCTGTTGTCTCACCGGTTAATATGAATATATTATATTTAGAAGTAGACAACCCTTTACAAATTTCTGTTCCTGGTTTTTCTGCTAGTGAGATAAGTGGTTCAATCTCAAATGGAAAGCTTGTATCGGTTAAGAAGAGTGCTGGAGAATATATGGCTAGACCAAGTAAGAAAGGAAAAGCTTCTATTACTTTATATGTAAAAATAGATGGTAAAAAAACAAAGATGGGTTCAGTTGAATTTCGAGTAAAAGAAGTTCCACCACCTAAAGCTAAAGTTCAACTTGCAAAACTAGCAGGTGGTACTTTGATGATTGAAAAGATGCAATTAGTTAATGCTGGTGGTGTTCTTGCAGAACTTAAAGATTTTGATTTTAAGGGTGTAAGATATATAATTACATCATATAGATTAACTGGAATGTACAAGGGAGAACAACAGAAGCAAGATGTTAAAGGGCCGGCATTTAATGATAAGATGATTAATATTATTAAAAACACTAAATCTGGTAATACTATAACAATATCAAATATACAAGCAAGAAGGGTTGACACTAAAAATACTAAGGTTAGACAACTTGACCCTTTAGTTTTAGAAATTAAATAAATAAAATTATGAAAAAATTACTTAAAATATATCTAAACATGGTCCTAGTAGGGATCATAATGACTTTTACTACTACAGTTATTTTTGCCCAAGACGTTTTAAACGTTGAAGACATGAATTCTGTATATCAAAAAGAGTTGACTTTAAATAAAAAAGTTCAACAATACACTCCTTTACGTGAAGCAGATGTGATGTGGTCAAGAAAGGTATGGAGGGAGATTGATTTAAGAGAAAAGATAAATCATCCTTTCTATTATCCGGAAAATGATGGTGTTGGAACTACAACTAGTGATAGACGTAGCCTCATTGATGTAATATATTCTTCGATAAAAGAAGGTAGTATAACTGCTTACGGAAATGCAGCTATGGATGATGAGTTTAGACAGCCAATGACTCAAGAAGAAATAAAAAGAATTGGTGGCGCTAAAGAAGAATGGATTGAAGTAACTGATTGGGATGCTGTAGCAGCTGGTGCTGACCCTGAAGAGGCTACAAAAAGAACATTAGATAAAAAACAGTTTGACAGAAATTCTGTTAAAAAGTGGAGATTAAAGGAAGAATGGCTTTTTGATAAGCAATATTCCTGTATGCAAGTTAGAATAATTGGTTTAGCACCATTACAGGAAGATAGAGATGAGGTAACCGGAAGGTTAACGGGAAGCTTTTCTCCTTTATTCTGGGTTTGGTTTCCAGAGGCTAGAGAAATCCTAATTAATACTGAAGTATTTAATTCAGTAAAGAATGATGCTGAAAGAAGAACTTATGATGATTTATTTTGGAAGAGAATGTTTAATAGTACTATAACAATGGAGGCTAATGTTGCTAATAGAAGAATTAATGAATACATGGTTGGTTTAGATGCTTTATTAGAAGCTGAAAGAATTAAAGC
>Ga0209403_10000834_pt1 | contig 42743 bp, 36 predicted proteins | sample ArcticOcean_MG_C_8_FD_187440 | JGI IMG/M metagenome (GOLD analysis project Ga0209403, IMG submission 187440) | Marine microbial communities from western Arctic Ocean - ArcticOcean_MG_CB11_86 (SPAdes) (version 2) | ecosystem: Environmental > Aquatic > Marine > Oceanic | place: Arctic Ocean... | reverse complement strand
ACCCATGACGCAACGAATGGGAGGCGGAACCATGCAGGCAAACATGGAACTGGCCCCAGAACCCACCTTCGACGTCAACTACGTCGGCCAACAGGTTCTATTTATCGCAAACCTACCCCTCGACACCAACATCCAATTCATGACAATCATGGCAACGAAAATGCCCTTCATCGGCCGAGGCTAACCCCCTCCCACCGACACCAATCAACCCAACGCAGCTTCGAACCCTGCCAAGACCCAACATACGTAGATGGGGCTGTAAATAACCCTCCGTATATTTACCCGTCAATTCCAGGCCTCTGCAAAGCTAGGTATCAGACTGCCTTCGCCCTCCCCTTTATTTACGGAGCTTTGCATGGAGTCGTTCGCGGGGTTTCGATCAGCATCGGATTTGATGGGGATGTATCCACGCGTATCATCTCGACGAGCCTCTTGTACCGCCATGCTTGGAAGCGTATTGGGCAACTGAACGATGAAAGCTCGACTACGACTGGGTTCAACTTCAAGGCAACCTTTGTTCCAGACGGTCGACCTACAAAGGTCGACAGGTCTAGGTTGGACCGACATGCTGAAACGGTACTATCAGACTCTAATGATCGGCTAGGAACGTGCTTATAGCGGTCATCGTGTCGTCGTGGTTGTCCTCGAAGACATTGTGACCGGCCTTAGCGATCCTGACAGATGTGGCGTCCGCCATCCCGGTGGTGAGTCTTTTCTCCGCTTCATCGGTGACTAACTGGCTGTTTCCGCCGAGCACGAAGAGGGTCCGGGTCTTTACCGAAAGGTAGCGTTCCCACATCTCATCCTCGGAGGGCCGCACGATCAGATCCCTGGATGTTCGGATTCGTGGATCTTCGCGCCAGACCACCCGTCCGTCCCGCTCAACAAGGCGTGCATCCAGACGCCGTTCGACCGCGTCGTCCGAAATGTTGGGTAAGGCATGGGTCTGCCAGGCTCGCGCTGCGGCCATACTCGGAAAGTCCTGAGATAACGATGCCAACTGGCGTTCAAACTCGACCGCCGATCCAGCGCGCATCACAGGACCGGAGTCGATAACGACCAGCGACTCCACCAGCCCCGGGTGTGCAGCGGCCAGAGCCGTCGCTATCCCTCCACCCATGGAATGCCCGATCACTGTGGCTTTCTCAAGGCACAAAGCCTCGTACAGTCCGAGCACGTCAGAGACGTACGCTTCCGTCGAGTAGTCGCCTTCAGGAGACCACTCGGTCTGGGACCGCCCCCGGAAATCGACCGATCGCACGTGGTGCGTCTCCGCAAGTGCCATAGCGATGTCATGCCATACAGCGCCGGTGCTCCAGATGCCATGCAACAGCAGCACCGGTGGATTGTCGGGTAAACCGTACTCAAGGTACGAGTACTCAAGGTTGTTGGTCGTGACTGTCTTGCGGTGTGAATCGACTTCGGTGATTGGTAGGGCGGCGAATGCCATTAACGGTCCTTTTTGCCCCCTCTCCTGGTGAAAGGGGGCAAATGTTTCAAAAGGTGAGGGCCCCTCCCATTTTAGGAGAGGCGTTCTTGTTACCCAGCTGGCGGCGCGACAACCACGTCGTCATAATTGTGGCGTTTGGTGATCAAATTGCTGTGAAGGAACACATCTAGCGCCGTCTCGTAGCTGCTGCGAGATATTTCTACCGCCGGGTTCCAGCAGCCGAGGCCCTGGTAGAACCGGATGGTATGGGCTAGTACCGACTGGTCTATTCCCGGGAAGAACTCGGCCTCTTTGTCTGCGATCTCTTCAGCGGGAGCGTTGTTCACCCACTGACGCGACTTTTTGTATGCCCGGATGAACGCGTTGGCGAGGTCGGAAGCAACGAACTCCCGAGTTCCCTGGATGCTTGAGAACGCCACCGGCCCGACGGCCTCACCCACAGATGCAACGACATGGCCCAGGCCGTCGGCTTCAAGTTGTTGTGGGGCTGGTCCCTGCTGGTGGACGTACTGGCCTGTACCGGACCGGAACGCGGCATCAATCTCGGCCGTTGTGCCTGCATCGATCGCATTGAGAGACTCGTAATCGACGCCCATCTTGTGGACCCCGTACTTGAACATCGCGAGCGGCTGGCCTCCGTGGTCTGCGAGGACATCGGCACCGGACAGCTTGTTCCATGTGAAGTCCGGATCTGGTTCACGGGCAGCAATAAAGAACCCGTCGCGTTCATTGATCTGTGCAAAATGCACTATAGGTGGGGTCTTCCCTTGTTCGAGATAACTCCAGCTCGCCGACACTGCGCCCTGACAAACTTCAAGCTCCCCTGTAGCTAGCATTTCCGGTGATGATTTTCCAGGTGGGACCTCTCCACCGTAATGCGGGTCTAATCCCTCTTCCGCAAGAAATCCACCAGCGACAGCCCCCAACAATGGAGAGTAGAAGGCCGAGTGACGATTGAGCATTATCCGAAATTGGGTCATAGATATTCCTCATCATTCGTTCGACAACCGGCGATTGTCTAATTAATTGGTAGTAATCAGGAGATGCTACGTCGGTAGTACTGCAGGCTTAGAGCGGCTTCGGCGTCTGAAAAACCCTCGTATGGCGGGAGCAACCTTCGTGGGAACAACTGATCTGTCAGCCAGACAAAAAGTTTGTCGTATGCACCATCAATCATCCTACGGTTTAATTGTCCGAAGAGACCATCATGATGGCGGTTGAATGTTTCGGCAATCTCGAGAGTGCGGCCCACGTCGCCATTAGTTCCCGCGGCAGAGTACTCTTGACTAAGCCTTGCTTGGGTGTTCGTGGTGGTGATTGACCACCACGCGGATTGCACCGGACGTGCGCTTATCGTCTGCCGCTGTGAAGGCTTCAGCAATCTGGGCCTGCGGGAATCGATGCGTGATTATTGGGCCGGCAATGAGCCTGTCCGATGCCAGCAAGTTAAGAGCAGTCTGGTACTCGGAAATACCTTGCCAACTTGAATAGCTGTTGGACCAAGTTAGTACCAGTTCCTTCGCCATTCCTTGTGCTTGAGAGTCCACCGTTTGTGGTTGAGTGAATAACCCGACCACACTCACATTGCCACCCCGGCGCGTCATGGCCATGCATTGTGTGATCAGTTGTGACTCGCCGCCTACGGTCTCGAACACGACCTCTGCGCCCTCACCCTGGGTTCGATCAATTACGCCCTGAACTGGATCTTCGTCAACGTTAACGATTATCTCGTCGGCAGCTCCAACATCGATAGCAGTCTGAAGAGGTTCAGGACGTGTTCCGATCATTATGATGTGGCCTGCGCCGTAGGCTTTAGCGATCTGTCCCAGCGTGAGAGCGATCGCACCGGCACCAACAATGACCACGGTCCCGTCCACCGGCACGGGCGTCCGATTCACTGCGTGCACGCCACATGCATAGCAGTCGAGGAGGGCGGCTTCATCGAACGACACATGGTCGGGCAAGCGGAAGCAGTTGCTTGCCAGCGTCACGTCGTGACTGGAGAAGCCGTGACTGCTGTGGCGCGCGCCGTGCACGATACCGCGATCCGGGCAGATGTGATAGTCGCCACGCAGACATTCCCGGCAACGACCGCAGCCCACGAGATGCTCGGCCTCGATGCCTACGCGGTCGCCGACGGAGAGATTCACGACACCTGCTCCAAGTCCCTCGACAACGCCCGCCAACTCATGCCCCTGCTCCCATGGCACGTTGATTGTGGACGGACGATTGCCGCGGTAGTTGTGTAGATCGGATCCACATACGCCGGCCGATTTGATACCGATCACGACTTCCCCCGGTCCGGGTTCCGGGGTGGACCTGTTCTCGATCCGAATGTCCTTCTCGCCGTAGAAAAGTGCGACTTTCATTGTTGATTCCTCACGATTCACATGTGCAGGCGAGGACGTGTTCCCATGCGCTTCGATGGCGTGGCCCTGTGGTGAGTGTAGGGCCGTGTGGCAATACGCCCGGTCCGGAGATCACGAGTCTAAGACAGCTCCGCCGCCTTCATCTTCTCGATCATAGCGAAGTCGATCTCGGCGCCAATGCCAACCTTGTCCGAAGCGTGCGCCAAGCCGTTTGAGTCGACCTCGATATCTTCCGAGATGCCATACTTTTGTGCGGCGTCCGGGAGCAGGACTTCGAGGAACTCGCAGTTCTTCATCGCCATGATCACGTGGAGTTGGGCGATGTTGTTGAGCGAGTTACCTCCGTGGTGCATCTCAAAATTCAGATGGAAAGCCTCTGCCATGTGCGCAGCCTTGATGAGCGGGGTTATACCGCCCTTCACCTGGATATCTCCACGCAGGTAGTCGGTCGCACCGTACTGGAGCCACGGCGCAAATGCCGTGAAGCCTCCACCGGGGGCGTACTCGGTTGCCATCAAAGGGATGTCAAGATTCTTGCGCAGCTTTACGTAACCGCCGAGATCGTCCTCCGGGAGTGGGTCTTCGTACCAGTAGTAGTCCAACTCCTCGATCGCTTTACCGACACGTAACGCCCACGGATAGTCATACGACCACATCGAGTCCAGCATCAGGGTGAAATCCGATCCAGCGACCTCCCGAACTGCGGCGCAGACCTCGATGTCGTAGGCCGGTATCCGTGGCGGGTGAATCTTGTACGCTGTCCAGCCACGCTCCTTATAGTGCGCGACCTCGTCCGTGAACATCTCCAACTTGTCCATCGGCGCGGATGATGCATATGCGGGGACGCTGGTGCGGTATGAGCCGAGCAACTTGTGCAGCGGTAGTCCAGCTGCTTTAGCCCCGAGGTCCCATAGTGCGCAGTCGATAGCACCGATTGCTCGGAAGCTCACCTGTCGGTTGCGTGTCCATAACTCCTGCCAGAGCCGTTCACGGTCCAGAGGGTTCTGGCCCATGACCAGCGGCTTAAGATAGCGGATTAATCCAGGTGCATCGTCTTCGGCGGTGGCCATAGATGACCCTAGGAAAGCGTGGCCCTGTAGACCCTCGTCTGTAGAGATAGTCACTAGCCCTAGCTGGCTGGTGGACGCATCATCCTGCCTGCGGGGTGGGATGCCTTCCCATTTGAAAAGCTTGATCGTGAGGTCTGTGATCTTCATGTGATTGCCTGTCGTTTGCTCCCCTCTCCCAGTGGGAGAGGGCTAGGGTGAGTGAGGTTCAAGGTCCGGGCTCAATCGATATGTTTCTGTTGAATGGCCTGTCGGTGAAGGTCCTTCGGATACGGTCAGAATGACTTTGCACTGAATGCCGATACGCCTTTATGGCCGGGGGGGGTATTTAGCTCAGAACCGCCGTCTTCATGCGCTCTATCAACTCAAAATCGATCTTTGCGCCGAGGCCGGGTTCGTTGAATGCGTATATCAAGCCGTTCTCATCCGGGTCGATATCCTCGATTAGACCGTACTTCTGCGCACCAGATGGCAGCAGTACCTCGAAGTACTCGCAGTTCTTGATCGCCATGATCACGTGTGTGTTGGCAACGTTGTTCAGCGAGTTGCCGCCATGGTGGACTTCGTAGTTGAGGTGGAAGCCTTCGGCGAGATGCGCCGTCTTGTAGATGGCGGTGATTCCGCCCTTGACCGCGACATCGCCGCGCAGGTAGTCAGTTGCCTGCGAGACCAGCCACGGGGCGTATGCGGTGAAGCCGCCCGGCGAGTGCTCGGTCGCCATGATCGGGATGTCCATGTGCTCTCGCAGCTTGATGTAGTTGTACATGTCATCGTCGGCTAGTGGGTCTTCGTACCAGTAGAAACCCAAGCGTTCAGCCGCCTTTCCGACCGCTAGCGCCTCGTAGTAGTTGTAGGCCCATGTGGAGTCCAGCATGATCCGGTAGTCGTCGCCGACCGCCTCCCTGACGGCCTCGCACACTGCAATGTCGCCCTTGGCGCTGATTGTAGGTGGGTGAATCTTGTACGCCGCCCAGCCGTCTGCCTTGTACTGTGCTGCCTGCTCTCCGTAGGCCTCAGGTGAGTCGAGAACTGCGGAGCTTGCGTATGCCGGGACGTTGTCTCGGTACGAGCCGAGAAGCTGGTGGATGGGCAGCCCGGCGATTTTGCCGGCAATGTCCCATAACGCGATGTCCACAGCTCCAATTACCCGAGGAGTGGTGTTGCGGTAGCGCTTTTGAAGATCCTGATACAGCCGCTCACGGTCCAACGGGTCCTGGCCCATCACGACCGGCTTCAAGTAATCGATCAAACTCTGGCCATCAAGGTTTGCGCCACGGCTCGCCGATCCCAGGAACGCGTGTCCCTGTATTCCCTGATCGGTGGTGATCGTGACCAACCCCATCTGGGAGGTGCCGCTGAACTCTTGGCTGAGCTGGCCGTACTTGGTGGCTGGAATGTCGTTCCAGGCGAACAGGGTGAGTGTGACGTCAGTGATCTTCATGAGTGGTTCCTATTGTGCTGGGTAGTGTGACCCCTCTCCTGGCGGGAGAGGGTTGGGGTGAGGAAGTTACGGGGGATCTCAGCGCCCCCACGCGGTTGTTGCTGCTTGGTCCACAACTATCGGTCCGTCTCCTTGCAGGTACTTTTTGAGAACATCGTCGTGGACCTCTATGCCCAGGCCGGGCGATGTCGGGACTGCGATGTGGCTGTCGACCTGATCGAAGATCGGTTCGGTCAGGTTTTCACGGATCGGGTGTGGGGTACGGTCGAATTCCATTACCGTCTGATTCACGTACGGTTCGGCCGTAAAAGATGGCGGGTTGGACGGCAGGCACGCCGCTACGTGGAGGGTGGCGGCCAGGCTGATGCCGCTGCCCCAGAAGTGCGGGTTGAACTGGACACCGTAGGCGTTCGCCATGTGTCCGACTTTGAACATTTCTGATATTCCGCCGACGTTCACAATGTCTGGCTGGACGATGTCGAAGACATGTTTCGCAAACAGATCGGAGAACTCGTAGCGCGTCTGGCGACTCTCGCCGCCTGATGTCGGCATCGGCACATTGTTTCGGACCTGGATATTGGCGTCGAGATCGTATGAACCACAAGGTTCTTCGAACCATGAAATATCCGCGTCTGCGACACGTCGTCCGAAGTCGATAGCGGTTTTGACGTCATAGCCTTCATTGGCGTCGAACATCAAGTGGATGTCTTCGCCGATCACGTCCCGGACGTGATAAACGCGGTTCACGTCATCCAGAAATTCTTTCCCTCCAACCTTCATCTTGACTCCAGTAAAGCCGGCATCGACGTAGCCACGCGCCTCTTCGGCCATCCGATTCGGGAAGTCGTTTTCAAGGTAGTACAACCCGGTCGCGTATACGGGTACCCGATCACGGGAGCTGCCACCGAGCATCTCAGAAACAGGTCGACCCGCGACCTTGCCGGCTATGTCCCACAGTGCCATGTCGAACGCACTAAGGGCGTTCATGCCCGGGCCTGAGTAGTTATGGCCCTGATAGATCTCGGCGTAAATCTTCTGCCATGCACGTTCGGGAAGCGTGGCGTCTTCGCCGATCAACAGCGGTGCCAGCGATCGCATTGTTTCGGCCGCACCACTTTCACCCCACCCGTACGTCCCGTCGTCGGCGATTATCTTGACCGCCGTCGTCGCTCGGGTGGACGTCCATCTCTGCGACCAGCCAAACGGCTCGTTAAGCTCGGCCACAAGTGGGTATATCTCGATGCGTTCGATCTTCAATGTTGTGAGTCGGCCCTTCTATTAGTGACCTGTACGTGCTGACGGTGCGGCGTCAGTGTACGCACGACGCGTGGGCGCGCAAGTCGTGGGCGTGTAATGGAGCTCATACAGACGTAGAAGGCCTGGGGAACTAGGAAGGGCAGAAGCGCTCCATCGGTCTGGTCAGGCCACTCTGGACCAGTTCCCACGATTCCGGTGTAGGCGAAGTGGTGTTGTTACCTGTACAGCGCATTCAGCCTCTTGTCTCGACTCCTGCGGTTTGCGCACGATACCTTGGATCAGTCCAGCACCCTCCGTGCGCCGTAGGAGACATCGTCCAGCCGTTCCCGCTCGCCGTCCGTGATAGACCAGCCGACAGCACCGATGTTGTCGGCCATATGTTCGGCTGTGTCGCCACCGGTTATTACCACGCTAACTTCGGGATGTGAGAGGACCCAGTTGGTTGCCGTCTGCGCAACGGTCCTGCCGTGGGCGGTAGCGATTTCGTGCAGAACATCCAGTACTGTTCGGGTGTTTGCGTCCATGTGGTTATCAAAACTACTCGCCCGGACCGTTGCGTAAAGGGAACCCGCCGGCGCGGACTCGCCTGGGACGTAGGCACCCGATAACAACCCAACGGCGAGCGGGCTGTAAGTCATCACGCCGAAACCGTGGGACTGTACGGCCGGAAACATTTCCAATTCCAGGTCACGGTTGAGCAAATTGTAGGGATTCTGGATGCATATCAGGGGATCGAGACCGTTCGCGTCCTGCGTCCAGAGCGATTTTACGACCTGCCATGCGCGATAGTTGGAGACGCCGATATACCGGGTCTTACCCGCCGTGACAAGGTCGTCCATTGCGCGTAGTGTTTCGTCTAACGGAGTCACATCGTCGAATCCGTGGAGTATGTAAACGTCGATGTGATCCGTGTCCAACCGACCAAGCGTGCGGTCGATCTCACGCATGATGTGATATCTGGATGCGCCGCTATCGTTGGGGCCATCACCAATTGGGCTGAATACCTTGGACGAGATGAACAGATCGTCGCGGTGTCGTTTCAGGGCGCGCCCGAGAATTTGCTCTGACGTTCCGGCTTTCACGCGATCGTCCCCAAGCCCGTACACGTTGGCGCAGTCGATGAAGTTGATGCCAAGTTCGATGGCGCGCTCAATGGCCCGTTCGCCCTCATCCGCGTCCGATTGACCGCGAAAGCCGAGCCCCAGCGCCAGTCGTGAAACCTTGACCCCCGCTTTTCCGAAATTGACGTATTCCATAGTCATTATCTAAAGGTCCGCCCACTTGAAGTTGGCTTCGTACTCCGGCTTGCCGTATATGCCGTGATCGCTGAGGTTCGCCCGGTACAACTCGCCGCCCCGATGTGCGTTGAAGTCGTACCCAGTAGGCTCCAGCCCGCTAGGCGGGTGGCCGGTGCCGTTGTAGGCCGTTGTGACGTAAAGGTCGCTGAAGTCTTCGCCGCCAAACATCGGGGCCGATGTCTGTGTGGAGGGGAAACTGACGCGGCGTTCTTCATCCCCGTCGGGGTCGAACCGAATCACGCAGCTACCGCCCCAGTTGGCCGACCAAACGTGGTCTTGCGCATCGACTGTCATGCCGTCTGGGATACCTTCCGACGCATCCAATTTCACGAATTGACGCTTGTTGGTTAAAGCGCCCGTCTCCAAGTCGTGGTCGTAGGCGAAGATCGTCCGGATTGGCGAATCGGTGTGATAGAAGGTTCGAGCGTCTGACGAGAAGCCCATGCCATTGGAGATGCCGACGTCCTCAGCGATCGTCTCCACCCGACCGTCGGTCTCAAATCGGAACAATGCGCCGGAAGCTGTGCTGTCAAAGTAACTGCCGCCGTAGAACTCTCCACGCGGTCCGGCGAAACAATCGTTGAACTGGTATGTCTCACCGTGGTGAATCCACTGGAAATCATCGTCAGAGCGCCACAGCATTACGCCCTCCCAGGTGCCGAACACCAGCCCGCCTTGCTTGTTGACCGCCATACCGCCGACGTATTTGCCGTGATGGATCAACTCGTTCTCGTCTGTCGCGGGGTCGTATTTGAAGACCCGTCCCGTCCGGATATCGGTCCAGTACAGGACCCCTAGGTGAGGATCCCAGCAGGGCCCCTCACCGACCAGTGCATTTTCCTCGGCAAGTATCTCGATATTGTAATCAGGCATTCGGGACCTTCTTTGGACCCCCTCTCTAGGTGGGAGAGGGCTGGGCTGAGGGAGGACAAAGATCAAGAGCACAGCGGTGTGTATTCGTAGAAGTGACTGCTGGTGACGGTCCCTTGATTACGCTCGGGATGGCACTTTATGCGAATTGCCTTTATTCAGGTCGTATCGGCGAGTTATGCACCTCCCTCCCCACGCGGGAGAGTCCAGTTCACTACAAGGGTGAGGGAGAAGGATTTATCCACCGACACCGTCAGTTATTACTCCACCATCGTCCCTAGGATTCGGTCGATAACCGCCTTCGGGTCGTTGCACCAGCGCACCACGATCACTACATCGCTCACTGGGTCGATAAACACAATGTTGCCGCCAGCACCCCGTGCAGCAAAGCTGCGTGATGAAGCGAGGTCAGAGATTTCGCCCTCGTGATTTAGCCACCATAGGTACCCGTATTCCGGCTTGATGGAACACGGTTCCGTCATGGCATACACCCAGGATTCTGAAACGATCTGCTTGTCGTCCCAGCGACCGCGCCGCGAATAGAGCAGCCCGAACCGGGCGTGGTCAAATGTGTCGATCCACAGCCCTCCGCCCCAGTGGGCGCCTCCGGATACCGACTCAACCTGCTTGCCGTTCAGATCGACCATCGATGTTTCGTATCCGTGCCATTCCCAACCATCTGACGCGCCGATCGGGTCCATAACGTTGCGCTTCAATACGGCTGGAAGCGGCTCATCGTATATTCGCAGCAGAGATAGCGCCGTCCGATTTACTCGAACATCGTTGTACTCCCAGAAGGTGCCCGGCTCCTGGTGAGGAAGAGCCTTGTTATCGGTCCCCCCGTTCATACTGGCGGAACCGCCGACTACCCGGCCGCGATCGACTGTGTCCGGTAGGCCGAACAGCTCACCTTCCCACTCGTTCGTCTGCTGGAGAAGGTGACGCCATGTAATTTTTGAGTTGTGATCGGAATCGAACCCGCCGTCGTTGATATAGCCCGAGACACGATCGTCCATGCTGTGAATCAGGTCGTTGTCCACGGCTTGTCCCGCGAGCGTCGCTATGTAGCTCTTTGTACAACTGAAGGTCACCTCAACGCTGGAAGGATCGCCGTACTCTCCGACGATATAGCCGCCGCGGATCACCAGCCCAGCAGGTGAACTCCGCACCTTGAGGGGTCCGAGAACACGGTCGTTCGGGTGGTTCTCTCCCTTAGGTGCTCGATCGTGAAGATCATTTGGCCAATCGATCTCGGTGGCCTCTGCAAATTTGAGCGCTCGTGCGAGTGATGCTGGATCGAACCCCTGTGTGTCTGGGTCACGACGTTCCCATTCACCTTTGGGTGGGGTGTAGCCGACCACTGGCGTTGAAGATGTGCTCATTCATAAGCTCCTGATTTTTGGCACGGCCTTTAGTTTTCTCGGGTACCTTGGCTGCAGTTGGACACGCCGCTCGTCGGGATTATCGCTGAAGATGGTCGTGTTTGGTGGATCATCTCGCGTAGATGCAGTCGGGATGACATACCTCCCTTAGGGCTGGTAGTTGACGCTTCTGTATTATTCGCCACGAACGGTGCGCAGTGATCGCTCAAGGTTGAATTTGCCGGTTGACCACATCGGACGAACGGTTGAACATCGGTCCTCCGGACACTTTTGTCCAACGTCACTGATACGAGAGGCGCTGAAGACTGGTGGAATCGACAGCGATAAAATCAGGAAAACATGAAGCTGTCGAGTCGCGTACTGATGGGCAGTTGGATTTCTCGGTAATCGTTGGTGAGGATGGTAGCGTCCTCGGCCGCCTGTATCAGCAGTCTCCACTCAGGGCGTTGTTTCCACGGCCGGAGTGGGGCGAACCTTTCACCGCAGTGCTCGTTAATTCTTCAGGCGGAATCGTAGGCGGCGATCGACTTGAGGTGACGCTGGAGGCGACTGAAAGCGCGTCTTTGATGGTTACCGGACAGGCGGCCGAAAAGGTTTACCGCTCTACCGGTCGGATCGCCGAGGCCACGACCACGTTGATCGCTGGTCCGGGCTCGGTGATTGAGTTTCTGCCGCAGGGAACCATCGTTTACGACGGTGCATGCTTCCGGCGAATCACGACGATAAGGGCATCGCTGGGTTCCCGCGTGATGGCGGGCGAGGTGTTGTCGTTGGGGCGAGTAGAGCGTGGCGAGCGGTTTACGACCGGCCTGTTGCACGACGAGTGGCGGATTCGCGTTGATGACAGGCTGATATGGGCCGACGCGTTACACCTGTCCGGCGCCGAAGAGGCTGACAAAAACGTAACAGGAATCACACCAGCGCTGAACTCACAAGCAGGATTTGCCGGGTCTCCCGCGTATGCGACTTTTCTTTACGTCGCCACTGACGCCAACGACCAGCTCAAGTTAACGCGTCGGTTATTGGGCGATAAGCCGGACACCGTGCGTGCGGGCGTGACGTCTTTCGACGGTCTGATTGTTGCCCGCTGGCTCGGGGCGAATCCAGCGGAAGTCCGCCGCGCGTTCGGGATGTTCTGGTCGCGTTTTCGGGCTCGGGCGATAGGTGCGACGGAGCGACTTCCCACTATCTGGAATATTTAAGGAACGAGGTGCCGGATTGGATCTGACTCCAAGGGAGAAGGACAAATTGCTCATTTCGATGGCGGCGATGGTGGCGCGCCGACGTCTCGAACGCGGCGTGAAACTCAACTATCCGGAGGCGGTTGCGCTGATCTCAGACTTCGTGGTCGAAGGCGCCCGTGACGGCCGAACTGTCGCTGACCTGATGTCGGCAGGCGCGTTCGTTTTGACGCGGGAGCAGGTGATGGATGGGATTGCCGAGATGCTCGAAGACGTGCAGGTGGAAGCGACATTCCCGGACGGCACGAAACTCGTCACAGTCCACGAACCGATTCGTGCTGCCGGGTCTTCCGTATGAGTAAGTTGGTCCCGGGAGAAATCTTCACGCCTGACGGCAATATCACACTTAACGCCGATCGTGAGGTGACGAGTGTTGAGGTCGCTAATACGGGAGATCGGCCGATTCAAGTCGGTAGCCACTACCACTTCGCTGAAACGAACTCGGCGTTGCGATTTGACAGGGCAGTTGCACGCGGCATGCGGCTGGACATCCCGGCCGGAACAGCGGTGCGGTTTGAGCCGGGGCAATCGCGTATCGTTTCGCTAATACCGTACGGAGGCGCGCGGCGGGTGTTCGGGTTCAATCAAGGCGTTATGGGGTCTCTAGACAACGCTGAACTAGGGAAGGCCTGAGCCATGCCGTTTGAAATGAGTCGCCGCGCTTACGCTGGCATGTTTGGTCCAACGATGGGCGATAAGGTTCGGCTGGCCGATACCGAGCTGTTTATAGAGGTCGAAGAGGACCGAACGATATACGGGGAGGAAGTGAAATTTGGGGGAGGAAAGGTCATCCGTGATGGGATGGGTCAGTCACAAAGGACTCGTGCTGAAGGAACGGTAGACACCGTCATCACCAATGCCCTGATCTTAGATCACTGGGGCATCGTCAAGGCGGACATTGGTTTGCGCGACGGTCGGATCGCGGCTATCGGTAAGGCTGGGAACCCGGACGTGCAGTCCGGCGTCGATATCGTGATCGGCGCGGCGACGGAGACGATCGCCGGCGAGGGCAAGATCATTACCGCCGGAGGGCTGGATGTCCACGTCCATTTCGTCTCCCCGCAACAGGTGGATCACGCGCTTCATTCCGGTGTCACGACGCTCATGGGCGGAGGCACCGGGCCGGCCACAGGCACCAACGCCACCACGGCAAGCCCGGGAGGGTGGCATATCGGTCGGATGTTGCAAGCGGCGGAAGGCCTCCCAGTCAACCTTGGGTTCTTCGGGAAAGGCAACGCATCGTTACCGGCTGCCCTGGAAGAACAGGTGCGGGCTGGCGCATGTGGGTTGAAGTTACACGAGGATTGGGGCACGACACCCGCGGTCATAGACAACAGTCTGTCGGTGGCGGACGAGATGGATGTTCAAATCCTAATTCACACGGACACGCTGAATGAATCCGGGTTTGTCGAGAACACGCTGGCCGCATTCAAGGGCCGCACCATTCACGCGTTTCACACAGAAGGGGCGGGCGGCGGACATGCGCCGGACATCATCCGAGCCTGTGGTGAACCGAACGTAATCCCATCATCAACCAACCCCACAAGGCCGTTCACGATCAACACTTTGGACGAGCACCTGGACATGCTCATGGTGTGCCACCATCTAGACCGCCGGGTACCGGAGGACGTGGCCTTCGCCGAGAGCCGAATTCGGCGGGAGACGATGGCGGCCGAGGACATCCTGCACGATATTGGGGCGCTTTCGATCATTGCCTCGGATAGCCAGGCAATGGGGCGTGTTGGCGAGGTGATTATACGGACATGGCAGACCGCCGATAAGATGAAGAAACAACGCGGCCGATTGTCGGATGAGACGGGCGAGAACGACAATTTCCGAGCGAAACGCTACATCGCCAAGTACACGATTAACCCGGCTATAGCGCAAGGCGTCTCTGAGTACGTCGGTTCAGTGGAACCCGGCAAGTTGGCGGACATTGTTATCTGGTCGCCCGCTTTCTTTGGCGTTAAGCCGGACATGGTGATCAAATCGGGCACGATCACATCGGCACGCATGGGCGATCCGAACGCTTCTATCCCGACGCCTCAGCCCTCGCACTACCGTCCCATGTTCGGGGCTTATGGAGCGTCGTTGACAGCGAGTTCGGTGACCTTTGTTTCTGCCGCCGCAATGGAGTCGGATCTCGCGTGTAAGTTAAGGCTTACAAAAGAGCTGGTTCCGGTGAGCAATACCCGATCCATGATTGGCAAGCATTCCATGATTCACAACGATCTCACGCCGGTGATGGAGGTGGATCCGGAGACGTATGAAGTGCGTGCGAACGGTGAGTTGTTGACCTGTGAACCGGCGACGGAGTTGCCGATGGCGCAGCGGTATTTCCTGTTTTGATGCCGGGACTGCGAGTGTTCAGTACAACCTTAGGGGCGGCGCTTGTCACGCCGATTGGTGTGCACGTATGTTCCGGCCAGACTTTCCTCTCCCAGCGGGAGAGGACGAGGGTGAGGGCGAAGTCCCAAATTCAAACCAAGCTCGAATTGCAATGAAACGCGCAACGGAAGCGGTCGCCGCCGGCAACTGGCCCTCGAACGACGCGCTAGACACCGTGACTCTGAGGTTTGATGATCGTCATCGCAGACGCGTACGCCTCACCACCGACGCCGGCGACGATCTTCTCCTTGACCTACCAGATGCGGTTGCGCTTGCAGATGGTGATGGACTTCGGCTCGAAGGCGGTGGCTGGATCGCCGTGATCGCCGCTCCTGAAAGCCTAATGGCGGTCGTGTCAGACTCACCCGGACACCTCAACCGACTTGCATGGCATATCGGCAATCGACACCTTCAGGCGGAGCTGTTTCAAGATCGAATTCACCTACGCGTGGACCACGTGATTGCAGAGATGTTGCGCGGGCTTGGGGCAGAAATTCTGGAAGTGAGGGCACCGTTCCAACCAGAGGGCGGTGCTTACGACGAGGATGGGCACAGACATGGTTGACGAGTACCTTAAAATCGCTGACCTGTTGCGTCTTCAGGCGTGGTTGTCGCCCGCATTCCCGATCGGTGGATTTAGCTACTCGCACGGACTGGAAGAGGCGGTCGCAGTTGGCGATGTGGATGATCTAGAGAGCCTGTTTATATGGATTGAAGCAGCGGTGAACCAGGGCGCTGGGCGTGTCGATGGAATGTTGCTGGTCGCCGCGTGGCGTGCAGAAGACGCCGGCGATCACGGCAGGCTTCAGCAGGTCGCAGAGATAGGTGCAGCCATGCGCGGAACCGCTGAACTGGCCCTCGAAAGCAAAGCGCAGGGCGAAGCATTTCTAGACACAGTACAAGCCGCCTGGCCCAATGGCGCGGTGGAAGCCGCAACAGCTGCCATAAAACAACCCAAAATAAACAGGGGAGTGCCGGTGGCAGTTGCCGTTGGGATGGTTACTGCCTGTCACGGCGTCCCGGTTGAATACGTGCTTCCCTTGTACCTGCAATCGTTCGCATCTGGCATCGTTTCGGCGGGCGTACGTTTGATCCCCCTTGGTCAGACCGACGGACAGCGTTTAGTTGCCCGGATGCATCCGATCGTTGAACGGGCTGGAGGGGCGACGTTGGAGGCGAAATTCGAGGATATCGGCGGCGCAACGCCGATGATAGACCTGGCATCAATGGCGCACGAGATGCGCGACGGGAGACTATTCCGCTCATGACCTCGGCTCTGAACGAACGTCCGGACAAGATCACTTCGAATGGCCCTTTACGCGTGGGAATCGGCGGCCCTGTCGGCTCCGGCAAGACTGCTCTGGTAGAGGCGCTATGTGTTCGGTTACGAGACGAGTTCGATCTGTTCGTAGTTACCAACGACATTTACACTAGGGAAGATCAGGAAATCCTTACGCGCTCTGGCGCTTTACCGGCGGACCGCATCGTTGGGGTTGAGACGGGAGGCTGCCCGCACACCGCCATCCGTGAGGATGCCTCGATCAACCTGGCGGCGATTCGGGACATGGTTGGTCGATTCCCGAACGCCGAGCTGGCGCTGATCGAATCGGGTGGGGACAACCTTGCAGCGACCTTCAGTCCGGAACTGGCGGACATCACGATCTATGTGATTGATGTCTCGGCAGGCGACAAAATTCCGCGTAAGGGCGGACCGGGAATCACGCGCTCAGACCTGCTGGTCATCAACAAGATAGATCTTGCACCTTACGTTGGCGCTGATTTGGACGTGATGGATCGGGATGCGCGGAAACAACGCGGCGACAAGCCGTTCGTGTTCACCAATTTAAAAAATGGAACCGGGGTTGATGTAGTGACGCAGTTCGTACAACACGCCGGCGGGTTGGGTGCCGGCTAGCGCCTACATCCAGCCCGCCGGCGTCTTTCTGTACATCTGCTCACGACGATCATGAGGTCACTTGTCATACCATCGTAAAGGTGGCGCTTGCTCCTCCCGATTGCGCGATCACGCTCTTGCCCGAGATCAAGGGCAAGCGACCCGAGTCTCTCCCGAACCGGGGAGTAGGAACATTCAGCAGACACGTCTTACGAAATTAGGCCACAGAGGCCTATCGAAATACGCCCATGACGTAGATCCAATCGACTTTTACGAATGTGTAGGGTGGAGGCTCTGACCTCCACCCTACACAACCCCGTCTATCACCACGTCCAGCAAGGCCGGTTTGCCCGACGCAAATGCCCGTTTTAGAGCCGGGCCTATTTCTGAGGGGTCGGTTATACGCTCTCCGTGGACGCCCATGCCCCGGGCTATAACCGACAGATCGAACGGGGTCGGGAAGTCCATGAATAGGTAGTTGCTGCCGGGCTCTGGTTCCTTGATAACATCTCGTTTGTAGATGTCCATGTTGGTTTTGAGCACTCGGTATGCGCCGTTGTCCAGCACCACCACTACGGCCGGGATGTCATCGTTGGCGGCTGACCACAAGCCTTGGATGGTCATCATCGCCCCACCATCACCGAGTATTCCGAGTACCGGTCGATCGGGGTTCGCGAGCTTTGTTCCGAATGTCGCGCCGAGTCCCCAGCCAATCGACCCACTCTTTTTAGAAACCAGTTCGTCCGGGGCGAGTGATTGCATGTAGTGGTTGAAGGATAGTCGGTGGCTTGATGAGTCGTCCACAACGATCGTCCGCGGCGGAAGCGCGGCTGCGATCTCGGCCAGGGCCCGGTCGGGGGACATCGGAACGTTGTCCCATTTGGTCTGAGCCGCGGCGGCATATCGCTCACGAGCTTCGTTTCGCACATCTGAGATCTGCGCCGCCCTTTCGGACGCCGCGGTACGCGCCTCATCAGTCATAGATGCTTCTAAAGCGTCCGCAAGTTGGGCAAGGGCCAGCTTTGGGCTCGCCACGATGCCAATATCAGTCGGCTCCGATTTGCCAACCGCGCCCGGACGCTGATCGATATGGATGACCGTTGCAGTTTCCGGCATAAGCACGTCCGAGAAATAGAACAGATCTGCAAACACCTCAGCACCAACGGCAAGTAAGGCATCGGCATCGTTAAGAAGCTGTCGGTGTTCACGACGGCGGGTCGCCAGAGCCCCCATATACTGCGGGTGATTAGTCGGGAAGCTGACTTCAGAGCCGCGGGTTGTGTACACAGGCAAACCCAGTATCTCGGCTACACGCACCGCTTCAGCAACGCCGTCGGATTTGGCGACTCGATTGCCAAGCAGCATCAACGCACGCTTGGAACCGGCTAGAAGCTCTGCCACGCGCGCAAGCGCGGCCGGGTCTGGTGCACTGGAGGTGTACATAGGTTTAGACGGAACAATGTGCATCTCCGCCACACCGTCCAGCGCGTTGCCGGACAGCCCAACGTACACAGGCCCCTTCGGCTCACTGTTGGCCTCGTTGAATGCACGTCGGATCACGCTCGGTATCTGATCCGGGTGGGTCACCTCCACCGACCACTTGGTTACGGGTTTAACTATCGTCGGTAAATCGGCCCTGAACTCGGCCAACTTCCGGGTGTCGTAGTTGCCGGAGACCACGACCATTGGCGTGCCGTCATTCAGCGCATCGATCATCAAGCTGATGCCATTCGCCAACCCGGAATCGATATGGAGCTGCACGAACGCCGCTTTGTTGGTGGCGCGGGCGAACCCGTCGGCCATGCCGACGGCGACGCCTTCCTGTAAAGCTAGGATGTATCGGAGATCTGGGTAGTCTTCCAGGGCGTCCAGGAACGGCGATTCACTGGTGCCCGGGTTGCCGAAAATGTGAGTCACTCCCTCCGCACGGAGCATTTCAAGGAGGGCTTTCTTGCCGGTTATTTTTGTGGACATATTTTGGGATGATAACCTCTGAAACCGTATAAATTCGAGGCGCTGGTAAGCCATCGTTAAGTATTGAAGCCAGTTGTGCCGGACATGAAACCCGTCGAGAAGTTCGAGTATCCGTACGACATGCTGGTATCGAGAGGCCTTCGTTTCCTGATGGAGATTGCCGCATCAATCGCAGTGCCGTGGTGGGCGAGGGAAGAGTCGATCCCGATCTCCGACATAGCGACTTTCTGATTCTTCTGGCTATTCCGGCGCTGGATAGGACGACCGGAGATAAGCGACAGGTGATCTTCCCAATGCGGGGTCCGATAGCGGCTAGATATCGGCGGTTGCCCTGGTGGGCGTGGAGCCCTCCCTCCCGTGTTGCCATCGCCGTGATTGCGGTGCGCGCTCTACTGGCTGCTCAAAAGCGCGCCCCTGCCGGTGGATAAATCACCCGGGCTTACTCGACCCCCGATAGGAATTCATGTAGCAGCGCGTTAAATGCAGCTGGGTCTTCCATGTTGGACATGTGCCCGGTGTTTGGGATAACGACTTTACGTGCCCCGGCGATGCCCTCTGCCATTACGTCCCCCATCACATGAAAATCAATCAGGTCATGCTCGCCCACGATCACCAGAGTTGGACTTGCGATCGTGTTGAGGAGTTCACTGGTCGGTGTGTCGCGTGACATGCCCTTCGCACCGCTTGTCCAGTGCCAGCCTGTGTAATCTCTGATGATCTCTTCCAGCGCCGACGCGCAAGCGGGATTGTTCATCGCTGGTGCTAGTAGTTCATCCTCCAACCACAGGTCGAGCGCGCTATCCATGCCGGCCTGGTTAGCCAACCTGGCTGCGATGCCGACCCTGATTCCAAAGTCTGTGAGCCATTCGACTCCTCCCAGTGGCGCATCGGCCGGGACAAGCGAAAGTACGCGCTCAGGGTGTTCGACTGCGAAATCGACCACGATGGCGCCACCCATGGATAGCCCGACTAGGTGAGCGGCTTCGATGCCTATGTGGTCCATCAAGCCCATCAGGTCGTCCGGGTATGAGTAAGGTTGTACCGGGACATCTGTGGAGTTTCCGAACCCGCGTACGTCGTATCGGATCACACAATGATCGGTGGCCAGAAACGCGGCCTGATCATCCCACATTCGTCGGTCCAGCGAAAATCCATGGACAAGAACTAGCGGCGTGCCGGCACCAGCGATTTCGTAATAGAGCTTCGCCCCGTTGATTTCGGCATAGTTGGGCTCAAAATTTGGGAGGACGGTAGTCATTCGCGACCCGGGCCTTTCATTTAGGCGTGGTTTGATTGCCAGACTATCTGTCAGAAAGCCGAAACGGCTCCGCCGCTCTGGCCCCTTCCGGGAGGCCGGACGGCAGGCGTACGTCCAGAACATAGGGCCGCTCCTCATCCTCTACGATGGCCAGTCCACGGCGGATCGCTTCAGCTACTTCAGACTCATCGTCGACACGCTCCCCTTCCAGTCCGTACGCGCGTGCCAAACCAAGCGGATCGATCCCTTCCAGACCCACACCGGCAAATTGTCCCGTCTCACGCATTACTCCTCCGGCCGCTGCAAACAGGGTGGCGACGATGCCGTACGCCGCGTTGTTCGGGATGATGTAGAGGACCGGGATGCCGTGGGCGACGGCGGTCCAGAACACAGAGTCTGCGTAGTAGACGGAGCCATCGCCGACCAGTCCTATGACCGGCGTGTTCGGAGCAGCCACCTTGGCTCCTGCTGCTGCTGCCATGCCCCAGCCTTCCGATTCACCGGGCCGCCTGAGATGGGTGTTCACCCCGCCGCCGTCTACCGCTTCGACGCACTCAAGCTGGATGGCGAACTGCTCGGAAGTGATAATGCCACCGCCGACCTTCGTAAGTTCGGTCTCGATGGCGTCCAGCAGCACCAGCGGCCGTACGCGCCCGGGGACGATATGGTCACCGCCCGGTTGAAGTCCGGCACGACGTGCGGCCCGCAATTCTGCGGCGTGCTTAAGCGCGCCCTTGCGGCGACCATCGAACGCGCCGCTGCCGCCTTCCTCCCGCGCGATTTCCAGCAGTCGCGTGATCGCCTTACCCTCGTCGGCCAAGATACCGTTTTCCAGTGCCGGTATGTTCTGCAAGTTTGCGATGTCAGAGCCGAGTGCAAAGGTACGACCTGTTGATCTGAACGCTGCGTAATCCCCAGGTATACCAGCGCCGGAATGTCTCACGCCGATGGCGACTATGCAGTCAGGATTCACGGTCGCCGCAGCAGGGCCGAAGGGTCCGCAGTGGAGTGGGTGAGCTATGGACACGCCTACGAGATCCGGAGATGCACAGGCTACCGCCGCCCCATAGTGATCGGCGAGCGCTGTAACGACGTCGCTTGCGTCACTCTTGAACACACCGTCGCCCACGTACAACATCGGTCGCTCGGCGGCTTGCAGCGCAGATGCGATCCCGTCTAGGTCAGCCTCGGTGGGGTAGCCGGAACGGATAGCGGTGACTTTGGAGTCGATGATGTCGACCGTCACAGGAGCCGCGTCTAGGAGACGATCGTACACGGCTATATGTACCGGTCCGGTCGGGGCGGCCGTCGCAACTTGGATCGCGCGTTCGATAGCCTCCGGCAAGCCTTCAGGTTCGATCACCGCCCATGCCGCTTTTGTAAACGGGGCAGACAGGTATGTCGGTCCAAAGTCATGGTCGATGTTCAGCATCACAGAGTCGGCGAAGCTCCCGGTGTCGCCGTGGAACGAGATGACAACGACAGGGAGGCCGCCGTTCCATGCGTTGAACAATTGACCAAGTGATTGTGCAAGTCCAGCTCCGAGGTGGACTACCATCACGGCTGGGTCACCCTGGACCTGCGCGTAGCCACCGGCCATCGCCGCGACCGGGCCTTCGTGGAGCGCAAGGATACCGTTTACATTAGGGTGGGCGTGGAGGGCGTCAAAGAATGTCGCCTCACGGGATCCGGAGTTGTAGAACACGTACTTCACGCCGGACGCAGCGAACTGCTCCACCATCACCTGGGACGGGTTGCCGGTGAATTGATGTGTCGACATGGGTTCGGTTCTCCTGTTGGCCTGAATGTTGTCTGGGTAGCAGGGCAGTCGAGTTTTACGGAATCGGTTTGGATTCTGGGTTAAGGGATGAAATAAGCCTCGCCCCGTTCCATGTGAACGACCCGAGATATACCGTCTCCGGAAATCCGCGATCCCGATCGTCCCATACCCTGCTCCAGATTCCATGTTGCGGGGATGCCGACATTTTCAGCGTTTCGGAGCGTTTGACGAATCTTCGTTCAACAAACCATTTTGATTCTTCTACGGTCATATCGCCAAAATTGTTCAGAGAGCCACCGATCGCCGTTGCTTCAAAGTAGATGTGGGGACGGATGATGTTTCCGTCCACGACGTGGCATATGTAACGAAACGGTCCCGGTTCTACGACCAGTCCGGTCTCTTCGCGCAACTCTCGGACAAGGCAATGGTTCAGCGGTTCACTCGGTTCGCTGCCTCCTCCCGGAATCTGCCAGTGGTCTCCCTCGCCCGGCGGGTTGAATCGCACCATGAGCATGGAATCGCCATCGAAAACAAGTCCACGGCAGCGAGGGGGCTCTATTTCAAACAAAATTTCGCTCACCGTGCCCCACTTTGACTTCACGGATTCGTTTGCGGGTAGCGGGCGCTTCCCGGCCGAGAGCCCGGCGGGTTGGCGCAACGTAACCTCGGGGATCATAGGCGATAAAACCCGGGTAAGTCACTCCAGATCTGAGATTCAGACAATGAGTGAGCATGAGCATGGACAGCCTGCATGCAATTGAAACCATATTCTTGGAACACGGCTGTACTATGAGCGACGACGACTAATTCTCCGGAGTCACCATTGCGGGCGGCTCAAACGCCCGTACCGGTGGTAATTCGCCCTCGAACTTCTCGATCTGCACCAGCGCCGTATGGGCGGTTGGACCCTGGGCAAGTCTGGACGTTCCCTTATCCAGGGTCAGGACATTGGGGTTGCCGTGCCGATCCAGTCCCCCGGGGGACTCAGGGTCGTACCACGCACCTGTGGACAGGTTGATCACACTAGGGCGTATACCAGCGCTGAGACACGCTCCGGCCAGGCATTCACCGCGATCGTTGAACACCCTCACCACGTCGCCCTCATTGATCCCTCGAGACGCGGCGTCGTCCGGGTGCACCAGCACCGGTTCCCGATCCTGAATCTTACTTGCCATGCTCACGACCCCTGGATCGTGCTGGCTGTGTAGTCGGGTGGCCGGCTGGTTCGAGATCATGTGGAGCGGAAATTTCTCAGCGCGTTTTGCACCGAGCCACTCCGACGGCTCTAGCCATGTCGCATGTCCCGGGCAGTCTTCATAGCCGAAGCTATCGATAGTCTCCGAGAAAATTTCGATCTTTCCTGAAGGGGTATTGAGAGGATGTTTGACCGGGTCGTGCCGGAACTCTGTCAGATGGGTCCGGTCGTTATCTTCGGTTGGCAGCTCCACTTCGCCACGGCTCCAGAAGTCGTCGAAGTCCGGAATCTCTATCCCCTCCCGTCGGCTTATTTGTTCCCGGAATTCGCCATACAGATGACGGAGCCAGTCGTCTTCATTTCGGCCCTCTGTGAACGATTCACCAATGCCCATTCGTTGAGCGATGCCCGCAAAAATATCGTAATCGCTGCGTGCCTCTCCGACTGATGGGATCGCCTGCTGCATCGGGAATATGAACGTGTCTTCCGGGGATCGTCCGATGTCGTTCCGTTCAAATGATGTGGTAGCCGGCAGGACGATATCTGAGTGCCGGGCCATAGCGTTCCACCACGATTCGTTGACGATTATCGTTTCGGGTTTCTGCCAGGCTAGGATCATGCGATTGAGGTCCTGGTGATGGTGGAATGGATTGCCACCGCACCAGTAGATGAGATGGACGTCCGGGTAGGTGTAGCACTTGCCGTCGTATTCAAACTCCTCGCCCGGGTGCTCCAACATCTCAGTGATCCGAGAGACCGGAATGAAGTCGCGTATGGGGTTAGTGCCCTGTGGGAAGGTCAGGCCGGAGACGCGTTTGACGGGCCTCCCGGTGCGCCCGAAAGCACCGTATCCGTAACCAACCCCACCGCCGGCTAGGCCTATCTGGCCCAGCATCGAGGCAAGTGTTGCCGCCATCCAGTAGGGCTGCTCTCCGTGGTCGCCGCGTTGTAGCGAGTACGCGACCGTGATAAGGGTGCGATTGCCTGCCATCCTGCGTGCGAGCTCTCGTATGGTGTCTGCGGGAACTCCTGTGAGCGCGGCGGCCCAATCGGCGTCCTTTGGCTGACCGTCCGAACTGCCGAGCAGATATGGCTCGAACCGCTCGTAACCCTCGCAATGGCTGGAGAGGAAATAACCGTCGGTTAGCCCCTCCACGGAGAGTGTGTGAGCCAATCCCAGCATCAGGGCTGTATCCGAGTTTGGCCTCGGGGCGATCCATTCAGCCTTTAGTCCCTCGGCGGCGTCACCCCTCAAGGGACTGATGTTGACGAACCTCACCCCATTTGCTTTGCATTTCAACAGCCAGTCCTGGGCGGTATGTTTGCCCGCGCCCCCTGCACTGATCTGTGTGTTCTTGGGAGGCATGCCACCAAACATCACAATCAGACGGGTGTGATCCGCGATTACCGGCCACACCGTTTGCTGCTGAGTGAACGGCATATGTCCGATACCGAAAACGTGCGGCACTATGACCTCGCTGGCGGCGGAACTATACGTGTTGACCGAGCCGGTGTAGCCGCCGATCTGGTTGAGAAAGCGGTGAATCTGGCTCAGCGCGTGGTGGAATCGGCCCGCCGACGCCCATCCGTAAGAGCCGCCATAAATGGCTTTGTTGCCGTGGGTGTCTTTGACACGTTGCAGCTCTGTTGCGACCAGTTCAAAGGCGCGGTCCCAACTGATAGGGACGAACGGCTCGGTACCCCGGCCTCCGCCATTGCTCCGCGGTCCGTGTTCCAGCCATCCGCTGCGGACCATCGGTTGCGTAATCCGGGATTCGTGGTGTACCGCACTTGGGATGGACAGGCCGATGTTGGAAGGATCCGGGTCATCTGCCCACGGATGCGCGGCCACGATGTGTTCATCCTCTACATCGATGTCGTAGACACCCCAGTGTGTCAGCGTACGCCGACGCTTTCTGGTGGGTTCGGTCAAAGTGGCCTCCCGGTGTCTAAGACCGTAGCGAGCATGGCCTGCGTTCGTTATTTTGGTGTCCAGCGTGCGAGCCATATGCGCCCATATTTCGACACGATCCCAGCCCTCTTGACCGGCTGGTTACTGAGACATCTTGCCTATGGGCCTGTGGGAGGGTGCGACTGTACTCCCACGCCGTTTGCCGTCTTAGAGGGCGCGGTGAGTGAAAAATATTCATCCACGAAATCAGTCTTTAGCATCCGATACAGTGTTGGTAAAGGTCCGCTGGCTACGCACTGGATGGCCTCGTAATGACGATGGTTGTCGATGCTCTGGCATATTGAAACACGCGACTGGCACTCGACGGTGTTACCCGCCGACTGCGCTTGCCACCATGTCGCCGAACTGAACGGTGCCAATGCACTTGTCGCCCTCGCTGGCAATGTCCCGAGTTCGGAAGCCTTCTGACATTACTGCATCCACGCCTTTTTCGATGGCGTCAGCTTCCTCGTGGAGGCCAAAGGACCAACGCAACATGATTGCGCTACTCAGTAACGAGGCCACAGGGTTGGCCACGCCGTGTCCGGAGATGTCCGGGGCGCTGCCGTGGATGGGCTCGTATAGGGCCGGCTTTCCGCCGCGCCGCCGCCGTGCACCCTTTTTCGGGGGAGGGCTGGTCAGGCTGGCTGACGGAAGCATGCCCATTGAACCCGAAAGCACCGAAGCTTCATCGGACAGGATGTCGCCAAAGGTGTTCTCCGTGACGATCACGTCAAATTGAGAGGGGTTCGTGATCAACTGCATGGCGGCGTTGTCCACCAGTACATGGTCGAGTTCCACGTCACGGTATTCTTGGTGAAGTTCTGTTGTAACCTCCCGCCAGAGACGACCAGATTCAAGAACGTTCGCCTTGTCGACAGATGTAAGCTTGCCGCGGCGGTTACGCGCCATCTCGAATCCAACGCGGACCACACGTTCGATCTCTTTTTCGGTATATGAGAGCGTGTCCACGGCTCGACGTCCCCGTGCGTTCTCCCAGCGCTTCTTCGGTCGGCCAAAGTACAGACCCCCGGTCAGTTCCCTGAGGATGACCATGTCCACGTCCTTCAGCCGTTCTTCCCGAAGCGGAGAAGAATGCATAAGTTCAGGGTAGACCTTGATAGGCCGAATGTTTGCGAACAACCCAAGTTCTTTGCGAATACGTAGGATGCCGTCTTCTGGCCGGGTCTTTGCCCTCGGATCATCCCACTTCGGGCCGCCGACGGCTCCGAACAGAATTGCATCGCAACCCAAGATAGTGTCCATTGTCTCGTTGGGGAGGGGCGTGCCGAACTTGTCGATCGCACAGCCTCCCATCTCACCCGTCCTCCACTCGAACTCATGTCCGTAACGTCGTCCTATAGCGTCGAGTACTTTTACGGATTCGGCGGTGACTTCCGGGCCGATTCCGTCCCCGCCGATGACAGCGATCTTAAGATCCAAGATTTTTCTCTCCGTACAGGGCTAACAACCGAATCGCTACCAGCGTGCCGGGTGCGCTTCTTCAAAATCGGTAATTGCGTCGTTGTTTTGTAATGAACGTTCAATCTCGTCGAGACCTTCCACCAGCGATTCCTGCCGGAATGGTTCCATCTCGAACGATTCCGAAAAACCGTCCTCGTCATATACACGCTGGTCTACGACATCCACAGTCAGACTGTAGCCGGGATTCCGGAGGGCGCGGGCCATGATGGTGTCCACGCCGGCCTGCGAAAGGATGACGGGCGCCATGCCGTTCTGGAAGCAGTTATTTCGAAAGATGTCGCCAAAACTTGGGGCGATCACCGCCGTGAAGCCGTACTCCTTCAAAGCCCAAGGCGCATGTTCGCGCGATGAGCCTGATCCGAAGTTCGGCCCGGCGACAAGGATGGGGGCGTTCTGATACTCCAACCTGTTCAAGATGAAGTCTGGGTTGGGAACGCCGTCTTCAAGGTATCGCCAGTTAAAGAACGCGAACTCGCCGAAGCCGGTCCGCTCTATTCGCTTCAAGAACTGTTTTGGGATCACCTGGTCTGTGTCAACGTTCGCTCGGTCAAGCGGAGCGACGACCCCCGTTACTTTCTTCAAAGGTTTCAATGTTCTGTCCTGTAGATGAGTTAGCTACGTTCAGTCGGAATCACGCCAGAGACGTTATTTTCTCCGCTTGGTTGAGGTCTTACGAAATTCTTGCCGCCCGCGATCGCCGGGCAAGCATCAATTGATGTCGAATTTCCTGTGCACGCTGAAGTCGGAATACAACAATAACCGTCAAAACCAGTGGTAGTACCTGGAAAAGGTCAGACCACACCAATAGTCGGCCCGCCGCCGCCCAGTCCTCGATGTTCTCACGTCCTACGAAAAGGGAGATCCCTCTCGGGCCAAAAAGGATTGCAAATATGACCAGCGTCCACCATGAACTGATGAACATGCCCTCTTGAGATTCAACATTCTGCCACGCTCTGGGATTTCGGGTATCGGTCGACCCCGATGCGGTCGACAATTCTCGCACGACACGGGTGGGTTTGTAGAGGTTCATGAACGGAACGAAGAACCATCCTACCGACCATCCCGGAGTGAACTTCTGGCCTGCGATACGCAAGTGCTCCAGGTTGGAGCTCGCATTGTGGATGAACATAGTGAAAGTCACTACTAGAGTGATCCCAGAGATGACGATGAACGCCCAGATTATTGAATGCTCTGATTTGTAGTCGTTGACTGTCCTGGCAACCTCCAGGACATCACCACACGCCCCGTTGCCGGAGAACAGGCTTTCGATAGAAACGCATTCGATCCCTACTTCGTTGGCGAACTCCAGTAGCTCTTCTGGATTTGCGTTGTTTGATGGTAGATCGGTCAGGCCGGCTGCCTTGTAGTCGTTGATCTCATTCAGCATTTTGCTGTCTACCCACGTCAAGGCAAGGGCCAATACCACCATAACGGAGACGATCCCCGTGATTATGATGAACATCGTCCGTCCGGAATTGTAGCCGGGCTGGTCAGGACTAGTAGACATGTATTGGCCTGATGAACGTCCGTCATAGGGTCGAACCTGGAGCGGGAACGGAGGCGGTAAAAGCCCCTAAGCTTCTGTCTTCTCCCAGTCACGTACGTCTACGAAGTGTCCTTCGATTGCCGCTGCCGCAGCCATTGCTGGGCTGACGAGGTGTGTACGCCCGCCGCGGCCCTGTCGTCCCTCGAAGTTCCGGTTGGAGGTCGATGCGCAGCGCTCCCCGGGCGAGAGTATGTCCGGGTTCATACCAAGGCACATTGAACACCCTGCAGTACGCCATTCGAATCCGGCTTTTATAAATATCTGGTCCAGCCCCTCTTCCTCTGCCTGTAACTTCATGGGTGTTGATCCTGGCACGATCATGGCACGGACGCCCGGCGCGACTCTGTACCCGTTTGCGATCTCGGCTGCGGCGCGCATGTCTTCGATACGTCCGTTCGTGCAAGAGCCGATGAAGACACGGTCAACTTTTAAATCAGTGATCCGCTGGCCTGCCGTCAGACCCATGTACTCAAGGGCCCTGGCTGCATTCTCCTGCTCATCGGCCGACTCCAAATCCTCTGGATTCGGCACGTTGCCCGTAATCTCTGCTACCTGCCCTGGGTTCGTGCCCCACGTCACGCGTGGCTCTATGGCCTCCGCATCGATCTCGACAACGGCGTCGAACTCGGCGTCCTCGTCCGTGGCGAACTTCTTCCACTCTTCGACCGCTTCGTCGAAAGCGTCCCCCTGCGGAACCTTCTTGCGGCCTCTGAGGTACTCGAACGTCTTGTCATCAGGGGCGACCATACCGGCGCGTGCTCCGCCCTCGATGGTCATATTACAGACCGTCATCCGCCCTTCCATCGTGAGATCACGGATGGCCTGGCCTGTGAATTCGATGACATGGCCTACACCACCAGCGACGCCGATCTGACCGATTATGGACAGGATCAAATCTTTGGCGGTGACGCCCGGCTGAAGGTCCCCATTAACCCGGATCTCCATCGTCTTCGGCCGTGCCTGCATCAGGCACTGGGTTGCAAGGACGTGCTCGACTTCAGACGTGCCGATGCCAAACGCCAGCGCGCCGAACGCACCATGGGTGGCGGTATGGCTGTCGCCGCACACGATCGTCATGCCGGGCTGCGTGACGCCCATCTCCGGGCCGATCACGTGGACGATGCCCTGATCCGGAGAGTACATGTCGAACAGTTCAATGCCAAAGTCGTGTGTGTTCTTGTCCAGCGTTTCGAGTTGCTGCTTTGCGATCGGGTCTTCGATGATGACTTCTGTATCCCTCGGTGTTGTTGGGACATCATGATCGGCGACCGCGACCACAAGATCGGGGCGTCGGACTTTGCGATTTGAAAGCCGGAGACCCTCGAACGCCTGCGGCGACGTCACCTCATGGATGAGGTGGAGGTCTATGTAGAGGAGGGAGGGCTTGGCCTCTTCCTCCTGGACCACGTGTGTCTCCCAGATCTTCTCAAACATCGTTTTTGGCATTGTCTTGGGTGTAGCTGGAATCTGTTTCTCCGTTAGTTAATTCGTTCTCGGTTCGAAGTAGTTACCCGGTGTATTGGGTTGCCTTAAAAACTTCAAGTATTGTTACGGCCTATCGGGCTGGGCAAAATTGCCCTCCGGGTTCTTTGCCTAGGGGAACAGGCTGAGGCGCAATTCTATATAGCATTGCGTGTTCTGGCTTTAATTGATCTTTTACTGGGTGAACGTAATGTTGGTCTGATCTGGACCGAGAACACCCATCCGGTTGATTGCGTTGATGTACGCTTTTGCTGATGCGACGATGATGTCGGTGTCTCCGCCACGGCCCGCGTAGATGTGCCCCTTTGTGTCTTCGACGCGGATGGTCACCTCGCCGATGGCGTCGATCCCGTCCGTCACCGACGCGACCGCGAACTCCCTCAAGTTACATTCTTGTTCAACGATCTGATCGACCGCTTTACAGACTGCGTCCACCGGACCGGTGCCCTGCGCTGTCACGGTCTTAGACTCGCCGTTAGGGAGCCCCACTGTCACCGTTGCCGACGGTGTCACCATGTCTCCGGCTTCTACCTTTACGCCTTTGAACCGATACTGTTGATCCGTCTCAGAGAACCGGTGCTGTTCTGACATTAGCGCTTGCAGATCGAAATCAGTGACTTCACGTTTTGTGTCAGCCAGATCCTTGTACCGCGGAAACAGGTCGGCCAACTCTGCGTCGCTGAGCTCGTAGCCCAGATCTCCGAGCCGTGATCGCAACCCCGCACGTCCGGACAACTTGCCCATAACGATCGCCTCGCCTCGCCAGCCTACGGATTTCGGCTCCATGATCTCGAAGGTCGTTCGCTCTTTCAGGTAGGCGTCCTGATGGATACCGGAGCCGTGCCTGAACGCGTTCTGACCGACAATTGCTTTGTTCGGCTGGATTGCGAACCCGAACAGGTCCGCAACCATGCGGCTTGATGGGCCGATCTCTTCGGTGTTTACGTTGCTCTTGGCGCCGTAATGATCCTCGCGCGTCTCCAGCGCCATGATCACCTCTTCAAGCGAGGCGTTCCCGGCCCGTTCGCCAAGTCCGTTGATGCAGCCTTCAACCTGGCGTGCGCCGTTCTCCACGGCGGCCAGACTGTTCGCTGCGGCTAGTCCGAGGTCGTTGTGGCAGTGGACGCTTACAGTCGCTTTGCGGATGTTCGGGACCTTGTCGAATACTCCCTTGATGAGTGCTCCGAACTCTACGGGGTTTGAGTAACCGACCGTGTCCGGGATGTTGACCGTGGTGGCTCCTGCGTCTATGACGGCCTCAAGGATCTGGTACAGGTACTCGGGGTCGGTTCGCGTGGCGTCCATCGGAGAGAACTCGACGTCCTTGCAATGTGAGGCAGCGCGTGTGACAGCGTCAACGGCCATACCAAGGATGTCCTCGGCTCCCTTGCGCATCTGGTGCGCCATGTGGATCTCAGAGCTGGAGAGGAAGACGTGGATTCGCGATCGTTTCGCGTCCTTGATAGCTTCCCATGCGGCGTCGATATCGCCCGGCACTGCACGTGCTAGTGAGCATATGACCGGGCCGTCGATCTCGCGTGCGATTCGCTGAACGGCCTCGAAATCTCCGGGGGAGCTTGCGGCAAACCCAGCCTCGATCACGTCGACGCCAAGTTTCTGGAGTTGCCGCGCAATCCGGAACTTCTCGTCCGGCGTCAGGCCCGCGCCTGCGGATTGCTCACCATCCCTGAGGGTAGTGTCAAAAATTATAACTTTGTCGGTGGTCGCTACGTCGGATTCTGCCATTTTTGAACTCCCGCCCGCATTGTTGCTTGTCGCCGCCCCTTCGAGAGCCTCAGTAGACTGCCTTAAGGATCATTTGTCTTGGAACGCTGAGGTTCTTGACGGGTGCGGCGGAACTTGTGGGGTTAGGTTGTCGACTCCAGCCAGGGCATCATGCTACGCAGCTCGCGGCCGATCTCTTCAACCGGGTGAGATACGTCTGCTTCCTGCAGCGCCTTGTAGCGGTGCAGGCCTTCGTCGTTCTCCGCAATCCATTCCCGGGCGAACTCGCCGGACTGGATCTGCCTGAGAACTTCTTGCATGTTTTCCTTGACCTCTGGGCCGATGATTTCCGGTCCTCGTGTGTAGTCGCCGTACTCCGCAGTCGTGCTGATGGAGTCGCGCATTCCTTCAAGCCCACCGGTGTAGATGAGGTCCACGATCAACTTCAGCTCGTGGAGAACTTCAAAGTAGGCCGACTCGGGCTGGTACCCCGCTTCTGTGAGTACCTCGAAACCGGCCTTGATAAGGGACGTGACTCCTCCGCATAGAACGGCCTGCTCACCGAAGAGGTCGGTCTCGGTCTCCTCTTTGAAGGTCGTCTCAAGGATTCCGGCGCGACCGCTGCCGATTCCGGCACCGTAAGCCAGCGCACGGGCGTGTGCGTTGCCAGTTGCGTTCTGGTGGACGGCGATCAGGGATGGAACCCCGAGGCCACGCTCGTACACCGCACGCACGCGGTGGCCCGGGGCCTTGGGGGCGATCATCGTGATGTCCACGCCCTCCGGTGGCTTGACCTGTTCGTAGTGGATGACGAAACCGTGGGCGAACATCAGCATGTTGCCCTCTTCCAGATTGTCAGCAACCTCGTTCTTGTACACCTCCGCCACGGTCGTGTCCGGCAGGCAGAACATCACCACGTCCGCCGCCTTTGCAGCGTCCGCAACGGTCATGACTTCCAGCCCATCGTCCTCGGCCTTGGCCTTGGATTTCGAGCCTTCGTACAAGCCAACGATCACGTCAAACCCGCTGTCCTTGAGGTTTTGCGCGTGTGCGTGACCCTGGCTGCCGTAGCCGAGGATTGCGATCTTCGACTCCTTCAGGGGAGTCGTGTCGATGTCCTTGTCGTAGTAGAGAGTCGCCATCCAGATTCCTTTTGGCGTTGTAACGCCGCTTTAGTTGATTAGGGTGTCGGGTTTATTTCGGCATTACGGGGTGGGGGCTGGTTAGACGCTGCCTGAGTCCAGCCCCTCGCGGGCGATGATGTTACTGCTGATCTGCTCGCCATAGGCACCGTCTTCGCCCCCCTGCGAAAGCGCTGAGCGCAGCATGGCGACTCGTCCGGTGCGCATGACCTGTTCGACGCCAAACTCCTCCATCAAGGTGATCATGGAGTCGATCTTTGCGGTATCTCCGGTGATCTCCATCGTCACGGCCTCTGCGCCGACGTCAACGATGCTGACCCGGAAGATGTTCGCAAGCTGGATTACGCGTGGTCGGCTTTCAGGGTTCGCTTTAACACGAACCATCGCCATCTCACGCCATACGACGTTGTTATCGGTTATGTCCGAGACCTCGACGACCTCGATCAACTTGTTCAAATGCTTTGCGATGTGTCCAACTGTGGACGGATCACCCTCGGCGACGAACGTCATTCGGGACAGGTCGCTGTGCTCAGATGTGCCGACCGCCAGACTGGCGATGTTTATGCCGCGCCGACGGAACAGGCTCGCAATGCGGGCTAGCACGCCGGGCTTGTTCTCGACCAGCGCCACCAACGTGCGGCGCGCCAGTCCGTTGGCCATGATCTCCGCCATTAGAGGCTCTCCTCGATCAACTGCTCCACGGACTGGCCGGACGGAATCATTGGGAACACGTTCTCGTCTGCGTAGATGACGAAGTCAATGATGAACGGTCCGTCGTGGGCACGAGCCTCACGGATGGCGCCTTCCATCTCGTCCTGGTTGGTGACTCTTCGGGCTTGAATGCCGTAGGCATCCGCTAGCTTCACAAAGTCCGGGTTGCCGGTGTAGGTGTTTGCGTAGAAGTTCTTGTCGAACACCATGTCCTGCCACTGGGTGATCATCCCGAGCATGTTGTTGTTCAGGATGGCAATCTTCACTGGCAGATTGTTTTCGGCGATGGTCGCAAACTCGGACAGGGTCATCTGGATGCCGCCGTCTCCGGCGAATGTCCACACCTCTTTATCGGGGTGCGCGAGCTGTGCGCCCATGGCGGCCGGAATCTCGTAGCCCATCGTGCCAGCGCCGCCGGACGAGAACCATGAGTTGGCGTTCTTGAACTGGTAGTGCTGCGCCGCCCACATCTGGTGTTGGCCAACACCAGATACGATCAGTGCGTCGCCGTTCGTGGCGTCTGAAATCGCCTTAACGACGTGCTGCCCAAGCAATTCTTCGGTCTCACGAATTCTCAGAGAGGGGTGATCCGCTTTGAGTTGTTCGACGTGCTGGATCCACTCGGTGTGCGTCGTCTTGGCGACCAGCGGATTTAACTGGCCGAGGACGTGTCGGACGTCACCAAGTACAGGTGCGTCAACTTTTATGTTCTTGTTGATCTCCGCAGGATCAATGTCAATGTGGATCTTCTTTGAGCGCGGTGCGAATCGCTTCGTGTCGCCCGTTATACGGTCGTCGAAACGTGCGCCGATGTTGACGATCAGGTCCGCCTGATCCAATGCGAGGCTTGAGTAGGCCATGCCGTGCATGCCGGGGAATCCGGCGCTGAGCACGTGGTCTTCCGGGAAAGCGCTGATGCCCAGCATCGTTGTGACGACGGGAATCTGTGCGTTCTCCGCCAGCTCTCGGAGTTCGTCGTATGCGCGTGAAATGATCACGCCGTGTCCGGCCAGGATCACGGGCTTTTCGGCCTCGTTAATCAACTGAGCGGCGGATTCGACGTCGGTGACATCAGCGATGGTCGGCGGGTTGTAGCCGCGCAGGGAGACGGGCTTGTCCCACTCTGCTTCGTCGAACTCGATCTCTTCGGCCTGGACATCGCGAGGGATGTCGATCAGAACGGGACCGGGGCGACCGCTGCGCGCTATGTAGAAGGCTTCCTTGATGGTGGCTGCGAGGTCGCGCGTGTCCATAACAAGGTAGTTGTGCTTGGTGACTGGCAGGGTGGCGCCGGTGATGTCGGTCTCCTGGAAGGCGTCGCTGCCGATTGCAGCGCGTCCGACCTGACCCGTGATCGCGACGACCGGGGCGGAGTCCATCATCGCCGTGGCCAGACCTGTAATCAGGTTGGTCGCTCCGGGTCCGGACGTCGCCATGCAGACGCCGACCCTACCGGATGCGCGTGCGTAGCCGTCGGCTGCCAGGCTGGCACCCTCTTCGTGACGTACCAGTACGTGGCGCAGCTCCGGATAACTTCCGAGCGTTGAATAGAGCGGCAAAATCGCTCCGCCCGGAAGCCCGAATATGACATCTACGCCCTCACGTATGAGTGCATCGCAGACGATCTGGCCACCTGTTTTTCTCATCACTACCTGTCTTCCGAGCCTCGTGGACCCGGTGAATGTCTCGCCGGTTGTTTGCCCCCCTCCATATGGGAGAGGATGAGAACCCGCCTTGAGGCTCTCGAAGGGTAGACGTTTCCGCAGCCGACATTCCGACTTCGGAAAATCGCACAAAAAAAGCCCCGCCCTCTCAAAGGACGAGACTTGCTCCCGCGGTACCACCTTTGTTGCCTCAACCCGGATTATCGCCGGACAAGACCACTTGATGCCAGTAACGGGGGCAACCGTCGGACCCTAGTAACTCCGTATCCAGATACATTTCGTGGGTGGAGGGATTCAGGTCTAAAGCTCAGGGGCGAGTTCTCAGAGGTGGGCACCAATTCACACAACCATCGGCTCGGCCCGCCTGTTCCGGTACTACTCCCCGTCAAAGCGTATGACGAGCAATTGTATTGGCTGTGGATAACCGTAGTCAACGGAGTTCGTAATTTTACGATTGGGTTGTCAGCACACCGGTACCAATGGGTGTCTGTCTAGGTCGTCCTTGGTATCGTGGATGACTCAGACACGCGTGTCTGCCTGTATCCGGATTCGCCTACGGTTTGCGTCGATAAGCCCGAGCCAGCACGGGGGTTGGGGTGTGAGATTCGATTTTTGTAGGCCTTGGGCTGATTTTTGCTCACGGTGTGCAGCGTTTGGATGAGCATCAGAATTTTTCGTCAGTGGTATCCTGCCGACTCGTTACTGGTAGACGCATCACAGACATATGATGGCCATGATTTCGATCGTGGCCGACCATTATGACGGGAGCCTTTTTGAGCGACGCAGCTGATATACGAAACTTCACCTGGGACGATTTCGACGCGGTTTTCGATCTGCGAGCCGCGGTCACGGGCATCCCTGAGGCGGATCAGGACGAAGAGCGATCGCACTTCCGAGCGCGTCTTGAATTACCCGGAGCCGACCCTCTCGATAACATTTTCGTTGCTGAACAATCGGGCACGCCCGTCGGGTGCGCTGTCGCTGCGGTTGAGCCGGCAATTGATCGCGTCGTTGGCGAGTTCGGTGTGATTCAAAGCGTGATCGGTCAGGGAATCGGTCGGTTGCTTCTGGCCCGACTTGAGCAACGCACACACGACGTCGGCGTGGCGCTCCATCAGGTGAACATCCACCAAACCAATAAGCGGCTGCGGTCATTCATAGACTCTGCGGGCTATCGCAAGATCCGGATATTTAATGAGTTGAAGTATCGGCCAGCACCGGCTTACCTTGAGGGCGACTACCGGCCACTTCCGGATGGGGTTTCGTTACGTCCGTTCGTGACGGGAGTTGATGAGACTGCCTTGGCAACCGTACAAAACGCGGCGTTTGAGGGATCGTTTGGCTTCGCCCCGAACACGCCCGAGCAGATAGCCGGGTACGTCGAGATGCGTGGGGCCCCGGGCGACATCCTGATGGCCGAAGATTCTTCCGGAAGCGTAATTGGATATGTTTGGACCAGCGTCACTGGGAGCAAGGACAATTCAGGGGAGAGCGCAGGAATGATTGAGATGACGGGTGTTCTGCCGAGTCAGCGGGGGAGGGGAGTGGGCTCGGCGGTGATCGCCGCAGGGTTGCGGCATCTTAGGGAACGCGGCGCAACCGTGATCGACCTGGAGGTCGACGGCGAGAACCTTTCAGCCCGACGGATCTACAAAGACCTGGGCTTCAAGAAGATGGGCGAGCAGGACTGGTACGAGAAAGATATGGGTGGGTAGCGTCTGGCCGTCCTCACAGAGCCGCACGCCGTTATTCCCGCCTGCGTCGGACTTTGACCTGATGGAAAGATGTGGGATGCCCTCGGGCGGGCGTATTCCCATACGCCCCTAAGCCGTCTTGGCAAGGTTGTTAGTCCGCTGCCGGTACTCCGACCGCTTCTAGCGACTCCAGGACCCGTTCTTCTGCAAGTCCACAGAACACGCTTAACAAGCTGTCTACCGCAACGCCCCAGCTTAGTTCCAAGGCACGCTCTCGGGCGGCGCGTCCCATCAAAGTCCTAAGGTGATCGTTGATTGTCAGTATTTCTATCCGCTGAATAAACGCCGCCGGACACCTTGACGGGATCAGGTAACCGGTTTCACCCTCACGCACAATCGACGGGAGCCCGCCCACACGGGATGCCACAACCGGCGTTCCGCAGGCCATGGCCTCAAGGGCCGCAAGTCCGAAACTTTCGTAATAAGACGGGAACACGCAGACATCTGCCGCCGAGTAGTACTCGGGCAACTGTTCCTGTTTTACGGACGGCAAGAACTTCACACGATCGGTGATGCCCAGTCGATCAACCACCTGTACAAGGCGCTGTCGTTCCAGGTCGATTTCATCTCCTCCGATCACGAGCAGTGTGACATCGTCTTCCTCCTCCATACCGGCGACGGCCTGGATCAGAATTTCGACGCCTTTAAGACGCTCAACCCGTCCGGCATACATCAGAATCTTGCCGTCCTCGGGAAGGCCAAGTATTCGACGAGAGTTCAGCTTGTCATGGGGCCGGAACATTTTCGTGTCGACACCGGGTGGAATTATCAGGATCCGCTCTTTATCCGCACTGTACAGATCGGCAAGAAGATCGCGTTCGTGTGCGCTCCATACGATAATCCGATCCGAGTTTCGGGCGATCTGCCGTTCCGCGCCAGATCGTTCGGGAATCTCCATCTCGCCCGGTCGCGCACGGCGTTTCACTTCGGCCAGCGTATGGAAACTCGTGACATGCGGGAGTGCCCATTCGGTCGCCAGTTTTTCTCCAACAAGTCCAGACAGCCAGTAGTGACTGACGATCACGTCGTATTCGCCGCCTTCTTCACGAACGAAATCGGCGACGCGATCTGTGAACTCTGGAAGGAGATCATAAACAGCGTTTTTCTCCGGTCTGACCGCACCGGCTTTCACATGTATCACCCGAGCTCCCGGCGCAAGATCGATGATCTGTGGATCTGAGGGGTCATGGGAGCGCGTGAACACGTCCACGTTGACTCCGCGTGAGGCCAACTCCGTGACGGTTGCAAGCACATAAACGTTCATGCCGCCAGCGTCTTTCTCTCCAGCGCGTACGATGGGGCAACCGTGCACCGTCAGGACGGCAACACGGAGTTCCGGCCGGTCCTGAAATTCTGAAAATGCGGGGCCCGTCGAGGACCTGAGGCCGTTAGGCACGGGTGACGACAAGGTTGTATAGGGACCGGTCATGGGCTCCAAGGTGGTACTTGTAGGACTCATCGCCCCGAAGGAAATCGAAGTACCTGACTCCGTTTTCGATGGCAAGTTTGATCGTCATGGCGTGATTAAGTAGTCCGACGCTTAACGCTCGATACTCCGGGTCATAGCCACTGTTGTAGACGAGTTGATTATCGCCGTGGACAAAGCAGATCGAGGTGGCGGCGCGTACGCCATCAATCTCAAGGAAGTAGAGACGAGAAATTCTGACCTTGGCCAGATTTGTCACAACGGCCCGAAAAAACTCTTCCCTATAGTCCGTCATAAACTCGGCCTTGTCCGGGGTGCTCATGCGGTGCAGACGGACAAAGTCATCTAGGTTGGCGGTGATGTCTTCAGGCGAGCAGTATTCGACATGGTTAATCTCGGCAGACCGTTCTAACCGTCGCAGTTTCCTTCGCAATTCGTGTCGGTCTTTCTTGTTCAGCCCGGACACGTAGTCATCCCAGGTGTCCGTTAACTCGAGACCCGGAGAAACGTCCTCAAATACTTCTTCCACTTGCCAGCCTGCTGCGAGAGCGGCGGCCGGCACGGCTTTGTAAGCCACAGACCACTCGGGGACCGAGGTAAGCCTGACAGAGTTCAAAGATTCGACCGCTGACAGGTGCCCAAACACTGTGTCGTAGAAAGTCGCATCTTCAATGCCGGAATGAAGGAAGTGGTGGTAGTCGACGAGGTCAGACTCTCCGAGAAAGGACACTTCGTTGCCACGACGCATAAATGGGGCAAGGCCCTTCACTTCTCCGTCCTGTATCACGGTCAGAAGCTTTAGATCAGCGTCGCCGCCAAACATCTGCCACCAAGTCTGTTGCCAGGCGGGGGTTGCGAACGGTGACAGATCCGAAGATTCACCGAGAAGTCGTTCCCAGTCCTTCCCAATACTATCGAAAGTCTCTATACGGACCTCTAGATCACTCACAGGTGCGTGTCCTTTGTGTCAATTCGGGAACACTTGTCACAACATAGGGACCAGTCTCGGAGATGATGCGCCGACAGGGCTGGTTCGACTCTGAACGTGTCCGTATGTCTGTGTCCGTGATTCAAATGGATGATTTTGGGTCGCTTCTGAGGACAGCCTCTAACTGTGCGAAATCCGGCTCGACGTACTCGAGCTCGACTGAAGCCCGTTGTTCCGCCGTGGACGGATCCTTCAATCCGTTGCCAGTTAAAATGCAGACAACGGTGCGACCGGCTAAAGATACTCCTAATTCAGGCATACGGAGCACGCCCGCGACCGAGGCAGCCGAGGCGGGTTCGCAGAAAATCCCTTCCTGGCGGGCCAGTCTCAAGTAGGCGTCGATGATTTGGTCATCGGTTACCGCCTCGATCATGCCGCCAGATTCGTCCCTTGCCTCTTCTGCGTAACGCCAGCTAGCCGGGTTACCGATCTTGATCGCTGAGGCGATGGTCCGAGGTTTGAGTATGGGGGCGCCGTCCACGATGGGCGCAGCGCCGGCCGCCTGGAAGCCCATCATGCGCGGTACGCGTCCGTCGGTCTTGTCTTTGTACTCGTTGAACCCGCGCCAGTAGGCAGTGATGTTTCCAGCATTACCGACGGGGATGCAAAGGAAATCTGGCGCGTCACCTATCTCGTCGACGATCTCGAAAGCGCCTGTTTTCTGGCCCTCGATTCGGAACGGGTTGACTGAATTTACGAGCGCAAGTTCAAGCTGTTCAGAGGCCTCCCGTACAAGTTTAAGGGCATCGTCAAAGTTGCCGTTTACCGCCAGAATTCTAGCGCCGTACGCCATCGCCTGCGCAAGTTTGCCTATGGCGATTTCACCGGCTGGCACGACCACGACGGTGCTTAGACCATAGCGTGCACCGTATGCGGCGGCAGAGGCGCTGGTGTTGCCAGTTGAGGCACAGATGATGTGCTGCGCCCCGTCTTCAATCGCCTTGGCGACGGCGAAACACATCCCACGATCCTTGAAGGAGCCGGTGGGGTTGGAACCTTCAAGTTTGAAATACAGGGCTTCACACCCAAGCTCCGGGCCGATAACCCGTGAACGAACGAGGGGTGTACTTCCTTCTTTCAGGGTCACAATTGGCGTACTGGACGTCATCGGCAGATAACTGCCGTATCGCTCCATTACGCCACCAAGCATTCCCAAGCAGAGGCTCCGTGCAGGACCCATCTGCCTGCTGCGCGCTTACGCGCGATGCTCAGCATGAGTGGGTCCAGAATTCCAGAATGGTTGAGGTTACCGGTCAGGCGATTACCTGCCCGAGGGATAAGACTCCACACGAATCAGGTTTGCGACGGTGCCTACATCCCCTAGAGCATCGATACGCTCGACCGCTCTTTGCATATTAGCTTCTCGCGCCGGGTGCGTCATTATCACGAGATCAGCATTCCCACGGTACGGATCAGAGTCCATCTGCAGCACAGATGCGATGCTGATGTCCATATCTCCAAGAGCGCCCGCGATCTGTGCAAGCACCCCGGGACGGTCACGAACCGTGAGCCGTATGTAGTATTTGCACTCGTGGTTCGCCATCCCGAGGAGAAGTAGATCGGGATTGATCGGTCGCGCCTGCGGAAGATGGCCGCCGCCTCGGAGTACTGAAACGGTGCGCAGTATGTCACCCATCACTGCGCTCGCCGTTGGTTTTGCTCCGGCGCCGCGCCCTTGGATCCAGAGCGGCCCGACGAGGTCACCCTCGGCCTCGACGACGTTAAGGACGCCCTCTACCTTGGCCATCGGAACGTCTGACGGCACTAGTGCCGGGTGAACTCGCACCAGCAATCCTCCGTCTTCACGGCGCGCCGCTGCGAGCAGTTTGATGGTGTATCCCATTTCTTCCGCGTATCGGAAGTCCTGCGACGCAGTTCGCCTGATGCCCTCGCGGAAGATCTTATCGATAGACACGTCGACGCCGAATGCCAGCCTCGCGAGGATCGAAATCTTGTACATGGCATCGAACGCATCAACGTCAGCAGTGGGATCCGCTTCTGCGAAACCAAGACGCTGTGCATCTGCGAGGGCATCGTCGAAAGACACTCCCCCGGATGCCATCTGCGTCAAGATGTAGTTGGTCGTGCCGTTTATGATCGCCCGCAATCCTAGGATCTGGTTGGCGGCGAGATCGTTAAGCAGCGGGTTGATGATGGGGATGCCGCCACCGACGCTGGCCTCGTACTGGAGGGAGACATTGTTGGCGGTGGCTAGGTTTCGAAGTTCTTCTCCGTGCTTGGATATGACCTCTTTGTTCGCGGTGACCACGTGCTTGCCGGCAGACAGCGCTCGAGATATGTACTCCGTAGCTGGTTCTTCACCGCCCATGAGCTCTACAACAATGTCCACATCTGGCGATCCAAGGACCGTATCCGGGGCGGATGACAACGTGCCCGCCGGAAGTTCGACGTCGCGTTGACGCGCCGTGTCTCGCACTACAGCAGCGCATAGGCGAAGACCCTGTCGTCGACCTTCAGGGGAGAGTATCGAGGATGCTACCGCCGATCCCACCACTCCTAGGCCGAGCAAGCCAATACCACCCGGCGCGTTGTGGGGCGACGGGTTTGACGCGTTCATGGTTACTAGTTGCCTCCGCCCAGAAGATCTCCAATGTCCACAGGCCCTGTCCCTGGAAGAGGCGTTGCGGTGCCCTCGACCGCTATGTTCGTGTTGAGAACCTGAGTACCTATCCACTCGAAGATATCGCTGTCGAACCGCAGTTTGTACTCTTCAATCAAGACACGCTGGTCTTCCAGCCAGACGGCAAGTGAGTGGTCGGTAATCGAGTCTAAGTCTTCCGGGTCCAGCTCACGGGCGTCAGCGACCTCGTCTATGTAGTAGTAACGGTATACGGCGCTTTCACCATCCCATTGCGATTCACTGAGAGTGTTCGGCAGGAGATTCTTCTGGCCGTTTTCGTTCAGGCCGAATATCAAGTTTTCGACATCCTGATCGGGCAATACGAACTGCGGCATCCATCCGAGGTCGCCTTGTGTCCTGGCTACAGCCAGTTCCTGGGATAGATCCAAAGCGACCTGCGCGATCGAATCGCCGGTGGCAAGCCGTTTTCGGGAGCGTTCAACGTTCGGGTCGGTGTCGCGTTTGAACTCAAGGGCATACAGGTGGACCTGTGGCTGGAGGAGGGGGACATCTCGTTGAAGTTCTCGACGCGCCTTTTCACGGAAGAGGCCCTTTTGGATGATTTCGGTGTAAGTCTCTTCCGTTAGCTGGATTCTGTTAAGCAACTGACGGAAGGCTTCTGAGATGTCTGATTCAACACCGGATTCGGCGGCCATCGAGGAAGTAAGACCTGGGAATCCGATCGTTTCGCGTATAGCGCTCTGAATTTCTTCTTCCGTGACCGTGATGCCAAGAAGGGGGGCTTTCTGGTAAGCGATTTCGTTCTCAGAGATCGTCTCAAGTGCCGTCAGTAGCTGATCGGTAATTAGGAACTCGTTGCCGGCCTCCAACGCCAATCGCTGGTGGAAACGCACGAAATCAACGACGTCGCCGCGGGTGTAATAAGCGTCGTTGACTTGTACAGCGACCTGACGAAGTGGCAGGACAAAATTATTGACGTACGCGTATATAGGCAACGCTAGGATGGCAATGAATAATACGAATCCGCCGATGATGAAGGGGCGATTTCGACGGCTCCGAGCCTGTTTTTGCGTGACAAGTTCCCGGCGGCTCAACGGGCGTTCAGCCGGCCTTGTAACCGGTGTGTCTACAGGAACGATTTCCTGCGCGTCACCACCCGGAGCGTTGATTTCTGGATCGACAGTTCCGTCACTAGGCATGGGATGTTGGTCTCCGATGCAGACGCCTGCGATGGACGTCTGAGACATCAAAACCAACCGGGCCAATAAGCCCCGGCCGGTGCGTCCTGTTGCCTTAGCCCTTCTCTTCTTCGTCGTCTGACTCGGATTCATCCTCGTCGGCAGACTCTTCTTCGTCGTCAGATTCGGCTTCGTCGTCTGACTCGGATTCATCCTCGTCGGCAG
>Ga0209403_10000833_pt1 | contig 42808 bp, 37 predicted proteins | sample ArcticOcean_MG_C_8_FD_187440 | JGI IMG/M metagenome (GOLD analysis project Ga0209403, IMG submission 187440) | Marine microbial communities from western Arctic Ocean - ArcticOcean_MG_CB11_86 (SPAdes) (version 2) | ecosystem: Environmental > Aquatic > Marine > Oceanic | place: Arctic Ocean... | reverse complement strand
AATTTATTTTATAAAGTTTCTTCTAAATTATATGAACTTGAGCCTTCAGCTTTGGCAGCTAGCAAAATGGGCAAAATGAGTATATCAAGAAAAGAATTTAGTAAGGCTATAGAATATTGTAAGGAGGCTATAAGCTTAGAACAAGAGGATAATATTAAAGCTAAATATTATTTAGGATTAGCTGATGCTTATAGAAATTTAGGCTCCTATACTAATGCTAGAAATGCAGTTTATAGTGCATTAAAGTTAAAGGAAAAATGGGGGGAAGCTTATATGAATCTTGGAAATATATATATAGCAGGCGCTAGTAAATGTGGTAGTGAATTTGAGCAGAAAGCAGTGTATTGGATTGCTGTAGATATGTTTAATAAGGCTCTTTCGGATGAGAACTCTAAGCTAAGAGCCAGTAAGAGTATAAATACTTATTCAAGATATTTTCCTTCTACAGAAGTTTGTTTTTTTAATAATATTGATAAGAATGTATCATATCAAATAGAATGTTGGATAAATCAATCAACACGGGTTAGAACAAGTGATTAGTTATGCGATGGATTATATTTTTTATAATTATTCTTTGTAGTTCATGTAGAAATGATCCATTATTAGTTCAGGAGTTATTTACTGAGCATGAACTTCCTGTTGAAATTATTGAAAAATCAAAATTAATTCATACAGAGAACGGAATTGTTCAGCTCCAGATTAATGCTGATAAAATTGAAAGATATATAGGTGATAATTCTAAATTGATTTTTTCAAATGGTTTTGAAGTTGTTTTCTATGATAATTCTGAAATTATCTTATCAAACTTATCAGCTATGGATGCTGTTATCTATGAAAAAAGTAATATTATGGAAGCAACTAATTCTGTAGTTTTAGAAAATAGTAATAGAAAATTAGAAACTGAGCATTTAATTTGGGATGAATCAAAAAACTTAGTTTATACTGATAAAAAGGTGATTATTACAACTGATAAAGAAGTTATATATGCGGAAGGGTTTAGCTCAGACCCAAATTTTACGTATTATACTCTAAAAAAAATTAGTGGAAAAATGTTTATTAATACAATTGATAACTAAAATGTATACACTTACTCTTGTCGCAATAGCAACTATTATTTTCTCAGCTTTTTTTTCAGGTGTAGAGATTGCATTTATATCGTCTAATAAGTTACAGTTGGAATTAGATAAAGGAAGTGAGAAGATATCATCCAGGGTTATATCTTTTTTTTCTAGAAACGAGTCAAATTTTATTACTACAATGCTAATAGGTAATAATGTTTCCTTAGTGATTTATGGGATTGTTATGGCAAAATTACTAACTCCTTATCTTCAGTATTTTGCACTTAATTCTTATTCTTTACTTTTTGCACAAACAATAGTCTCGACAACTATTATATTAATTTCAGCAGAGTTTTTGCCAAAATCTATTTTTAAGATTTATGCTAATAAGACCTTAAGAATATTTTCTTTACCGATTTTTTGTTTTTTTATTTTATTTAGGCCATTTGCCTGGATTTTTATGCAAGCATCTAAGATAATAATTAAATTGTTTTTTGGTCAGACCTTAACGGAAAGCAAACAGTTTTTCAATAAGACAGATCTTGACGAGTACCTGCATCATATTAACACTAATAGTAAGCAGGATTCTTCAAACGTTGAAGTAGAAATGTTACAAAATACCTTGGAACTTTCTGCTAAGAAAGTTAGAGAATGTATGATTCCTAGAACTGAAATTATTGCTCTAAATATTAATTCTTCAATTGAAGAATTGAAAGATAAATTTATAGAAACAAAACTGTCAAAAATCCTTATTTATAAAAATAATATTGATAGTGTAGTTGGCTATGTGCATTCTTCTGATTTATTTAGAAACCCTAGAAATATTCGTTCACTTTTATTACCTATACCATTTGTTCCTGAAACTATGTATGCTATGCAGTTATTATCAGATTTTATAGATGGAAATAAAGGTGTTGCTTTAGTAGTTGATGAATTTGGAGGGACTTCTGGTATGTTAACAATCGAAGATGTGACAGAGGAGATTGTTGGTGAGATAGATGATGAGCATGATATAAACTTACAATTAGTAGAAAAAATTAATGATTTTGAATTTTCAATTTTAGCGAGATTAGATGTTATAGCAATAAACAAGGATTTTAACCTAAATCTTCCTGAATCTGACGAATATGAAACAATAGCAGGTTTAGTTTTACATTATCTTGAAAATATACCTAAGGCAAATGATGTCATTGAACTAGATGAATATAAAATAACTATAAAAGAGGTTGATGACAGAAGTGTTATCAAGGTTCATCTTCTAGTTAAGCATTAACATTAAGATTTAACTAGTTTTTATTTGTTAAATAACAATTGTATATTCGCATCCTTTTAATAAAATAAATACTCTATGGGAACACTTGGGAAAATCAGAAATAGATCAGGTTTACTTTTAACGGTAATTGGTTTTGCAATGTTAGCTTTTATTCTTGGAGATTTCATGCAATCCAAAAGATCATCTGGTTCAGGTACACTTTATGTTGGAGAAGTACTAGGGGAAAATATCCTTATTGGATGTGCTCATGAGTATTGCGATTGCGTAACTTTTGAAAAAACAGTGAATAACGGAATAACAAACTGGAAGTCTCAAAACCAAAATGCATCACCAAGTCAGAGTGTAATTTCAAATATTAGAAGACAAGCATGGGGGCAGTTGACTCGTGAGTTAATTATGGAGGGAGAATATGAAAAGATAGGTGTTGATATTTCTGATGATGAATGGATGGAAAGACTTTCAGGATTAAATGTACATCCAGAAGTTAGTAAGATACCTGCTTTTCAGGATCCCAATACCGGTCAATTTGATAGAACTAAGGTTTTAGGTTACTTACAACAAGTTGAACAAGATGAGAGTGGTGAATCTGTAAGAAATTGGTTGTCATTTCAAGATTACCTAATCAATGTGATAAGAAATGAAAAATATGATAAATTAGTTGAGAAAGGAACATTCATTAATTCAGAAGAAGCTAAAATATCTTATAATGAAGGGATGCAGATTACTACATATAATTATATCACTTTACCTTATTCAATGATAGAGGATTCTTTGATAAATATATCTGAAAAAGAAATTAAGAATTATTACAATAAGAATAAGAATGATTACAAGCAGGATTTAAGTAAAGATATAGATTATGTTGTTTTTACTGTTGTTCCTACTAATGAAGATGATTTAGATACGCGCTCTTCTCTTATTAATTTAAAAGATGAGTTTGAAAATCACGATGACTATCTCACTATGGTAAGACGTAATTCTGATAATACAAAAGCCATTTTTAATTTTAAGAAGAAAGATGAGTTTTCACGAGATTCTGCGTTTGCTCAGTTAGTTAATCATAATGTAGGCACTGTAATTGGTCCCTATAAGATTAATTCATTGACATATAGGCTATCTAAACTTGTAGATATTCAGAAAAGATCTGATTCTGTAGAGGCTCGTCATATATTAATATCTCCAAGTCCTTCAATTAGTCTAGATTCAGCAAAATCAGTAATTCTTGATCTTAGAAATCAAATAGAGAATGGTGTTGATTTTGGACTTTTAGCTCAAAAAAAATCTGATGATAAAGGTTCTGCAATTAAAGGTGGTGAATTAGGATGGTTTGGTGAAGGCGCTATGGTAGATCAATTTAATGAGGCTTGTTTCTCATCATTAAAAAATGAAATGAAGGTTGTAGAAACACAATATGGTGTCCATCTAATTCAAGTGATGAACAAGAGTAAAGCAAAAGACAAATATAAAATAGCTTATATAGATCGTAATGTTTTTGCAAGTACTGAAACTTATAGTAATTATTACACACAAGCTGCGCAATTTGTTAGTAAAGTAATTACTGAAAATAATTCTTTTGATACTATTGTTTTAGATGAAAATTTAGTTAAGAGAAGTGATGTTAAAGTGACACCAGAAAAAGAAAATATAGTTGGACTTGTAAATTCACGATCAATAGTTAGATGGATGAATAAAGCTTCTCTAGGAGATTTGTCTGAAGTTTTTGAATTTGACAATTCATATGTTGTCGCTAAATTGGTTAAGGACAATAATGAAGATTATATACCATTATCTGAAGTTGAAAATAAGGTTAAACAAAATATACGTACAGATAAAAAATATAATAAACTAGTTGAGAGAATGGGTGAATATTCTAGTTTAGAGGCTCTAAGTGAGAAGTTGAATGTTAGTGTCATAAATAATCAGGAAGCAAAGCTTTCATCATTGAGTGTTGATAATTTAGGTTATGCACCAGAGTTTATTGGAGCTATTTTTGCTACTGATATAGGAGGGGTTTCTTCTCCAATTAAATCAACAAATTCTGTTAGTGTAGTATCTGTTGTTTCTAAAGACGATTATAGATCTCAAGGAGATTTTTCTTTAGAACAAGAATCAATGTTTGAAAAAATAAAAACGTATAGTGTGAACGCTTCATATAAAGCATTAGAAGCTGATGCTAATGTAGTTGATAATAGATCAGAAATTTATTAGCTCTACCTCAATATTTCTAATCTATAAGAATCAAGATTTAGAAAGATAAATAGTAGCATAGTAAAGCCTAAAAGTGATGACCCCCCATAGCTTATAAAAGGAAGAGGTATCCCTATAGTTGGAAGTAGCCCAATTGTCATACCAATATTAATTACAAAATGAACAAATAAAATACAGGCTACGCTGTATCCATATATTCTGCTATAATTTGACCTCTGACGTTCTGCTAGTAATATTATTCTACTTATTAGTCCAATAAAAATTGATATAAAGAGCACACTTCCAAAGAAGCCCCATTCCTCTCCAATTGTACAAAAAATAAAATCTGTGCTTTGTTCTGGAACAAAATCAAATCTAGTTTGTGTTCCATTTAAAAATCCTTTACCAATTCCACCTCCTGATCCTATTGCAATTTTAGATTGGATTAGATTATAACCAGCACCATATGGGTCAAATTCTTTTCCTAATAAGATGTTAATTCTTTTACTGTGGTGAGGAGCTAATACTTCATATACAAAATAATTTATACCTGAAATAAAGAATACAGATATAATCCAGCCAACTATAATTGTTAATATGTCTTTTTTGTTAAAACGAAATAATAAAAGACATATTAAAGCTATTGCTGAAAATATATAAATTAAAATTGCTTGGTCAATTAGTAAGCTTAATAGCAATAATATACTAGCAATTAATAGTAAAAATAGAATATTGATAGATAACCCTTCTCTATATAGTACTAAAATAAAGGCAGAGAATACTAGTGCTGTACCTAAGTCATTTTGAAAAATCACAAGTATACAGGGAAGTAATATTATTATATAAGAGTATACTTTTGTTTTTATATTTTGATTTTTAATATGTTGCATATTAAAAAATTTAGCCAATGCTAATGCTGTCGTGAATTTTGCAAATTCTGAGGGCTGAAACTTTAATCCACCAATTTCAAACCATGAAGTTGCACCACCTGTTATTCCTCCTACAAATAAAACTGAGATTAGCATAATAATCACTAATCCATATAAAACATATGATAAAGAATAGTAAAACTTCCAATCAATTATTAATGTGAGGAAGCCACAGAATAAGGAAATAGCTATAAAGTACATTTGCTTACCATACCTATTTGTAAAATCTAGCGCAAATTGTGTGTCATCATTGTATTGTGAGGCATATATATTTACCCATCCAAAAAACACTAGTATTAAGTACAGTACAATTGTTAATACATCAATATTTGCAAATATGTTTTTCGCTTTCCTCATTATTGCTTAGATATTTTTCCTTCTAAAATGAAATTCTCAAGATTTTCATTTATTAGCGTTTTGGTATATTTTTGAATCATTAATCCTGCTATAGGCGCTGCCCATGTTGAGCCCCAACCTCCATTTTCAACATATACTGCTATCGCTATTTTAGGATTATTTTTTGGTGCAAAAGCAATAAATATTGAATGATCTTTACCATGTGGATTTTGAGCAGTTCCAGTCTTGCCACACATTATAATGCTATCAGAAAATATATTATGTGCTGTTCCGTCTGTGCTTTTTATAACATTCTCCATTCCATCAATAATGATTTCAAAGTTTTTTGGACTAACTGAAGTGAATTTTTTAATTGCATATGTGCTGTCAATATTCCCCTTCCCCTCTATAGATTTCATTATATGCGGTGTGAAGTAATATCCTCTATTTGCAATTGTTGCTGTAATATTTGCCATCTGTATTGGAGTTAATAAAAGTTCTCCTTGGCCTATAGCCATTGATATTATTGTAGATGAATTCCAGCTTTTTCTCCCGTAATATTTATTATAGTATTTATGTTCAGGTAGTAACCCTTTTGCTCCACTAACAAAGTCATTATTCATCCACTGTCCAATACCAAAACTACTTAAATGGTTACGCCATACATTATATGATTGTTCTGTGGTTTCGTATTTTTTAAATAAATCTGAGAATGTTTTACAGAAATATGTATTACATGATATAGTAATTGCTTCTTGTAAATTTGTTAGAGATTTATGAGGATGGCATTTTAATATTTTATCTTTTTCATATTCAAAACCATGATTGCAATTATAAAGTTTGTTTTTATATATAACCCTTTCTTCCAATGCTATTAGACCATTTAATACTTTAAATATTGATCCAGGAGGATATAGTCCAGACAATGCTCTATTAAATAAGGGTTTATTTTTGTCTAATATTAAATTTTGAAAATTTTTAGATCTTTTTCTGCCTGAAAGAATTGCAGGGTCATAAGAAGGGGATGAAACTAGAGATAATATCTCGCCACTATTAGGCTCTATAGCTACTATTGCACCTTTTTTATTTCTCATTAATTGTTCTCCATATTTTTGCAGCTGAATATTAATTGTTGAATACATGTTCATTCCGGAAATAGGTAGTGTGTCAAATTTACCCTCTTGAAATCGCCCCTGTTTTCTGTTATGTACATCAACTAACGTTATGGACATTCCTTTTTTTCCTCTCAATTCTTTTTCATATCCTGCTTCAATTCCTTTTACCCCAAATAAATCTCCATTATTATAATAGTCATCTTTCTCTACCTTTTGTTTACTGACCTCTCCTAAGTAACCAATTATATGTGCTCCAGATTGTGTTGTGTATTTACGTGTATTAACTGTTTGTAGAAAGAATCCTGGAAATTGAAAAAGCCTTTCTTGTAGTTTGCTTGCTTGTTTAAAACTGATCTGTTTTTGAAATACACTAGCCTTGTATTTTGAATAGTTTCTTATTTCTTTTAATCGTTCTCTAAATATATCTACTTCAACAGTAATTAGTTCACATAAATTAACAGTATCTAATTCTTTGACTTCTCTTGGAATAACCATTAGATTATAAGAAGGTATATTTGAAACTATAAGATTACTATCTCTATCGTATATTAAACCGCGTACTGGAGTTAAAACATCATATCGCAATGCATTATTATTGGCAGAAAACTTATAGTTATCATTTAAAATCTGTATTCTAAATAATTGTATAATAAAAATAAATGCAACTAAATAAAATAAAATTAGTACAATTTGATATCTTTTTTGGAATTTATTCATGTTTTAAAAAAGAATAATTGAGTGATAGAAATAATAATTGTAGTAATTATTGTGCTAGCAAGAATTTTAATAAAAATTTGAAAATCTAACGCAGCATGTTCTAAAATGAATAATATAGTATGATGTATAAAAACTAAGATAGATGAAAATAAAATAAATGATTTAGTGCCAATTTTTTGCATAATTAATTCATCATTTTCTTCAATAATATTATGAGGTATTGTAATTTTAGATATTGGAGATTTAATTAAGACTAAAATTAAACAGGCAGTTGAATGCATCCCTAAATTTCCTGAGAATAAATCTAATAAGAACCCTATAATAAAAGCATAAAATAATAGAAACCATTTTGGTATTTTATAAGGCATTATGATCAGAACAATTAAATATAGGTATGGATTGATGTATGAAGCAAATAATATTTCATTTAGAATATAGACTTGAACTAATAGATAAATTGGAAGCTGAATAATATATTTAATTATTTTTTTACTCATTTTTTAATGATTCAAGAAGCAGTTGTTCTGTTGCTTCTTCTGATTTAACTACATATACATATTTCATTTGATTAAAGTCGGCAAATAGGTCAATTATTATATCTTGATTACCAGTCTCATTATTTTTCTTAAATGATTTTATAGTACCTATGTTTATTCCAGATGGAAATATAGTGCTATATCCATTTGTCATTACTGTGTCTCCTAATGCAATTTTAACATGATTTGGTATGCTTTCAATATTTGCATTTTTATAATTAAATCCATTCCATTTTAATGAGCCATAATTGTTTTGTTTTTTAAGACATATGCTAATTGCTGATTTTTTATTCAGCACAGAAATTATTAATGAATAATTTTCACTTGTAGAATGTACAATACCTATAACTCCATTTTCACATATCACACCCATACCTACTCCAACCCCATGCTTCTTTCCTTTACTTATTGTTAGATAGTTATTTCTTTTAAAAATAGAGTTATTAATAATCTTAGATGAAATGTAATTATATCTTTTCTCATTATCTCTATACTTTATTCCACTATTGCTTATTCGATTATATAGTTTAGAATTTTCATTTAATAACTGGTTATTAATAGTTGAAAGTTGAAAGTATTCAGTTATATTATTTGATATTTGGTATACTTTTCCTGTATACTTATTGGTATGTGATAATATTATATTGTTTTGAAAAGTGTTATTTTTAAGATATAGATTAAGTGAGTATCCTTCTAATAATAGAAATATAATCAGAACATTATACATTCTTATAAAACGTAGTAGATTCTGCATATTATTTAATATCCTATCTTATTAAGAAGGTGTAGTTTTCAGTATTTTTTAAAGCAATACCAGTTCCTCTAGCTACTGCCCTAAGAGGATCTTCTGCTACATATACTGGTAATTTTGTTTTTTTAGAGATTCGTTTGTCTAAACCCCTCAACATAGAACCTCCACCAACCAAGTATAGACCTTCGTTATATATATCTGCTGAAAGTGCTGGAGGTGTTTGAAATAAAGCACCCATTACGGCCTCTTCAATTTGCTCTATAGAATTATTGAGTGCACCAGCAATTTCTTTATAGGTCACAATGATTTCTTTCGGTATACCACTCATTAAATCTCTTCCGTGAACTGCATAATTTGGTGGGGGCTCATCTAATTCTGTTAATGCTGAGCCGACATTGATCTTAATTTGTTCTGCCATTATATCGCCAACAGCAATATTATGTCGAGTTTTCATGTAATTTTGAATATTATCTGTAAATTCATCTCCAGCCACTCTTATTGATTTGTCACAAACAATTCCTCCGAGAGAAATAACAGCAATTTCTGTAGTCCCTCCTCCTATGTCAATAACCATATTTCCTTTTGGTTCCAAAACATCAATACCTATTCCAATTGCTGCAGCCATAGGTTCGTGTATTAGCCACACATCTTTAGCTCCAGCGTGTTCAGCTGAATCTACAACCGCTCTTTTTTCTACCTCTGTAACTCCTGAAGGTATGCAAACAACCATTTTTAAAGCAGGTGAGAAAAGGGTTCTTTTTCTAGGAATCATTTTAATAAAACCTCTAATCATTTGTTCAGATGATTGGAAATCTGCTATTACTCCATCTTTAAGTGGTCTCATGGTTTCAATATCTTTATGAGCTTTACCATGCATTTGTTGTGCTCTTTTACCTATTGCAATCACCTCTCCTGTTCTTACATTTTTAGCAACTATTGAAGGTTCATCAACAACTACTTTGTCATTATGTATAATTAATGTATTAGCAGTTCCTAAGTCAATTGCTATAGCTTCTTGCATAAAGTCAAAAAATCCCATATTTTATATTTTTAATGTTTAAAGTGTCTTGTACTTGTCATTATCATACTTAAATCATTTTCATCACAATAATCTATAGATAAATTATCTTTAATAGATCCTCCTGGCTGAATTACAGATGAAACTCCTGATTTCTTGGCTAATTCTACACAGTCAGGAAATGGAAAAAATGCATCAGAAGCCATTACAGATCCAACTAGATTCATATTAAAGTTTTTAGCTTTATTAACTGCTTGTTTTAATGCGTCTACTCGAGATGTTTGTCCAACACCACTTGCTAAAAGTTGTTTGTTGTTTGCAAATACAATAGTATTTGATTTGGTGTGTTTACAAACCTTTGAAGCAAAAACTAAATTTTCAAGCTCTTCTTTTGAAGGGGCTTTCTTAGTTACTGTTTTCATAATTGAAAGATCATCAGTAATTAAATCTTTATCTTGAAATAGCACACCACTTAATATAGTTCTAAATTGTGTCTTTGGTAAATTTATATTTTTTTGTTTTAATAATACTCTTTTTGTTTTAGTTTTTAATAAATCAAGCGCTTCATTAGAAAAATTTGGAGCGATTAACACTTCATAGAAAAGTTTATTAACCTCTTCAGCAGTTTCTATATCAATTTCTCTATTTGTAATCAAAATACCGCCAAAGGCAGAAATAGGATCTCCAGCTAAAGCATCTTGAAATGCTTTTCTTAAGTTGTCTCTGCTAGAAATTCCACAGGCATTGTTATGTTTTAAGATAGCAAATGTTGATTCGTTAAATTCTGAAATTAAATTTACTGCAGCATCTATATCAAGTAAATTATTGTATGAAAGCTCTTTCCCATTTAACTGCTCAAACATATCGCTTATATTTCCAAAAAAGTATCCTTTTTGATGTGGGTTTTCACCATACCTTAATTCTATGCTATTCTTTTCACTTTCTTTAAATATTGGTTTGTTTTTAATATTTAAATATTTAAATATTAATGTGTCATAATGTGAAGATAGATTAAATGCTTCTGCTGCATATTTTTTTCTAGTTGCAATATCTGTATATGGCCCTTGATTTTCTAAAATTTTTAATAAATCTGAATATTGTTCTTTTTGTGAAATAACGATAACGTCTTTATAATTTTTTGCTCCTGCTCTTATTAATGAAATTCCTCCAATATCTATTTTTTCAATAATTTCAGAATGAACATTGTTGTTTTTAACTGTTTCTTCAAAAGGATATAAATCTACTATAACCAAATCAAATTCTGGTATATTATAGTTGATTAATTGTTCTTGATCTTGATCGTTATCTCTTCTCGCTAAAATTCCGCCAAATACATTTGGATGTAATGTTTTTACCCTCCCCCCTAGAATAGATGGGTATGTTGTAAGGTCTTCTATTTTATTTACATCAATATCTAAATTTTTTATAAAACTTTCAGTACCTCCAGTTGAATATATTTCAATGTTAAATTCTGATAATTTTCTAATAATATTTTCTAATCCATTCTTATCAAAAACTGATATTAAGGCGTTTTTTATTTTTATTTTATCACTCATTTATAAATTATGTTATTACTTGCAATTTTACCCAAATCATGTAGAAATATCAAGTCATTTATATCATAATAAAATTATTGTTGATAACTTGCTAATCTTGTTTAAAAAGTCATAAGACGCTATAATTTCAGACATTTTCTTTTAAAATATTTGTGAATAAATATAACGCATCATTAATTTGATAGATATTGTTTTTTCTTAATGATAGCTTTCCATTAATTTCTTTTAGCTCGCAGTCCTGAGGGTTGTTCTTTAGATAATTAAGCACCTTTTTAAATGATTTAGATTCAAAATAATTAGATTGATTATTTGAGATAAAGTATGCTTTTAAGCAGTCATTTTTTAGTACAATTCGTTCAAATCCTATTTCTTTCCCCTTCCATCTTAATTTAATTGCTTCAAATAAAATATTTATTTTTTTTGGCATTTTACCAAACCTATCAATTAGATTCTTCTCAAAAATTAACAGACTCTCTTCGTCTTGAGTATCATTAAGCTCTTTATAGAGAGTTAGTCGTTCTTCTATATTTGACACATAGTCATCAGGAATAAGAACTTCTTTGTCTGTATCTAATTGACAATCTTTAACTATGAATTTTTGTTTTTCATCTTTAAAAAGATTTTGAAACTTTTCTTCTTTTAACTCTTCTATAGCTTCGTTCAATATTCTTTGGTACATTTCAAATCCAATTTCATTTATAAAGCCACTTTGATCTGCTCCTAGTAAATCTCCTGCACCCCTAATATCTAGATCTCTCATTGCAATCTTAAATCCACTACCAATATTAGAAAATTGCTCTAATGCATTTAGTCGTTTACGTGAATCTTCTGAAATTTGATGTGTTGGGGGACTGATAAGATAACAGAATGCTTTTTTGTTGCTTCTACCAACTCTACCTCGCATTTGGTGAAGATCACTTAATCCAAAATTTTGCGCATTATTTATTATAATAGTATTTGAATTCGGAATATCGAGCCCATTTTCAATTATTGTAGTTGATACTAAGATGTCAAATTCTCCCTCCATAAATTCACTCATAAGTTCTTCTATCAAGTTTCCTTCCATCTGACCATGACCAATTTTAATTTTAGCATCTGGACATAATCTGTTTAAGAATCCTGCAATTTCTTTAATATTTTCTATTCTATTGTGTACAAAGAAAATCTGTCCATTTCTTGACATCTCATACAGTATGGCATCTCTAATTGTTACCTCATTTAATCCGATAATATTAGTCTCAATACTTTGTCGGTTTGGTGGTGGTGTATTTATTATAGAAAGATCTCTTGCTCCTAAAAGAGAGAATTGCAAAGTTCTAGGAATAGGAGTAGCCGTTAATGTTAGTGTGTCAATATTTGATTTAAATGATTTGAGTTTTTCTTTAATATTTACTCCAAATTTCTGTTCTTCATCTATTATTAGAAGCCCAAGATCTTTAAATAGTATATCTTTTCCCACTATTCTATGTGTTCCAATAATTATATCAATCTTACCATCTTCTAAATTTTTAATTATTTCTTTTTGTTCTTTTTTAGTTCTAAATCTATTAAGATAATCAATTCTGCATGGGAAATTATATAATCTTTTTGAGAAGGTTTTGAAATGCTGTAGTGCTAATATTGTAGTTGGCACTAAAATTGCTACCTGTTTATTATCTGCTACCGCTTTAAAAGCTGCTCTTATGGCAATTTCTGTTTTACCAAAACCTACATCGCCACAAATTAATCTGTCCATTGGCATTTCATTTTCCATATCATTTTTGATAGCAATTGTAGCTTTGTTTTGATCAGGAGTGTCTTCGTATATAAATGATGATTCAAGTTCATATTGAAGATAAGTATCAGATGAAAATGAGAAGCCTTTTATTGTTTTTCTTTTTGCATATAAGGTAATTAAGTCAAAAGCAATTTGTTTTATTTTATTTTTTGTCTTTTGTTTAGATTTATTCCAACTTGGAGTTCCAAGTTGATTCATTTTAGGTTCACTACCTTCTTTTCCAGAGAATTTAGAAATTTTATGCAAGGCGTGAATACTTATATATAGAATGTCACCTCCTTTATAAGTTAATTTTATGACTTCTTGTTTTTTATTATTGTTCTCTATTTTGTGTAAGCCACTAAATTGACCAATTCCGTGATCTATATGAGTTACATAGTCACCAATTTGAAGATTGGTTAATTGTTTTAATGTTATTACTTGTTTATCACTAAATTTTGTTTTTGATTTAAACTTATGATAACGGTTAAATATTTGGTGATCTGTAAATATTTCTACCTGAGTGTTGTTGTCAATAAACCCTTCATGTATAGATATTTGAATAAGATGTACTTGTGATACATCAAATTTATCTTCAAAAATATTATGAAATCTATTTTCTTGTTCTTTTGAAGAGCAAAGAATCAAATTTTGAATATTATTAGAAGTGTTTTCTGTTAATCTATCTATGAGAAGATCTATATTTTTATTAAATGTGATTAGTGGTGAGCAATTTAAATCAATTACTTGTTGAGGTTTAAAAAATGGCTTGTCTAATTCAATCATTTTGTATCCACTTATTTTTTTAATAAATGATTCTCCATTAGTAAATAAATCATTAGGATGTGTGTGTTGAGTATTTCTAAGTTGATTAAATTTTTCAATAGATTTTTTATAATATTCATTTAATATTCCTTTAGTAAAAGCTACATCTTTTATCCAGATTATAGAATTTTTAGGTAGATACTCAATCAAACTAACTTGTTTTTCTGATATTTTTTTTGCTTCAGTATTAGGAACTATGACAATTCTTTTTTGATTTTTAATTGAAAGTTGAGTATTTATATCAAAGGTTCTAATACTCTCTATTTCATCTTCAAAAAACTCTATTCTAAAAGGATATTCATTAGCATATGAGAATACATCTATAATTCCACCTCGAATAGAATATTGTCCCGGATCAGTGACGAAGTTTGTTAATACAAATTTTTGGTTTATAAGTTCTTGTTCGAATTTTCCTATATCCTTGATATCATTCTTCTTAATAGAAATTGTCTGTTTCTTTAATTCTATTCGGCTAATAACTTTTTCTGACAATGCCTCAGAGTATGTGACGATGATTGGATTTTTCTTACTATTTAATTTGTTAAGTACTTCGGATCGTAATAGAATATTTGCATTATCTGTTTCCTCAACTTGATATGCTCTTCTATATGAAGCAGGGAAGAAAAACACTTCTTTTGCTAATATATTTTCAATATCATTTATAAAATATGAAGCTTCTTCTTTGTCTCTGAAGATAAATAAATTGGGATAATTTGGTTTTTGTAGAATTAATGAAGAATAGAGAGCAAATGATGAGCCTATGTTGCCTTTAAAATTAATTTTAGTTATATCAGATTTTAAAGCCCCTTCAATTTCTTTTTTAGTTTTTGATTGCTCAAAATATTTTAGAATTGATGTGTTAATAAAGTTTTTTTTTAGATATTTTTAATTTCTTCGATCATTTTTCTATACCAAATTTGACTTGTTTTAAAGGGTTTCCCTCCTCTTATTCGGCTGAATTCTATCGATGATAAAATATTGTTATTCTCTTCATCCAATCCAATTACACCACTTATTCTTTTTACTGCACTTTCTACAGCTTTATCTGCGCTTTTAAGAATAAGTTCAAGGTCTTTTTTATTTGGCTTTGATGATCTGCAAAAGTATCCGCTCTTTTGAATTAGCACTTTATTTGCATTTAGTCTTTTTGAAAACTCTTTGGCAAACCATTTTCCAGGATTTAGTTCATCTAATCTTACATGACCAAAAGCATCTTTATCTATATGTTCGCTATTTTTTATTTTTTCATCTATTATTAATTTTTGCCCTGCGCCTTCACTGAGAAAAACATTTACACAATCATACTTGTCCATGATTTTGTTTAACCTTTTACATTCCTCGTCAAAATCAATTTCTTTCTCTGGTATTAAAATTGAATGAATATCCCATTTTTCTCTACAGATGTTTATCTCATCTATAAATTGAATTTTTTTTAATCTTTCTCTATATTCTAAAGCTGTTGCTGCAGTTAGCCAACCACAATGCCTTCCCATTACTTCGTGAATTATTAGTTGTCTATCACTTGTTGTGTTTTCATTTACAATATTTTCAAAAAAGATGGCTCCTTGTTCTGCAGCTGTCCAAGCTCCTAGTGTTTGAGTAATTGGATAAACATCATTATCTATAGTTTTGGGCATCCCAACTACCGTAAGATTATAATTATTTTTTTTTAGAAATTTTGAAAGGTCTGCAGCTGTGATATTGGTATCATCACCACCAATAGTATGTAGTATTGTTATGCCATCTTTTACTAGTTGATCTGCTGCTACTTGTAGTGGATTTTCACCTTTTTTTATGTATTTTTTATCAATACAATCTTTAGTGTTTGTTAGTTTTACCCTACTATTGCCTAAAGGACTTCCTCCAAATAAGTAAAAGTTAGATATTTTATTTTTCAGTTCTTTGGTAAACTCGATGCTCTTACCTAAGAGTAACCCTTTATAGCCATTTAAATAACCTATAATTTCAGCGTTTGGATACTTTGTTATATAGTTTTCTACTAATCTTCCAACTGAGGCTGAAAGACATGGAGCTATTCCACCTGAAGTTAATAATGCAATTTTCATATTATGCAAATATCTAATATTTTACTTAATTATATGATAAAACAATTGTTAACTTTGTTTGATTAAATCTAAGTTATTTATGATTAAAGTATTGAAATTTGGAGGTGTGTCAATTAAAGATGCTGAATCTATAAGTAATGTGATAACAATACTTAATACGTATAGAAATGATAATGTTGTTGTTGTGTTTTCTGCTTTAGGAAAGGTTACTAATATGTTAGAGGAGCTTGTAGATTTATATGTTAATAGAAGCTTATTAGTTACTGATAAATTAGAAGAAATTAAACAGAAGCATTATAATATAATTAATAATTTTTTTTTAAAGGATAATGAAATTTATGATGTAGTTGATAATTTATTTCTTGAAATAGAATGGGTGCTTGAAGAAGAGTCTAACATTGATTTTTCATATGATTATGATCAGATTGTTTCAATAGGAGAATTGCTTTCATCAAATATTATGAGTTCTTTGCTTAAGCTTAATAATTTTGACAACTCACTCATTGATGCTAGAGATATTATTAAAACTGACAATCAGCATCAGAATGCTAAGATTAATTGGAATTTAACTGAAACCTCCATAAAAGAAAAAGTTGTAAAATTTCCAGTAGTAACTCAAGGTTTTATTGGTTGTACATCAGAGAATTTCACCACAACACTAGGAAGGGAAGGTTCTGATTTTACTGCAGCAATTTTGGCTTATGTTCTTGATGCTTGTAAACTCATTATTTGGAAGGATGTTAATGGCGTCTTAAATGCAGATCCTAGATTTTTTAATAAAACTATGCTTTTAGATAATATTTCTTTTACAGAAGCGATTGAACTTGCATTTTATGGTGCAAAAGTTATTCATCCTAAGACGATACAGCCTTTGCAAAAAAAAGGAATTCCTCTACAAGTTCGCTCATTTATTGATATAGAAAATAAAGGAACTTTAATAAATGATACAGAGCAATCTAATAATGTACCCTCTTATATTGTTAAGGAAAATCAGGTTTTAATTTCTATATCAGATAATGATTTATCATTTATTGTCGAGAAACATTTAAGTTGGATCTTTTCTCTTTTATCAAAATATAATATAAGATTAAACCTAATGCAAAACTCAGCAGTAAGCTTTTCTATTTGTATAGATAATAATAAGCATAAAGTTCCTAAATTCATAAATGAGTTGTCTAAGCGTTTTAGCATCTATTATAATGAGTGTCTTACTTTATATACTATTAGACACTATACTGATTCTTCAATTGAATTTATTACTAAGGATAAAAAAATTCTGCTTGAACAAAAAAGTAGAAATACTGTGCAATTTGTTATTTCTTAATTAAGTTAATATACCTTTGTAATCTTTTAATAAATTAATGAATAATTCACATACATTTCATATCCCAGTTATGGGAACAGCTTTTACAGCCGACACCCCATTAAAAGTTGCTCAATATGGTATTAACTCTGTAATATCTATTGTAGATGATGTTCTTCTTGAGAGATTAAGGAAATTGTATAGTGAGCAATACGGTTATCCTTATACTGAAATTCTTAAATCATCTAAAGATTATAGGGCAGATAGGATTACATCATATCTAAATCTTATTAATGACTTGTCTTTTAAAAAATTTGAAGAGTTTACATTATCTACAAAAGAAAAGTTTGATGAAATTAAGAAGTACTTTACATTACTCCCTAATAGCTCACAGATAAAAAAAGATTTTTTAAAACGCACTGCAGGTGTGTTTAGTTTTGAGGATCTGAAAGTATGGTTAAATAATAATTTATCTATGGGGAGTATTGACGTGAATATCATGACGAAAATAGATAAGACTAATTATTTTAAAAATGAAGAATTATCAGTTGAGTATAATGATGCTCATGCTGCACTTAGGGGGTATGCTAAAAGTAATTTAGAATCTTCAGTTATTTTTTCTGCTGGAATGAATCCAAGGCTATATGGGTATATTGGCAAGTTTGATGATTTTTATCCAGATAAAGATGGGTATATTAAAAAGAAGATTGTTTTAAAAGTTAGTGATTATAGGTCAGCAATTATTCAAGGTAAATTCTTAGCTAAGAAGGGACTATGGGTTTCTGAATATAGAATTGAATCTGGATTAAATTGTGGCGGTCATGCTTTTGCAACAGATGGTTTACTTATGGGGCCTATTTTATCAGAATTTCGTGATTGCAGAAAAGATTTAATTGATCAAACATATGAGGTTTTAGAAAAAGCTCTTAATGATACTCAAAGGGTTGTTCCAAATGACACATTAAACATTAAGATAACTGCTCAGGGAGGTGTTGGTACTGCTAAAGAACAATCATTTCTTCTTGATCATTATAATTTAGATTCTGTAGGATGGGGCACTCCATTTTTATTAGTTCCAGAAGTTACTACAGTTGATAATGAGACAAGAGAAAAATTACTAAAGGCTAAGGAAGACGATTTATATTTAAGTAATGTTTCTCCACTAGGGGTTCCTTTTAATAATCTTAGAAATAACTCAAAAGATATAGAGAAAGTTCAGAAAATTAATGAGGGTAAACCTGGTAGTTCTTGTCCAAGAAAGTTTTTAGCTTTAAGTAATGAGTATGGAACTCAAGGTATCTGTACAGCATCCAGGAAATTCCAGAAGATTAAGATTAAAGAATCAAACAATAATGATTCTATTTTGTTAGACAAAGTTTTTGAGAAAACATGTTTATGTATGGGATTAGCAGCTTCTGCTGTTGTAAATAATAATATTCAAGTTAAAGAAAGTCAATTTGTTTCTATTTGCCCTGGCCCTAATTTAGCATATTTTTCGAAATATATGAGTCTAAAGGAGATGTCAAATCAAATTTATGGTATGTCAAAAAGCATAACAAGAATTGATAGACCACATATGTTCTTAAAGGAGTTAGACTTATATGTTAATTATTTTAGTGATAAATTGGATAGAGCTGCTAAGAATTTTAATAAAAAACAAGAAAGATATTGTACGAAATTCCTCAATAATTTAAATGAAGGTCTAGATTATTATTCATTTCTATTTGAAAACATTAAGATTAAATTTATACAGAACAAAGATGTAATTTTAGTAGACTTAGATAATCATAGAGACGTCCTTAAGAAGATGGCAGCCGAGTTAGATAGCTTAATTAATGTAGAATCTAGTTAGTCTGTAATTGTTTAATTATTTTTTCACTAATTATCTTTGCAATTTTAATATCACTTTCTTTAGTCCATCCTGCTATATGAGGCGTCAAGATTGTATTTTTTGAATCAAATAGATATTTTAAATCTTTCATGTTATTATTTGTAACTAAAGTTTCAAAAGATGTTTTTTCTTGTTCGAGAACATCTAGACATGCTCCTAATATTTTTTTATTTTTTAGTCCTTTAACTAATGAACTTGTTTTTACACACCCCCCTCTTGAAGTGTTAATCAAGTAGATTGGTTTTTTAAATTGTGCAATAAAATTGTCATTAACTAAATATTCAGTTTCTTTATTCAGAGGGATGTGAAGGCTAATAAAATCAGCTTCGTTGTAAATATTTTTCATATTTGTTTGATACGGATATGTTGTTTTATATTTGTCATATACCAGTATTTTAGCATTAAAACTTTTAAGAAGATTTGCAAATGCGCTGCCAGTATTTCCTAAACCGATAATTCCAAATGTCTTTCCTGATACTTCTGTTCCACGGTTAGCTTCCCTATTCCACATGCCATTTCTAATTTCTGAATCTGAATGATTTATATTATTTAATAAACTGAGTATCATGCCAAGTGCGTGTTCTGCTACTGCTTGTCTATTTCCTTCAGCGGCATTAAAACAGATAATTTTTTTACTTTTTGCATAATTAACATCTATATTTTCAGTTCCAGAACCAGCTCTCGCAATAAATTTTAATTTTTTAGCAGCATCTATAAATTCTTTGTCAATTTCAAATCTACTTCTGATTACAATTCCTTCATATTGTTTAATAATTGTAGATATTTCATTTTTTGTTTTATCGTATGCTGTATCATATAATATTTTATGCTTTTCTAACTCATTAAATAATAATGGATTTACAGTATCTACAAATAGCACTTTCATTAAAGAATTTTGTGTCCAATTAGAAAATATATAAGTAAGCCTAAAATATCATTTATTGTAGTAATAAAAGGGCCAGTAGCTAATGCTGGGTCAATCTTATACTTTTCTAATATTAGTGGTATAAAGGTTCCAAATAATGCCGCAAATATAATAACTGATAATAATGATATACTTACTGTAATGCTTATTGCCATACTGCAACCAATTAACAGGGTAACTAAAAGTATAATAGTTGAACAGATTAAACCATTAAATATCGCTACTCCAAGTTCTTTTAATAGCTTATTAGAAATGTTATTTGCTTTGAAATTATTATTAGCAAGTCCTTGAACAACAATTGCAGCGGATTGCACCCCTACATTTCCCCCCATAGCCGTAATTAATGGAATAAAAAAGGCTAATTCAAATAAATTGTTTTTAAGATCAAACATCCCAATAATCTTTGCTCCTAGAATACCACCTGTTAATCCAATTAATAGCCATGGAAGTCTTGCCCTTGTTATATTCCATATGTTATCATTTGCCTCTACATCTTCACTAATACCTGAAGCCATTTGATAATCTTTTTCAGCTTCTTCTTTTACAAAGTCTAGAATGTCATCGATTGTTATTCTTCCTAATAAAGTATCGTTTTCATCAACTACTGGAATAACAATTAAATCATATTTATTCATAATATTAGCTACATCTTCATTGTTTTTATTAGTTTTTACCGATATAATATTTCTATTAATAATAGATGTAATAGTTGTAGAATTTTCTATAACTAATAATTTTCTTAAAGAAAGAAGGCCTAGTAGTTTGTTATTATCATCAACGACATATATTGTATGTATATTTCTTATTTTTTCTGCTTGCTTGCGCATTTCTTTCAGGCATTTCAGTATTGTCCAGTTTTCATTTACTTTTACTAATTCTTTTGCCATTAATGATCCGGCTGAGTCTTCAGAATATGTTAATAAATCACTAATATCATCAGCTTGAACTTTGTTTTTTATGTGCGACAAAACTTTTGCTTTTTTCTCCTGAGGTAGCTCAGCAATCACGTCAGCTGCATCATCTGATTCTAGGTGGTCAATTAGGACTTTAGCAATTTTTTTTGGAGTAAATACTGATAATATAGATTCTCTAACATCATCTTCAAGCTCAACAATAATATCAGCCGATTTAGGATTTTCAAAAATCTCAAATAAAAATTGCGCATTTTGTTCTGATAGTTGTTCAATAATATCAGCAATATCTGCAGGATGAACTTCTTTGAGTTTTTTTGCTATTGTTACAGAGTCTTTTTCAGTTATTAATAATTCAAGATCATCTATAAATTTAGTGTCTAGTTCAAATTTATTCAACATTTTGTGTAATTTTTATAAAATCTTCTACAGATAATTTTTCTGCTCTTAAATTTAGTAGTTGGGTTATTTTGTTATTAATTTTCAAATTAAAGCTTTTTAAGGCATTTCGTAACGTTTTACGTCTTTGATTATATGCAGATTTAACAATATTCTTAAATAGCATCTCATTACAATCTAATTCTTTTCTTGAGTTTCTTGATAATTTAATAACAGCTGATTTAATTTTTGGTGGAGGAGAAAATGAATTTTCTTCAACAGTAAAACAGTATTCTGTTTCATAAAATGCCTGTATAAAGACACTTAATATTCCCCGTTTCTTTCCAGAAGGACTAACAATTCGCTCTGCTACTTCTTTCTGAAACATACCAACAACCTGGTCAACTTGATTTTTATTTTCATAAACTTTGAATAATATTTGTGATGATATGTTATAAGGAAAATTACCAATAATTGAAATTTTTTGTTTGAAATATGTTTTAATGTCAATTTTTAAGAAGTCACCATATATAATGTCTTTTTTATTTTCTTTAAAATGCTTCTTTAAATAGATTATTGATTCGTAATCAATTTCTATAAGTTTTATATTTATTTTCTTTGTGATAAGAAATTGAGTTAGCACACCCATTCCGGGTCCAATTTCTAGTAAATTTTGATTTTTTTTTATTGTTAGAAGATCTGTTATTTGTTTTGCTATAATTTTATCATTTAGAAAATGTTGTCCTAAATGTTTTTTAGCCTTAACAGATTTCATTAGATTTTCTTAAGCCTTCTGAATAATTTAGATGCAAAGACAAAATCATTTAATTGTGTGTTGTTGTTATTTATTAATTGTTCTTTGCTTCCTGACCAGCATATCTCACCGTTATTAATGTAAGCAATGACTTCACCAATCTCCATTACAGAATTCATATCATGGGTATTAACTATTGTCGTAATATTACTTTCTAGAGTTATTTCTTGAATTAGGTTATCTATTATAATTGCTGTTTTTGGATCTAATCCAGAATTTGGCTCATCACAAAGAAGATATTTTGGTTGCATTACAATTGCTCTGGCAATGGAAACTCTCTTGACCATTCCACCACTTAATTCATTTGTAGATAATTTATTATTATTTTCAAGGTTAACCCTTTTAAGACAATCATTAACCCGATGCAATTTTTCTTCATGGGATTGATCTGTAAACATTGTTAGTGGGAACATGATGTTTTCTTCTACATTCATATAATCATAGAGCGCTCCTCTTTGAAAAAGAACACCTATTTCTTGTCTTAATTTTCTTTTATCTTTAGTATTTAGTTTGGTAAAATCTCTTCCGTCATATAAAACCTCACCATTGTCAATATCATGTAACCCAATAAGAATCCTTAGTAATGTTGTTTTACCTGAACCGCTCTCTCCAATAATTAAATTTGTTTTTCCTTTTTCGAATTTAAAAGAGATATTTTTTAGAACATTATTTTCTCCAAAAGATTTATTTATATTTTTAATTTCAATCATGCCAATAATAAATCTGTTAGAATAAAGTTAAAAATTAGGATCATAATACTGCTATATACTACAGCTCGTGTACTAGCACTACCGACTTCTAATGCTCCTCCTTTAGTATGGTATCCAAAATAAGATGAGACAGATGCAATAATAAAGGCAAAAACAGTTGTTTTTATTAGGCAGTATGTTATGTAAAATGAATTGAATTCATATTGAATTCCATACATATAATCCGCAGTTGTTATGCCTGCCGTTTGACATCCTATCCATCCACCTAAAAGACCTATACTAATACTTAAAATTATTAGTATAGGGAAGAATAGAATTGTGGCGAAGATCTTGGGAAGAATTAAGAAGGATGCCGAATTCACACCCATAATTTCTAATGCATCAATCTGTTCTGTTACTCTCATTGAGCCAATTTCAGAAGCTATATTTGACCCAACTTTTCCGGCAAGAATTAATGATAACATTGTTGGGCAAAACTCAAGAATTAAAGATTCTCTTGTAGCATATCCAATTAAATATTTCGGATATAGTGGGCTTTCAAAATTAAATGCAGTTTGAATACTTACTACTGCTCCTATAAAAAAAGATATTATTGTTACAATGCCTAATGAGTCAAGGCCAATCTTTTCTAATTCTAAACTGAATTTTTTAAAAAAAACTTTTTTCTTCTCGGGTAGACTAAATACTTTTAAAATCATAATAAAGTACTGCCCAAAGTGTTTAAGTAATATTTTCATTTGGATTAAAAGTAAGTATTTTATTTAAATTTGCACTATATTATGAAACCACAAAGATATTATATTATAATTCTTATATGTATAATTGCATTTTCTTCTTGCAGCATAATTAAAAAAAGTAATTGTGATTGCCCCGACTTTTCTAAAAAATCACATCATATCACAAACAATCAAATATAGTTTTCTTGTCTGCTTAGATTCAGTCTAAATAACTACCTTTGTTAAATGCAAAATTTATCTCAGCTTCCATTATTTAAAAGCGCGGAAATCTGTAAAATCCATGATCAGGATTTAGAGCAGAGACTTCTTGAGATGGGGTGTACTCCAGGTGAGGAAATATCTGTAGTGAGAAAAGCTCCATTTAAAGGTCCAATTGCAATTATGGTTTCTTCATATATGCTAAGCGTTAGATATAATGATGCATGTAATATTGATATTAAAATTCTTGATAATGAAGGACAGTGATATTAATATTGTTCTAGCTGGGAATCCAAACTCTGGAAAAACAACTCTTTTTAATTCCTTAACTGGATTAAAACAAAAAGTTGGTAATTATCCAGGAATTACAGTTGAGAAAAAAACAGCTAAAATTGTTATTGATGGTTATACATCTAAACTTATAGATTTACCAGGAATATATAGTTTATATTCAAAATCTATTGATGAAAAGGTTGCTCAAAATGTTATTTGTAATAGTTATGATAGTGATTATGCAGACGTTATAGTAGTTATTGCTGATGCATCAAATTTAAGAAGATCGATATTTCTTCTAACTCAAATTATTGACTTAAAAATACCGGTTGTTTTAGCATTAAACATGATTGACGTTGCTTCTAAGAAAGGCGTTGTAATTAATGTTGATCAACTTTCATTTGAGTTAGGTATTGAAGTGGTTGCAATCAATGCTAGAAAATCTAGAGGTTTATTAAAATTAAAAAATGCTATTATAAAGACAAGATACAATGCAGAAAATATAAAAAAACCAATCTTAGATGTTAATGATGTTTTTGGAAAAATTATTAAAGAAGTAAATGGTATTCGTGGCCTTAATAATGATTATGCTGCATTTTTATCATTATGCGGATATGACATGGGTAATTCAATACAACAAAAGGTAGAGATATCTGTATTATCTAAGAATAATGAAGTAATTGTTGAGCGCTTACAAGCAAAAGAAACGGTAAGGAGATATAAAAGTATAGATAAAATTATATCTAGTTGTGTAAAAAATACAGAACCAAAAGGTAAATATAAAATAACTAAGATTATTGATGATATTCTTATTCATCCTTTTTTTGGATATGTTATTTTTCTATTTATTCTTTTTCTAATGTTTCAAGCAGTCTTCCAGTGGTCATCTTATCCAATGGATTTAATAGATGCGTTTTTTACAAGTTTATCAATATGGGTATCTGGTATTCTTCCTAATGGAGTTTTAAATGATTTATTAGTAAAAGGGGTATTAGCTGGAATTGGAGGGATTGTAATTTTTATTCCACAGATAGCATTTCTCTTTGCATTTATTGCATTTCTTGAAGATACTGGGTATATGGCTAGAGTAAGTTTTATAACAGATAGACTTCTTAAAGTTGTTGGTTTAAACGGAAGGTCCATTATTCCTTTAATAAGTGGAGCTGCTTGTGCTGTTCCTGCAATAATGTCTGCACGCACTATTTCAAGTTGGAAAGAACGAATAATAACAATAATGGTAACTCCATTAATGAGTTGTTCAGCTAGATTGCCAGTTTACACTTTAATTATTTCGATGATTATTCCTGAAGATATGTATTTTGGTGTTTTTAATTTACAAGGGTTAGTTTTAATGTCATTCTATATATTAGGTTTTTTAGCTGCTATTTTTATTGCATTTATTTTAAAATTTATAATTCAAGCTAATGAAAAATCATTCTTTATTATGGAGATGCCTTCTTATAAGATTCCTGATTGGAAGACTGTTATCTATACAATTATTGAAAAAGTAAAGATTTTTTTGTTTGATGCTGGAAAAATAATTATTGCCATATCTGTTGTGTTGTGGTTATTATCATCATATGGTCCAGGAGAAAATTTTCAAGAGATAGAGGATAAATGGGAGGATGCAGTAGATGCTGAACAATATATAGCTGCAGAAAAGTTAGAGTGCTCATATGCTGGTATAATCGGTAAAACTATCGAGCCTGTTATTAAGCCATTAGGTTTTGATTGGAAAATTGGAATTTCATTGATTACTTCATTTGCTGCAAGAGAGGTTTTTGTAGGCACAATGTCAACAATATATAGTGTTGGTGATAATAATATTATCTCTATTAGAGATCGGCTAAAGAGTGAAAAAAACAAAGAAACTGGTGAAGCTTTCTTTACTCCTGCTGTTGGGATTTCTTTAATGTTATTTTATGCATTTGCAATGCAATGTATGAGTACAATTGCTATTGTATATAGAGAAACTAATAGTATAAAATGGCCATTGATACAATTTCTATATTTAACAGTTTTGGCATATTTGTCAAGTTTTTTTGCATTCCAAATTTTAAGTTAGTGTCTAGTAATTATATTGATTTTTTACCCCCAGCTTCTACTTTCCTTATAAGGAAATGGATTCATGAATTAAATATTGATTTAAAGATTGTAAAGCCAAGAAAAACTAAATTGGGTGATTTTAGATTTCAATTTAATAAAGGATTTATAATTACTATTAATGATGATCTTAATCCCTTTGCTTTTCTTATTACATTAACTCATGAGATAGCACATGCATTTATTTATAAAGAGTACGGAAGAAATATTTCTTCACATGGCAAAGAATGGAGAAATATGTTTAAGAGTTTAATGTTAAATTTCTTATCAAAGGATATCTTTCCTAAAGACATTCTTGTTTTATTATCTATGCATTTGATTAAGCCTACTTCAACTACATCTAATGATTTTAATCTATCTTTAATTTTGAGAGAATATGATAGAAAAAAACAATTAACTATCAGTGAAATTCAAAAAGGAGAACATTTTATTTCATCTAATCGGACCTTTGTTAAAGGAGATAAATTACGTAAAAGGTTTAGATGTAAAGAAATTAAAACTAATAAAATCTATTTATTTAATCCATTAGCTAATATTACATTAGTTCAATAGATTGTAAAATATAGTTTAAATTTGCAGAAAAAACATTGAATAAGAATAATTATGCTATAATAATGGCTGGTGGTGTTGGGTCTCGTTTTTGGCCTTTAAGTCAGCAAGAGCTCCCTAAACAATTTTTAGATATTTTGTCAATTGGAGAGACTCTGATACAACAAACCTTTAGAAGATTAAGTTTAGCGTGTCCTAAAGAAAATATTTATATAGTCACAAACCAGGATTATTTTGATTTATGTAAGGCACAAATCGATGGAATTAACGATAGTCATATTTTATGTGAGCCTGTTATGAGAAATACAGCTCCATGTGTCGCTTATGCTGCATTTAAGATATATAATCAAAACCATGAAGCACAATTAATTGTAGCCCCATCTGATCATCTTATCACTAAGGAAGTTGAATTTACTAAAATTACAAGTCAAATTTTCGAAATTATATCAAATCAAGAAGTTATTATTACTTTAGGAATTCAACCTAACAGACCAGATACTGGATATGGATATATTCAGTATGATGAGAATAATTATTTAGAAAATAATAATATTAAGAAGGTTAAGACATTTACTGAGAAGCCAGATGTAGATTTAGCATTACAATTTTTAGACAGCGGAGATTTTTTATGGAATTCGGGGATTTTTCTTTTTAAAGCAGAAGTAATTATAAAGTCTTATAAAAAGAACCTTAGAGATATATATGATATTTTTAAAAGTGGTGAAGAGTATTATAATACTATAGAAGAAAATGAATTTATACAGAGAATTTTTCCATCGTGTAAAAACATTTCCATTGATTATGGTATATTAGAGAAATCTGACAATATCTACGTTTATCCCTCTAGCTTTGGGTGGAGTGATCTGGGTACTTGGGGGTCTATCGATATTCATTTACTAAAAGATGAAGATAATAATTCTCTTAGAGGAGGAGATGTTAAGATATATAATTCAAAAGATAATATTATTATGTTAGATGATAATAGAGAGTGTATTATTAATGGTTTAGATGGTTTTATTATTGTGGAGAGCGGAAATTCTTTATTAGTATGTAAAAAGGAGGATGAGCAACAAATCAAAAAGTTTGTAAAAGATCTAAAAAGCAAGAATATATAAGCTTAATTATTACACATTTTCTTGGGATCTACCCAATTGTTAAATTCTTCTTCAGTTACATATTTTAACTTTATTGCTTCTTCTTTTAGAGTTGTACCGTTTTTGTGTGCATTTTTTGCTATTTCAGATGCTTTATCATAACCGATTTTTGTGTTAAGTGCCGTAATTAACATTAATGAATTGTTTAAATTCTTTGTAATATTCTTATGGTTCGGCATTATTCCACTTATACAGTTTTTTTCAAATGAATTACATGCGTCCGATAATAATTCTGCTGATTGAAGAAAATTTACTGCTATTACTGGTTTAAATACATTAAGTTGTAATTGCCCTTGCATCCCCCCAAGTGTTATGGTCATATCGTTTCCAAGTACTTGAGCACAAACCATAGTTAGTGCTTCAATTTGTGTAGGGTTAACTTTACCAGGCATAATAGAAGAGCCTGGTTCATTAGATGGAATATTAATCTCTCCAATACCACATCGAGGTCCAGAAGCTAGTAGTCTAATATCATTAGCAATTTTATTTAATGATACAGCGATTTGTTTTAAAGCACCATGAGTTTCAACAAATGCATCATGAGCTGAAAGAGCTTCAAATTTATTTTTAGCACTTGTAAATTTAATATTTGTAAAATCTGAGATTTTTTTTGCAACTAGCTTTGAGTATCCTTTTGGAGAATTTAGACCAGTACCAACTGCAGTTCCCCCTATTGCAAGTTCAGAAAGATGAGGTATTGTATTTTTTAAGGCTTTAATTCCATAGTCTAGTTGAGTAACATAAGCAGAGAATTCTTGTTGTAGTGTTAGTGGAGTGGCATCCATTAAATGTGTTCTACCAATTTTAACAGTATTTGAGAATGACTCTGCTTGTTTATTTAATGAATTTCTTAGATTTACAATTGAAGGTATTGTTTTTTCATTTAGAATCTTTAAAGCAGCAATGTGCATTGCTGTAGGAAATGTATCATTTGAACTTTGTGATTTATTCACATCATCATTTGGATGTACTATTTTTTCTTTATCATCAATTTTACCTCCATTATTCAAATGAGCAACATTTGCAATTACTTCATTAATATTCATATTTGATTGAGTTCCACTTCCAGTTTGCCAAACAACAAGAGGGAATTGCTCATCATATTGTTTGTTTATAATTTCATCACAAACTTTTGAAATTGCATCTCTTTTATTTTTACTGAGCACATTGAGATCGTAATTTGTATGTGCTGCTGCTTTTTTAAGAAATGCAAAGCCATATATAATTGCTAATGGCATGCTTGATTCTGGCCCTATCTTGAAATTATTTCTACTTCTTTCAGTCTGTGCTCCCCAATATTTATCTACAGGTACTTTGACTTCCCCCATAGTGTCTTTTTCTATTCTATATTTCATCTTAAAATATTTTGTTGGTTAACTTAGTTATTGTTAATTTGTTTAAAAATAGTAGCTATGAAATTTATCGGTTTTTTAATGTTTTTATTTGTTTTTTTAATGGCATTTTGGTGTATCTTATTTTTAGCTAGTGTTGTTCCTTATTTTATCTATGTTTGGCTTAGAGAAGGTAAGCTAGATAATAATCAGATACCAAAATAACATAAGCAAATTTAATATTATTTTTTATATTTTATCCAAACTCCATTAAGTAAGCTTTAATAAAGGAATTAATATCACCATCAAGAATATTTGTTGGATTTGTAGATTCATAGTTAGTTCTCAGGTCTTTTACTAGCTTGTATGGGTGTAATATATAGTTTCTAATTTGAGAACCCCATTCTATTTTTTTCTTTTCCCCTTCAATCTTTTCTTTTTCTTTCTGTATTTTTTGAATTTCTAGTTGATGTAGTTGTGATTTTAATAATTTCAATGCTTTTTCTTTATTTTCTAACTGAGAACGAGTTTCAGAATTTTCAATAACTATTCCTGAAGGTAAATGTTTTAGTCTTACAGCTGTTTCTACTTTATTTACACCCTGTCCTCCTGCACCTCCTGATCGAAAAGTATCCCAGCTTATATCTGAAGGATTAATCTTAATATCTACACCTTCATCAACTAGAGGATAGACAAATACAGATGCAAAAGTAGTATGTCTTTTAGCATTTGAGTCGAATGGAGATATTCTTACAAGTCTATGTACCCCATTTTCTCCTTTAAGATGTCCATATGCATATTCCCCATCAAACTCCAATGTAACAGATTTTATACCAACAGGTTCAGCTTTTTGTAGATCAATTTGCTTTATCTTATAACCATTTTTCTCCCCCCACATTAAATACATTCGCATTAACATTTCAGCCCAATCTTGTCCTTCTGTTCCTCCTGCTCCTGGGTTAATTGTCATAATACCATGCATTCTATCTTCTTTTGATCTCAACATCTTTTTGAATTCTAATGATTCAATAGACTCGATTGTTTTTTTATATTGATTATTGATTTCATTATCATCAGCTTCAAGTTCAATTAAAACATTAAGCTCTTCGATATTATTTTGAATTGAATTATATGCATCAATCCATAGCTGTAGTTGTTTTTTTGTTTTTAAGGTTATTTCAGCCTCTTTTGGATTATTCCAGAAATCACTTTTTATTATTTCTTGGTCTAATTTTATAAGCTCTTTTTCTTTAGAATCTATATTAAGAAATTTAAAAAGTTTATCTTTTCTTTCTACTATTTTTAATAATTGTTCCTTATTAGTCATTAGTTTTTTTTGATTTAATATTAATTAGCTCCCAAACTAATCCTGTTTCATACCCTTTTTGATAAAGATACCTTGCAATTTTAGCATTTTTTTTATAGATATTTTTTTCATTTATTAAGTTAGATTTTTTTAAAATTAATTTATTTATTGAATTAATATATGCTTTCTCTGAAATGCTATCAAGTGATGAGCTAATAAGTTTATTTGAAATACCTTTTATCTTAAGATGATGAGTAATTTTTATCTTACCCCAATTTTTAATATTAAATTTTCCAGTGCAATATAATGATGTGTATCTTGCTTCATTAATATAGTTGTTTTCTATTAAGTGATTAATTATTTGATTTTGATCTTTATAAACTTTCCAATTATTCAGTTTTTTAATAATATCAAATTTACATTTTTCTGATAATGAACAGTATTTTTCTAGTTTTGTAATTGCAATTTCAGTTGTTATGTAGTTTGAATTCTGCATGCGATCAAAGTTACATATTCTCCTTAATAATTTTACTTTTGTATTGATGAAAAATAAGCAGGCTATTTATCTTCTTTTCTTATCAAATATTATCTCTGGCTTAGCCCAAGGTATTAGTATGATTGCTATACCGTGGTATTTTATTGAGATAGTTAATAATGCTGAATTTTTTGCTTTATCATATCTTGTAATTTCTACATCTACTTTATTTTGGGGAATTTATGCAGGCGCTATAATTGATAGGTATTCAAGAAAGAAAATTTTTATTTTAACAAATTTAGTGTGTGGTCTTTTTATTGGATCCGTAGCTATTTACGGTTCTTATCATTCTTATTTATCTGAATTTTTAGTTGTTTCTGTATTTGCAATTACCATTTTTAATTATAATATACATTATCCAAACCTTTATGCTTTTGGTCAGGAGATTACTGAGCAAAATAATTATGGCAAACTTAATTCATATATTGAGGTTCAAGGACAAACCACGAGTGTATTGGCTGGTGCATTTGCTGCTATTTTATTAACAGGAACTATAAATAATAATTTAGCAATAGCTGGATTTAACTTTGTCTTACCTTTTAATGTTGAGAAATGGGAGATTTATGATATTTTTCTTTTAGATGCCTGTACTTATTTAACTGTTATTGGTATTTTTTCATTTATTAAATATAAACCTATTAAGAATGAAAAAGTGCATATGGGTTCTCTTTTTAATAGATTAAAGTTAGGTTTTAATTATCTAAGAGAAAATCCTCGAGTTTTTACTTTTGGTTTGGTTTCTTATATGTTATTTGCTTTTACTCTAGTCGAGTTGCATGTGATTCTACCTTCTTATGTACATGATTTTTTGTTAGAATCTGGAAATGTTTATGCTTCTGCAGAAATATATTATTCAATTGGAGCAATATTTTCAGGATTACTTATTTTAATGTTTTTAAAAAGATATAATACTTATGTTAGTGTTGTTGTATTAATGCTCATTGTTGCTGGTGCATTTTTTGCAATGACATTTTTAAAATACTTATGGGTGTTTTTTATTGGTAGTCTACTATTAGGTATTACTAATGCAGGAGTAAGGATATTAAGAACAACATACTTGTTTAATAATATACCGAATAATTTAATTGGTAGAGCAACCTCTGTATTTAGTTCTTTAAATAATCTTGTTAGAATCTTCCTAATTTCTTTACTTTCTTTGCCTTTCTTTAATATTGGTGATAATATTCGGTGGGGCTATTTAATAGGAGTTTTTCTTATGATTATATCAAGTTCTATCTTGTTAGTTCTTTTCTTTAAAGATAAAGAGGAGATTTAAATCTTAAGATAAATTATTAGAATTTATTTTTTAACTATACTATATTGAAGAAGATGTAATCTATCATCTCCTACCACCCTGATAGTTTTTTTAAACTTTCTTTCCCATTCATGTCGAATAGAGGAGAAGAGCCATCCTTTATTTATATAGCTAGCAACAAATGGATGTGTAGCAATCTGGATCTTATTTGATTTTATTACTTTGAGGTTTGCAATTTTACTCTCAATTTGGTCAATTAGTAACAAGCTAGAATCTATTTTTCCACCTCCATCACACATTGGGCATTTTTCCAAAGTATCTATTGTTAAAGCAGGCCTAACCCTCTGTCTAGTAATTTGTATCAAACCAAATTTAGTTGGAGGTAAAATATTGTGTTTAGCTTTATCATTACTCATTGCCTTCTTAAGACACTCAAATAGCAGCTTTCTGTTTTTTTCAAATTTGAGATCGATAAAATCTACTACAATTATACCTCCCATATCTCTTAGTCTAAGTTGACGAGCTATTTCTTTAGCAGCTTCAATATTAACTTCTAATGCATTTTCTTCTTGATTTTTTTTTGCATCAACTTTCTTTCCGCTATTCACATCAATTACATGAAGTGCTTCTGTATGTTCTATTACTAAATATGTTCCGTTCTTAATAGTTACATTTTTTCCAAATGCTCCTTTAATTTGTTTGGTGATATTATATTTTTGGAAAACAGGAGTTTCTCCTTTATGTAATTGGACAATTTTTTCTTGCTCAGGTGATATTTTAGCTAGATAGTCTTTTAGTTCTTGCCCAAGTTCTTTATTATTTACAACAATGTTATTAAACTTAGCATCTAATAAATCTCTTAGAATTGTGGAAGATCTATTTAGTTCTCCAAGTATTTTAATAGGGGCTTTTGTGTTTTTAAGTTTTTTACTGATGACTTGCCATTTTTTATATAGATTTTTTAAATCTTGATCTAATTCAGCAACTTTCTTTCCTGTGGCAACAGTTCTTATTATCACTCCAAATCCATGTGGCTTAATACTCCTAATTAGTTGTTTAAGCCTAGCCTTTTCCTCTGATTTTTCTATTTTTTGAGATACTGATACTTTGTCGGAAAAAGGAGTTAACACCATATATCTTCCTGCAAGTGATAGCTCAGTGGTTAATCTTGGTCCTTTTGTAGAGATGGGTTCTTTTGATATTTGTAGTAATAAATGATCTCCAGATTTTAAAGTTTCAGCTATTGCACCATCTTTTTTAATAGCCTTTTCTGCTTTAAAATTTTTTAATGAAGCAGTATTTAATTTATTATTTATAGATTTTTCTGTAAATTTTTTAAGAGAATTAACTTGCATTCCTAAATCAAGGTAATGAAGAAAACCATCTTTTTCGTAGCCTACATTTACAAATGCAGCATTTAGCCCAGGAACAACTTTCTTTATTTTCCCTAAGTATATATCGCCTACTGAAAAGTTATTGTCGTGTTTTTGTTTGTGAAGTTCTATTAATTGACCATCACATAACAGTGCAATTACTACTTCAGAAGACCTTGAGTCGATTATAAGATCGAATTTCATGGTTTTATTTTCTGATTAAAAACAGATTATAATAACAAGTTATTTGTTCTTATGTCTATTTTTTCTTGAGCGTTTTTTACGCTTGTGTGTAGCAATTTTCAATCTTTTCTTTTTTTTAGCTCCTGACATCTTTATAATATTTCTTTACTTTATATAAAAGTTTAGGTTATTTTATTTTTCACATCCTGCATAAAAACTTTTGCAGGTTTGAATGAAGGAATATGGTGTTCTGGAATTATTATGGTCGTATTCTTCTTAATATTACGTCCTGTTTTTTGGGCTCTTTTTTTAGCTTTAAATGTTCCAAATCCTCTTAAGAATACTGATTCATTTTCTGATACAGCATTCATGACTTCATTCATAAATGACTCTACTATTGCAAGAGTTATTATCTTTTCTACTCCTGTTTTTAATGATATTTTACTTACAACTTCTGCTTTTGTCATTAGTATATTTTTCTGATTTTAATTTGCAAATATATCAAAATTTTATCTATCTATGTTGTGGAATTTTATTTAATAATATTGCATTTTTGTTTTTATGAATTTTTCTTTAAATTTAGTTAAATGGTATAATGATAATAAAAGAGATCTTCCATGGAGAAAAACTAAAGATCCTTATAAGATATGGCTATCTGAAATTATCTTACAACAAACTCGTGTTGATCAAGGCTTGCCTTACTATAACAATTTCATCACTCATTATCCAACAATTTTTGACCTAGCAAATGCTAGTGAGGACTCAGTTCTTAAACTTTGGCAAGGTCTTGGTTATTATTCTCGAGCTCGAAATTTACACTATACTGCTAAATTTATCTGTGATAATTATGGAGGTAATTTTCCTTTAACTCATAAAGAAATTTTATTACTTAAAGGAGTTGGTTTATATACAGCTTCAGCTATTTCTTCATTTGCTTTTAATTTAAAATATGCTGTTGTGGATGGGAATGTTATTAGAGTTTTAAGTAGGATTTATGGTATTTATTCTTATTACGACTCTACTATAGGTAAAAAAGATTTTTTGACATTAGCTGAGGAAAAATTGCCTATTAAAAATTCTGATATTCATAATCAGGCAATAATGGAGTTTGGAGCACTCGTATGTAAACCAAAAAAACCAAATTGTTTAAACTGTGTTTTTAATGAAGTATGTTATGCTTTTAGTAGATCTATTGTTAATGAGCTTCCTAGAAAACTTAAAAAGATAAAAGTGATTAATAGATATATTCATTTTCTGATTATTTCTCATCTAGATTTTGTTTATGTAATCAAAAAGCAAAAGGGTATTTGGTCAGGTTTATATACATTTCCTTTTATAGAGCATACGAATATGCTTTCCAATAAAGATGTTATTTTAAGTAAAGAATGGAGTGTCTTTTTTTCAAATATTAACATTACTATTAATCATGTTTCTCCACTTATTATTCATAAATTATCTCATCAGAAATTACATGTTAAGTTTTGGCACTTAAACTCTGATTTATTCAAACTTGAAGGTTATGAATCTATAGAGCTTTCTAAGCTTAATCAATATCCAGTATCCAGATTAATTGACATTTATCTAACTGATAATATTATTTGTTAGTTTTTTTCTACATTTGTTAAAGTAATTTATAAAATTAAATGTCAGGAATTAATAAAGTTATTCTTATTGGAAATTTAGGTAAAGATCCTGAAGTAAGATACTTAGATAATGGCGTTGTAGTAGCTAACCTTTCTTTAGCAACTACTGAGACCTATAAAAATAAGGAAGGCAATAGAGTAAGTCAAACAGAGTGGCATGATGTTGTTTTGTGGCGAGGGTTAGCCGAAGTAGCAGAAAAGTACTTAAAAAAAGGAGCTAGTATTTATATAGAAGGTAAAATTAAAACTAGTAAATGGGTAGATAAAGAAGAAAATACTCGTTATAAAACAGAGATAATGGCAGATAAGATGACTATGTTAAATAAATCATCTAGTGAATCTTCTCAATCAAGCAATTCTGAAGATGACCTTCCTTTTTAACTAATAATTGCCATTTGAAAGAAGATCCCTTTCCCATTATCTTAAATATTTTTCTTCAAATTGTAGAAGGTGTTAATTTTGATATATTTCATTTAGAAAATTTTCTTCTTTTTTCTTTGATAATAATCTTACTGATTTTTTCAGCATTTATTTCAGGAGCTGAAGTTTCATATTTCTCACTTAGCATGTCTGATTTGGAAGTCTTGCAGGGTCATAAGAAAAAACACACATTAATTTTAAAGTTATTAAAATTCCCTAATTCATTACTTGCTACAATATTAATTGTAAATAATTTTATTAATGTAGCCATAGTAATTCTATCAGCATATTTAACGACTATATCTATTATTTTTCCTGAAGCTTCATTTTTAGAATTTATTTTTCAAGTTATGGTTATTACTAGTTTACTTGTATTGTTTGGAGAAATCACTCCTAAGGTATACGCAAACCAAAATGCAATAAAATTTAGTTTATGGATGGCTAAGCCATTAACTTTTTTAAACAAGATGTTATATCCAGTTAGTTTTTTGCTAGTATCTACTACTTCAATAATAGAAAATAGACTTAGGAAAAAAGATTTAAATGTTAATATAGATGAAATATCAAAAGCATTGGATTTAACAGATCAAGAGAACAAGGGTAAAGAGGGTAAGATTCTAAGAAGTATTGTAGAATTTGGCAATACTGATGTTAAAGAAATTATGAAGTCAAGAGTTGATGTGGTAGCTGTGGATAAAAATACAAAGTTTTCAGACTTATTAAAATTAATAATTTCATCTGGTTATTCTAGAATTCCGATTTATGATGAGCAGTTTGATAATATTTTAGGCATACTATATATAAAAGATCTAATCCCATATTTATCAAAGCATGATAATTTTAATTGGATAGATTTGTGTAGAGTTCCATTTTTTGTTCCAGAGAATAAAATGATTAATGATTTGCTGAAAGAATTTCAGGTAAAGAAAAATCATATTGCGATAGTAGTAGATGAGTATGGAGGAGCTTCTGGCATTGTTACCCTTGAAGATGTTCTTGAAGAAATTGTCGGAGAGATTAATGATGAATTTGATGATGATCATAATAATTACTCTGTATTAGATGATAATAATTTTATTTTTGAGGGTAAAATCTTATTGATAGATTTCTTAAAGATTGTTAATTATGAAATAGATTATTTTGATGATATAAAAGGTGAATCAGATTCTTTAGCTGGATTAATTTTAGAGCATGAGGGTAGGATTCCTAAGATTGGAGATGTTGTTGCCTTAAGAGCATTTACTTTTCAAATAGAATCTGTTGATCTTAGAAGAATTCAAAGAATTAAAGTGACATTGAATGAGAGTTAGTATAATATTTTTAATTTTCTTATCATGTCAATCAGATTATACTCCAAAACCAAAGGCGTATATTAAGATATCTTTTCCAGAGAAAAGCTATATTAAATTAGATGACAATAAACTTCAGTATTCTTTTCTTTATCCTACTTATTCAGAATTAGATATAAATAACAACAATAAATTTATTGATATTAAATTTCCTGATTTTTCAGGCACCTTGCATTTGACTTATGTTAATTTAAATGATAATTTATTAGAACATATAGAACAGTCAAGGTCTTTAGCTTACAAGCATAATAATCAGGCAGATGTAATTAGTGAACAAGTATTTATTAGTGATAAAGATAATATATATGGAATGTTATATGATTATGAAGGGGTTACCGCAACATCATCACAATTTTATCTTACTGATAGTGTAAAGCATTTTTTTAGAGGATCTTTTTATTTTAATACTGCAATTAGTGACTCAATTTATCCAATTAATAGTTTTGTAAAGGAGGATATTATGGTTTTGATTGAATCGCTGAGGTGGAAATAGAGTTTATTAATGCATAGTAGTAATTTTACAAGATACTTTTATTTGTTTTTTCTTTCTTTGATTTGGGGGAGCTCATTTATATTGATGAAAAAAAGTTTAGTTGTTTATTCATATGATCAAGTTGCTGCTCTTAGATTATTTATTACATTCTTTGTGCTCATTCCATTTGTATATCCTGCATTAATAAAAATTAAAAAAAAACATATTTTTCCATTAGTTATTGTTTCATTATTTGGTAGTGGGATCCCTGCCTTTTTATTTACTCTTGCTCAAACTTATTTGGAGAGTTCATTTGTTGGTATTCTAAATTCATTGACACCATTATTTACTTTTATAATTGGAGCATATGTGTTTAAATTTAAGCTTTTAAAATCTAATATGATTGGTGTTGTTATTGGATTGCTTGGAGCCTTATTTCTCACCATAAGTAATTTTAAAGGAAATTTAGAATTTAATAGTTATGCATATTTAGTAGTTTTAGCTTCTATTCTTTATGCAATTAGTGCTAATGTTATTAAAAGATACTTGAGTGAATTAGATCCAATAGCAATAACTGCCTTAATATTCTTATTGATTGGCCCCTTTTCAGGAGTTTATGTTTATACAACTGATTTTATAGAATTGTATAATACTAATGGAGGTGTGGAGTCATTTATTTATATAGTTATACTCTCAGTATTATGTACGGCTATTGCAGGTGTTGTTTTTAATAAATTAATTAAAATGGCATCTCCAATTTTTGCCACATCAGTTACTTATTTAATACCAATAGTTGCTGTTTTCTGGGGCTTTATAGATGGAGAGAGTTTGTTGTTTCAGTATTTTATAGGAATAGTTTTTATTTTCTCTGGCGTATATTTAGTCAATAAGAAAGTTTACTGACTATTTCTATTTGAGTATTATTAATCTTTTATAATCATCTTTTTTTCAACTGTATTGTTGTCATAGATGTATAAATATATTGCAGAAGAGAAGGTATGCCTATCGCGTCCAAGAATATCTATAATTTTTACCAGCTTTTTATTTTGACTCAAATTTTCTTCAATTGCTGTATTGTTGCATAAATTATTACCTAGTAGATTTGGTCTATACTGATTAATGGCTGCTATTATTCTTACCTTCTGACCTAATGTAAATAGGTTCATGCAGAAGTCATTAGTATAATCCATGTAATTCATAAACATATCTCCATTACTATTAGAAGTTCCACAGCTATTAGCATTGTGTGGGAAGGCTGGACAGTCTAAGTTAAACTCTTCTTGAGTTGGTGTATCATTAACGTTATCATCTCCACAATTACCTCCACTTCCCCAGAGATGATCTAAATTTAGCCAATGCCCTATTTCATGAGTACTTGTTCTTCCCTTATGGTATGGTGCTTGAACAGTACCTAGAGTGCCAAAATAATTATATCCAATTACAACACCATCATCTGGATTGTTAAAACTTGATGGAGGAGTTGCATAACCAAGAATTCCTGCAGAAAGATTACACACCCAAATATTAAGGTAGTCATCTTGATCCCATGGATCAATACCACCAGTTGAAGTAGATTTCACAGCATCTGACTGCATTGAAAAAGATGTTTGGCTTGTCTGAGTTCTTGTTATCCCGCTAGTGAAAGCACCATTCGGGTCAATAGTAGCTAGACAGAATTCAATTTCGGTATCAGCTGCAATACTTGTCCAAACACTTGGCGTCATGATTGCGTCAATATTTGTTCTTCTAAAGTCAGCATTAAGAACATCAATTTGAGAAAAAATTTGTTGATTTGAAATGTTTTCTTGTATGGTATTCCATACAACATGCACAACTACTGGAATTGTAATAATTGTTTTTTCATTACTATTATATTTATTTTCAATCCAATAATTAGTTTGCTTATTAACCTTATTTCTGTTTTCCTTATACTGAGGATATTTTTTATCTAAAATTTTTACATATTTATCTGTAGAACATCTTTCTTGCGATATACAATTAAATGATAGTAATAATGATAAAATAATTAAATAGTTTTTCATGTAGAATATGATGTTATTGCAAATATATGACTAATTTATTTCACTTTATTTTGATTCTTTATTAAAGAATTAGTAATATAGATGTTAGTTTAAAATTTAAAAAGCATCACTCAAGCAAAAAAAAACAAAAATTATTGCTGATTTCTTCTTGTTTTCTTACTTTTGCACACCATTTTTAAAAATAAAAATAATGTACGCAATAGTGGAAATAGCAGGGCAGCAATTTAAAGTTGAGAAAGATCAGCAAATATATGTACATCGTTTAGATGCCAAACAAGGCTCAAAAGTGTCATTTGATAAAGTTCTTCTTTTAGATGATAATGGTAAAGTAGACATAGGATTACCTGAAGTAAAGGGTATGTCAGTGACTGCAAAAGTTATGGAGCATTTGAAAGGCGATAAAGTTGTAGTTTTTAAAAAGAAAAGAAGAAAAGGTTATCAGGTTAAAAATGGTCATAGACAGTATTTAACTAAGATTGAAATAGAAAAAATTGGTAAGTCTAGTTCTACAAAGAAAGAAATTGTAGAAGAGAAAGCGGCTAAGAAGCCAGCAGCAGCTAAGAAGCCAGCAGCAGCTAAGAAGCCAGCAGCAGCTAAGAAGCCAGCAGCTAAAAAAATAAAATTATAAATTAGTATAAACTTAAAATTATGGCACATAAAAAAGGAGCGGGTAGTAGTAAAAACGGAAGAGATTCTAGAAGTAACAGATTAGGTGTGAAAATTTTTGGAAATCAATCGGTAATTGCTGGTAATATTATTGTTCGTCAAAGAGGAACTGTTCATAACCCAGGTGATAATGTAGGTATGGGGAAAGATCATACATTATTTGCTTTAACCGATGGTAAAGTGAAATTTACTAAAAAACGTAATAATAGATCCTATGTTTCTGTAGAGGCTTAACTATTAGGATTGCCTTAAAGATTGATAAACTCTTGAGAAATCAAGAGTTTTTTTTTACTTTTGTTTAAAATAGAAAAATGTTACATATTTTAGATATAAGACAGAATAAAGATAGTATTATTGCTAAACTTCGAATTAAGAATTTTGATGCTGAAGATTTGATTCATTCTGTTATTGAAAAAGATAATCTTAGAAAGTTAAATCAGCAAAAATCTGATGAAATATTAACTAAGTCAAATCAAATTGCTAAAGAAATTAGCTCATTATATAAAAATAATGAAGTTGATAAGGTCAATTCTTTAAAAGAAAGTTCAATTTCTTTAAAAGAAGAATTTAAAAAATTAAGCACTCTTAAAATTCAGTTAGAAAAAGACATTAACGATATATTGGTTCAAATTCCAAATTACCCTCATGAAACTGTTACAATTGGAAATTCTGAGAAGGACAATGAGATATTAGAAGAATTCGGAAAAATACCAAAATTGCATGATAATGCAAAACCACATTGGGAACTAACTGAAGATTATAATTTGATAGATTTTAAATTAGGTAATAAAATTACAGGAGCAGGTTTTCCTGTATATAAAGGGAAAGGAGCAAGATTACAAAGAGCCCTTATAACTTATTTTCTTGATAAAAATATTAAAGCAGGATATACTGAATATTTACCTCCATCTGTTGTAAATAAAGATTCTATGTTTGGTACTGGAGCTCTCCCAGATAAAGAAAATCAGATGTACCATGTTACTGAAGATGATTTATATTTAATTCCGACAGCTGAGGTTCCTGTTACAAATTTCTTTAGCAATACTATTGTTAAAAAATTTCCGATAAAATGTACTGCATACACTCCATGTTTTAGAAGAGAAGCAGGATCATATGGAAAAGAAGTAAGAGGATTAAATAGACTACATCAATTTGATAAAGTTGAGATTGTTCAGATAGAGCATCCAGAAAAATCATATAAAACTTTAGATAATATGGTTAAACATGTATCTTCAATTCTTGATGATTTAGAATTACCATATAGAATAATTAGATTATGTGGAGGTGATTTAAGTTTTACTTCTGCATTAACATATGATTTTGAGGTATATTCTGCTGGTCAGAAAAGATGGTTAGAAGTAAGTTCTGTTTCTAATTTTGAAAGCTTTCAAGCTAATAGATTAAAACTTAGATATAAGGATAGTAATGGAAAATCACAATTATGTCATACTTTAAATGGTAGTGCACTTGCATTACCAAGAATTTACGCTTCTCTTATTGAAAATAATCAGACAAAAGACGGTATCGTTATCCCAAAAGTTCTTCAGCAATATACAGGCTTTGATATTATAGAATAAATGAGAATAATATTTTTCTTTTTTTTATTTACAGCTTCTACTTTTGCTCAAAATAATAATCAGAAACTTGCATATCAGTATTATGTGAATGGCGATTATGATAAAGCTATTGTAATATATGAAGAAATAAATACTAAGCTTCTTTCTATTAATGTCTATAGTCCATATTTCATTTCATTATGTAATCTAGATAGATTCTCTGAGGCTGAGAAATTAGCTAAGAAATTCTATTCTAAATATCCAAATAGGTTGAATTACTTAGCAGATATTATTGTTGCGCAGTTCAAACAGGGGTATGAAAAAAAGTCAAATTATACTTTAAAGAAATTATATAAAAAAATTACTGGTCAGAACTCTCAAACTATACAGATAGCTAATAGGTTTCAATCTTTTAATATGTATCAACTTGCTTTAGAAATTTATAATAAATCTCAACTAATAAATAGTAATTTCCAGTATGACCTACAAAAAGCTCAATTGTATGCCTTATTAGGAGAAGAAGAATTGATGATAAATCAATATTTTGATTTTTTACTAAGAACACCAAATCAGAAAAAAATAATTTTTACTAATATTCAAAGATTTCT
>Ga0209403_10000832_pt1 | contig 42841 bp, 42 predicted proteins | sample ArcticOcean_MG_C_8_FD_187440 | JGI IMG/M metagenome (GOLD analysis project Ga0209403, IMG submission 187440) | Marine microbial communities from western Arctic Ocean - ArcticOcean_MG_CB11_86 (SPAdes) (version 2) | ecosystem: Environmental > Aquatic > Marine > Oceanic | place: Arctic Ocean... | reverse complement strand
GCGGGATCGGGGCCGCTCCTAAATTTGGTTACCAATGCGGAGAAACATGGCGTCACGTATCTCGGCCTGCTCGATGCAGAGGCGGTTTACCGCGAAATGCGCCAGGCAAATTTTCTGGTGTTCCCATCGGTGTGCTACGAAAGTTTTCCGCTCACTTTCATTGAAGCGTTTGCATCCGGCCTGCCAATTGTTGCGGCCAAGCTGGGCGCGGCGGATGACATAATCACCCACGGTGAGACAGGCATACATTTCACGCCGGGTGATCCCAAAGCGCTGGCCGAGGCCGTGGCCTGGGCAACGGCGCACCCGCAAGACATGGCGCGCATGGGCAAAAATGCGCACCGCGAATATGAGGAGAAATACACGCCCGAGCCCAATTACGTCCAATTGATCGCGATCTACGAGCAGACCATCAACGAGGCGACGGCCAGAAATCACGCAACGCACTGATCGCCCGGTCTCGTCGCATCAAACGACGAGCCCTGCCCCATGGCTTTGTCCGGGGCTGCTTCTTTATCGGATTCAGGTTGTGCTACCATTGTTGGCGCGTAGGACACCGTCCGATGAATCTCCCAAGGTAAGTGGTGGAGTTAAATGTCACAGCTGTTTTTGACAACATCTTGGGATGATGGATACCCCGCCGACATGAGGCTCGCCGAACTACTGAGTAAATATAATATTGGCGGCACATTTTATGTCCCTCGAAGTAACAGCGAAGGACGCCCGGTCATTCAAAAAAGTGAACTCGTCGAACTGGGCGAGAGGTTTGAGATCGGTGGACATACCAAAGATCACAAAGAGCTTACACGCCTCAACAGCGAAGACGCGCAAGGTCAGATCGTGGATGGCAAGAATTATCTAGAGGATGTGTTGGGCCACGCGGTGAATGGCTTCTGTTACCCGAGGGGTGGATACAATTCCACTATAAAGGGTCAAGTTCAGCGTGCTGGATTTGTTTATGGAAGGACAATAAAGAATCTGTTTTGTCGTCCTAAATCGGATCCATTTGAAATTCTTACAACTATTCAATTCTACCCTCACACGAAAATAACATACTTAAAAAACTACATAAAACATGGAAATTATCAGGATAGATTTAAGTTATTTCTGTCTGTTATGTCTGAAGATGTCTTTGAAAATAAAATTACTAATACCGTTGAACATTGCTCGAGTCACGGTACTTATTGCCATATTTGGGGGCATTCATGGGAAATTGAAAAAATGGATGCATGGAACCAATTGGAAGAATTGTTTAGCGTTATCACAAAACAATTCGGTCAAATAAAATTTGGCAATAACATGGACTTTTTTCGGCATTCCTATGGTGGGTGATGATTGTGAAGGAAGCAGAGGCTTGTGTCTGTGATATTTACAAAGAAAGTCGTTCATATATCCGCATGATTTAAAGCAAATTATTTGGCGCGCGCGTTAAATTCAACATGCCATTTCCAGGCAGTTGCGATGATAGTGTCGATGTCAGTGTAAGCCGGGCGCCAGCCAAGGATCTTCTTTATGCGGGTGGGATCGGCGACGAGAGTGGGCGGATCGCCAGGGCGGCGCGCCTCTTCCATCACCGGGATGGTGCGGCCGGCGACGCGCGTGACGGAATCGATCAACTCACGCACCGAATAGCCTGTGCCAGTGCCGAGATTGAGAACCAATGCATCATCGGCCGCCAACAGATGTTCCAGCGCCAACAGATGGGCGGCGGCAAGATCATCGACATGAATATAGTCCCGGATGGCGGTACCGTCTGGTGTGGGATAATCGCTGCCGAAGATGGAGAAATGCGGGCGCCGCCCGAGCGCCGCATCGATAAGAATTGGAAGCACATGGCTCTCGGGCGAATGGCTTTCGCCGATGTGTCCTTCCGGGTCGGCCCCGGCAGCGTTGAAATAACGCAACGCGGCATAGCTTAGGCCATGCGCGGTACGACAATCCTCAAGCATAAATTCCATCGCCAGCTTGCTGCGCGCATAGGGGCTGATGGGCGCAAAGGGCGTGGTTTCACCGATTGGTGTCACGTCGGGCGCACCGTACACCGCACAGGTACTTGAAAAGACAATATGGGTGACGGAAGCGGCCTGCATCGCTTCCAACAAGACGAGGCAGCCGACAACGTTGTTGCGGTAAAAGCGCAAGGGGTCGAGTACTGATTCACCAACTTCGATATAGCCGGCGAAATGCATCCCGGCATCGGGCCGGTGCCGAGCAAACACCGCATCGAGGCGCGAACGCTCTCTTATGTCGCCCCTCTCGAATGGCCCCCATTGCACGGCCCATTCATGACCGTTTTCGAGATTATCGAAGACGATCGGCAGATGCCCTGCGGCGGCTAGCGCCTTGCAGGCATGGCTGCCTATATAACCCGCTCCGCCAGTGACGAGGACTGTGGCCATGCTGCCGCCTCGTTTTTACAAACTAACCGGGTCTCCGATAGAGATCGTGCGGCGAATCGCTTCTTGGCAGAGGCCCAACGCCATGGGACGAACGACACCGGGAATGACGGCCACGTCATACATTTCGAAGACCGCGCCTTCGAGACGTACCCATTGCACCAGATCGCCGGTGCTCAAATCCACGACAAACACGCCGCAGCGCACTTCCGCCTTACGCTTGGTCAAATTGTCATCGAGTTCGAGGCCGGAGAAGGTACGGTTCTCGCGACATTTCGACATGCCGATAATGGCGAACCCATTAATGAAGTCCAAGCCGCGCATATAACCCGGACAAAACGCGATGGGCTCGAACTTGCCTTTTTCCACGTCGATCGTGCCGAAATAGCCGGTGCCGGAATTGAGCACATAGAGTTTGCCCTCATGCATGCGCGGCGAATGCGGCATGGAGAGGCCGGTCATAGAGACCTCATTGCTTTCCACATCGACGATGACGCCGCCACTCGCGCGATGCTCGCGCCAGCCATCAGCGGCATCAGACATACCGACCGAAGTCACATATTTCGGCGAGCCGTTCACCATTGCCATGCCGTTCATATGGCAGCGATCCTCCGCCGCCAGCTTGGAAATATATTTCGGCCGCCAAATCGGTGCGAAGCTGTGCGTATGGCTGACGGTTGCGAGGCAGCAAAACAGCGTGTTCACGAAAACGATGCGGCCCTGCTTGTCGATGGCGATGTCGTGAACATCGATGTCGCCAGTGATGTAGGAAACTTGGGGTACATAAAGCCGATCGAATCCATCACGATTCTGCCCCGGCGCCAGCACATTCTGAAATTGCCAAATCTGATAGAGCTAACTCAGATACATTGAATTCTGATCCGCGTAGAGGCCCATACAGCGGTTGAAAGTGCGCTCATACAGCGAAATCTTTCGATCCTCGCGCAGGCCGAGAAGGAATACCTTACCCACCTGATAGGTGGTAAATGCGAGGCTCGCATTTTGATCGGCCAGCCAATTGGTAAATTGGCGCGACGCCATGATCTCAATTTTGCCCTGCTTGGCTTACGCCGGCGCGGCCTTTTTAGCTTGTTGCTGTGCCACCTGTTGACCCTGAGCGCCCTGCGCAGCGCCACCCGCCTGCCCGCGCACGCCCTCGCATCGCCGCTGTCGACGGCACCGTGATATTCTTTCCGCCGGGCTTCGCTCCGCCCTTTTTTTCAGCCATTACCAATTCCTGCTCGATTTGAAACAAATGGAAATTCACGGCGGACCTTACGGCCCATTTCCGCCACGCGGGATCATAAAGGTTTCGCGCGGTAAAATCGTAAATTAATTAGGAGAATTACGCTAGCTCGCTGTTCTTGTGCGGCATCGGCCCCCTTGATAGAACCGCACGGCATCCATCGACTGACTGGAACTTAGCATGATGAAAGACCCGTTCGAGCCGTTCATAGACTTGAAAGAGCGGCCGGATATCACCGGCGAGTTCAATATTGAGGCTGGCTGGCGCTTTGCGTTGGCTCGCCGTGCCCTGTTCGGCGAATTGGATGCCCTTAGTCACGTCAATCACACGGTTTTTCTGCGCTATTTCGAAGACGCCCGCCTGGGCTATTTGATGCATCACGGCCTCTCGGCGCCGGCGCCGGATTCGATTGGCTGCGTGCTCGCGCGCCTGGAAGCCGACTATAAGCAACCAGTATTCTATGACGAGCGTCTGATCATCACAGTGCGTACGGTGAAAGTCGGCAATACCAGCATCTTGCTTGAGTACGGCGCGTGGAGCGCTGAAAAGGGCTTAGCCTGCCAATCCACCTCCCTCCTCGTCATGGTCGTCACGGCGACCGGCAAGAAACAACGCATTTCGGACGCCATGCGCGATTCGATCGCCGGCTTTGAGGGGCGGGAATATTAATGCTCTAATACGGCTCAACGACCCCACGAAGCCGACCCCAAGAGAGGATGCCATGGCTGACAGTATCGCCTTTATCGACGATCAATTCGTTCCCGTGAGTGAAGCCAAGATCTCCATCATGGAGCCCACCTTTACCAAGAGCGATGTGGTCTATGACACACTATCCTCCTGCAAGGGCTATATCTTCCGGATCGATGATCATTTGCGGCGCTTTGAGGCCTCGTACGGTGCCATGCAGCTCGCCCCGCCCTACTCCGTCAATGACATCCGACACATCGTTGCCGAATGCATTGTGCGTTCGGAGTTCGAAGATACCTGCGTCACCCTGATGGCGACGCGCGGCCCGTTCCTCGACTTGGCCGACCGCGATATCCGCAAATGCAAAAACGGTCTGATGGCGGTCTGCGTGCCCTATTACTGGGTGCTCGGGAAAGACAAGCAAACCACCGGCGTGAATATGGTGATCACAGAAAATCAACGCGTGCCGGTGGGGGCTATCGACGCGCGAGTAAAAAACTTCAACTGGATGGATCTCACCAGAGGTTTGTTGGAGGCCTATGAAAAAGGCGGCGATTCCGCCCTCCTGTGCACGCCCGACGGCTTCCTTTCCGAGGGGCCGGGGTTCAATATCTGGCTCGCCAAAAACGGCAAGCTATTTACGCCACGCGGCAATTTGCTTGAAGGGGTGACGCGCCGCGCGGTGTTCGACCTCGCCGCGGATTTGGGCGTAGAGACCAGCGAACAGCCCCTCTTGCCGAGCGATCTACAGGGCGCCGACGAAGCCTTCACCAGCACCACGGCAGGCGGGATTACCCCGATCACGCAGGTCGACGGCAAGACCCTTGGCAACGGTGCGCCCGGCCTCCTGACCACGCGGCTCAATGAGGAATATTGGCGGCGCCGCGAATCCGGCTGGGGCGGCACCCGCGCCGAGCAAATTTTAGAAGAACGCAACGTCGCATAGCCAACAATTACCAGCCCAGCAGGAGAGACAAAATGCCTAGCGAAATGTTTGAAAAAGGCCTCAAGATTCGTACCGAAGTACTCGGCGAGGAATATGTGAATCGCGCCCTCAAGGGCGCCACCGACTTCAACAAGGATTTCCAGGAGTTCATGACCGAATATTGCTGGGGCGCGGTATGGGGACGGCCTGGGCTCGAACGCAAGCAGCGCAGCCTCAACAATCTGTGCATGCTTGCGGCGCTCAACCGACCGGCCGAGTTCGAAATGCATTTCCGCGGCGCATTGCGCAACGGCTGCTCGGTCGAAGAGATCAAGGAGACGCTGCTGCAAATTGGCATCTATTGCGGCGTTCCGGCGGCGGTAGAAGCGTTCCGCATCGGCAAGCGGGTCATGGACGAGCTCGCAGCCGCGGAAGCAAGCGGCGATGACTGAGCACATGCTGGGCTTTATCGGCCTCGGTAATATGGGCGGCCCCATGGCCGCCAATTTGGCGGCAGCGGACAACCCGCTGATGTGTTACGACGCCGCCGGCACGGCGGAGCGCGCGCCCGAAGGCGCCACGCACGCGTCGAGCATAGGCGAAATCGCGCAACAGGCCGAGATCATCTTCCTCTGCCTGCCGGACGGGCTGATTGTAGAAAAAGTGGCGCGCGACTTGATCGCTACGGACGGGCGCGTTGTTAAGGTGGTTGTCGACAACACCTCCTCCGGCGCCAGCGAAGCCCGCGCCACGCATGACCTGTTGGCAAAGGCCGGCATCGCCTATGCCGATGCGCCGGTAAGCGGCGGCGCGTCGGGCGCGCGCGCTGGCACGTTGGCGATGATGGTGGCCGCGCCCGAAGCGTTGTTCGCGCGGCTGAAACCGTTGCTGCTGCCAATGGCCAAGAATGCCCGCCACGTCGGCACCGAACCCGGGCAAGGCATGGCGATGAAGCTGTTGAATAACTTTCTCTCCGGCATGGCGATGGCGGCGACCAGCGAGGCGATGGCGTTCGGCGCGTCGCAAGGTCTCGACATGGCGACGATTATCGACACGGTCTCGGTTTCGAGCGGCACGAACAGCGCCATCACCGATAAATTTCCCAATCGCATTCTCCCCAAGAGTTACGATTCCGGATTCGCGACGCGTTTGATGGCGAAAGATTTGACGCTTTATGTCCAGTCCTGCAAGGAACTGAACGCACCGCACCTGTTAAGCGATACGCTCTTGCAACAGGTGTGGGGGCGCATGTTCGAAGAGAAGCCGGATTCTGATTTTACCAAGATTTATCCGTTCACTCTGGAACGCCGATCCTAGAGCGATCTCGCCATGGCAGAAGATAATATTGCGCGGCATTATTTTGTGACGGAGGGCCTATTCGGCGAACAGCCGGTGTGGCGTGTCGTTCGCGGCGAGACCAATGCGCGCGGTATGGAAATGCTCTCTTTCGTCTGTGGCTGCGCCACGCAACGCGCCGCACTCGCCATGGCGCGCGCTATGAGCGACTACCGCGCGTGCGACGGCGCACCGGTAGGAGTGCATGAACGAAAAGGTGCCGGGCGCGCGGTCGCCGCGGCGCCGCACACAGCGGGTATCCAGATCAAGCCGGCGTGCTGAACAACCGGCGCGTTGCTAGGCGTTACTGGTGCGGTACTCTTCGAGATAATCGATGGCGGTCTGGGAATCGATAACATCGGCGTAACGCCGGCCGACGTCGCGTAAATTATCGCGGTGCGGCCCTTCCTCCGCATCGCCGACGCAATCTTCCGGCACCATGGTGCGGTAACCATGGCTGAACGAATCGATGATGCTGGCGCGGATGCAGCCGCTCGTCATGCAGCCGGTGATAATCGTTGTATCGATACCGTTCTTGGCCAGAAGCGTCGTGCACGGAGTGTTGAAGAAGATCGACGGGCCGGTCTTGCAAAAAATAAAATCATGGTTCGGGTCGGAAGTTTTGGGCTCGATCTCCGTGCATGGGTTGCCGTAATAGAATGACTCATGCACCGGGGCGATCTTCCACGGCGGCATGTCGCGCTCGGAATGATAGGCGGTGTAACAATTAGCGACGGGGACGTTGGCCCGGCGCGCAACTTCCAGAACGCGCGCCGTATTCTCAATAGCGCGCTGCACCAGTTCGCAACCGCCGAACTCCATGTCCGGGTCGGTAAAGGCGCGCTGAAAATCCACCACGATCACGGCGGGGCAGCGACCAAAACCGATCTCGCGGTCACCATAGCCGATTTTTTTATATGCATCCGTTGCCACAACGCGCACTCCCTTTCGCTGCGATACCAAGTCGGCCAGCCACGATGACCGCCCACATTGACCACAATGAGCTTATTCCATAGATTTGTCCGTACCTTTGTCAACACGAAAACACCTCACGACCTTAGGAAATCCGCGGAATGAAAGCATTGTCCGACCTGATCGTTCTCGACCTGACGCATATGCTGTCGGGGCCGTTCGGTGGCATGCTGCTGGCCGATCTCGGCGCGCGGACGATCAAGGTGGAACCGCCGGGCAAAGGTGAACTAACGCGCGGATTGTTGGCCAAAGACCCGAAGAATTCGCTCAACGGCATGGGCGCCTATTTTCTGACGCTCAATCGCAACAAGGAAAGCATGTGCATCGATTTGAAGAGCGAGGACGGGCTGGCGCTATTCTACGAACTTGTGAAGAAGGCTGATATCGTGCTCAGCAATTTTAGCCCCGGCGTGACGGAGCGGCTCAAGATCGATTATGACGTGCTGTCGAAGGTGAACGAGCGCATCATCACTTGCAGCGTCACCGGGTTCGGCGAATCCGGCCCAGCCTTCAAACGCCCGGCTTTCGACATGGTGGCGCAGGGCTATGGCGGCGGCATGTCGATCACCGGACAGGAAGGCGCACCGCCGACGCGGGCCGGCATTCCGATTGGCGATCTCGGCGGCGGCATGTTCAGCGCCGTCGGTATGCTCGCGGCACTCCATGCGCGCGAGCGCAGCGGGCGCGGCCAGCATATCGATATTTCCATGCAGGATTGCCAGATTTCGCTGATTAACTATATGGCGACAATGTATTACCTGTCTGGCGATGTGCCGGGCGCGATCGGCAATGCCCATTTTGTGCATGTGCCCTACAACACCTACCCGACCAAAGATTTATGGCTAATCATTGCCATTATCACCAACGAGACCTGGGCGCGGTTTCGCGACATGATGGGGATCGAGGAATTAAAGGACGATGCCTTCGACCTGCAACCAGGACGGCTCAAAGCCAAGGACTTCATCGAGGAAAAAATCAGCGCCCGCCTCAAGGAGGAGAGTTGTGATTTTTGGTTACAGAAACTGGCCGAGGTCAAGATCCCCTGCGCTCCGGTCAACGACCTCGAACATGCCTTGAACGATGTCCAGGTGCAGGCCCGCAATATGGTTGTGACAGTGGCCCATCCCGAGGGCGGGGAAGTGAAAATGACCGGCAACCCGGTTAAAATGAGCGCTTCAGACGAGGACACATATGCGCCGCCGCCGCTTCTCGGCCAGCATACGGACGACGTGTTGCGCGATTTGCTGGGCAAAAGCGAAAGCGATATCGCGGCATTGCGTGCCACCGGCACAGTCGGCTAAGTGCGCAGCCACAAAGACTGGAAAGGAACGCAATCATGAGTGACAAAGTGATCGTCAACGAGGTCGGCCTGCGCGACGGCCTGCAGAATCAACCGCGCCATGTGCCGGTCGAAGGCAAACTGGATATGTTGGATGCCCTGATCGCAGCGGGCGTCCGTTCGGTCGAGGTCACGAGCTTTGTCTCGCCAAAGGCGGTACCGCAAATGGCCGATGCGTCCGAGATTTATAGCCGCCTGCCGCTCGACAAGGGCGTCACCTACGAAGCGCTGGTGCCCAATGAAAAAGGCTATGAGCGCGCCGTTGCCGCGGGCGCCAAAACCATCGCCTTGGTGCTGGGCTCAACAGAAGAGATGAACCAGAAAAATATCGGCATGTCGCTAGAACGCGCTACCGAGGTCAATATTGCCGTCATCAAGCGCGCCATCAGCGAAGGCATCAAGCCGCGCTCCTATATTTCCACCGCGCTCGGCTGCCCATTCGAAGGCGACGTCGCGCCGGAGGTGGTGTTCGATCTGGCGGCGCGCATGTTCGAGGCCGGCGCCGCCGAAGTGGCGGTCGCGGATACCATCGGTTCGGGCGACCCGGCACAAGTAAAATTCATCTTCGGGACCCTCGCCGGGCGCTACGGCGCGGAACGTCTGGCCGGGCATTTCCACGATACCCGCGGGTTAGCGCTGGCCAACACCTGGGCCGCGCTCGAGTGCGGCGTGCGCAAGTTCGATACCGCGATTGGCGGCCTAGGCGGCTGCCCGTTCGCACCCGGCGCGACCGGAAACGTGGCGACGGAAGACGTCGTGCACATGCTGGAGCGCTCGGGCTTCGACACCGGTATCGACATGGAGGGTCTCCGCAAAGCGGTGGCCGTGGCCGAGAAACACACCGAACTGAAGCTCGGCGGGCGCGTTCTCACCTGGATCGAAAGCCAAGAGCGGCGGCGCCAGGCCAAGGCGAGTGCCGCGGCGGAATAGTCGCTCTCTATCTGACTACTCAGCCCATGGCGGCGCGTTCTCCCGCCATGCCATTCGCTTGAAGATCGATATCGAATTCCTGCAGTAGGATTTCCGCGATGCGTTCATAGTTAACGCCGATGCGGATGGTCTTGAAATCGCGCAGATCGATGATCGAGCTGGAGCGGCCCTCATCGTTGGCGTATTTGCTGGTGCCGTGATCGAGCGCTAGATCGGCGGCATGGCGCACCGGCGCTTCGATATCCTCGAGACGATACTTGCTGCCTTGCAGCGATGTATTGGCCGACGAGCCGAACAATGGCACCCCGCGCGCATGGGCCTGGCCGGTCAGTTCGTTGTGCAACTCGCCCGCGTTCAGCAGCATATCGATGGTGCCGGCCTTTGAGGAATGGCCGATCACGAAGGGCGCGACAGTGGCGAACAACGGATGGTCGGCGTGGAACGGTGCGACTGTCGACATCGGCAGGTCATGTTCATTGATGATGCAGTTTACTGCCGCACGTTCGCGCTCGCCGCAGATCTGAATATCGTTAAACAATTGCCAGTTGCTGAGCATGCCACTCGGCTTCTCGAAGCTGCGATTCTTTGCGGCGAAGATTCGCCGCATCGCACCCTCGCTATTGCCAGTGATGGCATAGGCCACGTCGAGCGGCACGATGGCGACACCGCCCGCCTCAACCGTATCGACAACGCGCGCGGCGTCCTTTTTCATATCATATGCTTGCATTTCTTCCTCATACCGCTTTGGGTTCAGCCATTGCAAACAGTAAAACTAGGCGCGCGGGACCGCCTTCCTGCTCCAAAGATTCTACCGCGCCGGTGATTTCACTAATCTCGGGCACTGCATCCAGAGGCGCCAACAGGCCAGCGATCTTGTCTTGCAGCGCCGCTGTATCCATCGGCCGGGCGGGCGTGCCAATGCTGTCGAGCATATCGGCGCGCCGTGTTTCCCCATTCAGCGTGCGCAGTTCGACCCAGCTGCCAAAATGCTCCGGGAACGCGGCCTCCATCTCACTGTCTTCGACCGCATCGACTTTGTCCGCCAGGCGAAGAATGCGCGCGTCCTCGAATTTATCCTCGCCATAAGCCTCGTAAACGTCAGGGCCGAATACCAGGCTTGTCGCCAGCGAAAAGGGCAGACTGTACTGTGCCGCCATCACCGAAACCGGGCGGCGCAGCATATGTTGGGTGCACATGATTGCCGGACCGCCCACACGGATTTCCGAAATCTGATCAGGATCGAGGGAAAAATTCTCCGTTACATCCCGGAGCGCATCGATGGTGGAATGAAACAGTCGGCAGCACGGATAAGGCTTCATGCTGATGCGGTGAATCTCGAGCGGCGCATCATTTGGCCTGACAAGTTCTTCGAAGTTGGGATGTTGGCCGAACAAGCGACCCAAGCCGTAGCGGCCGTCGAGTGCCCGCGATGGACCGGCGATGCCGAGGGCCGCGAACTCTGCCGCGAGAATGCCGTTATGCGCGCCGTAGCCGCCATGCAGCCGCTTGACCGTGGTGCCCAGTGGATCCTCGGAAAACTGCATCGAGCCGCCGGCCATGGAAAGCATCAGGCCCCAGGCAGAGGCGATGCCGCGCCCGTCGAGGCCGAGCAGTTTGCCCGCTGTAGCGGCGGCGCCGAAGCCGCCGAACAAGGCCGTCGGGTGATAGCCGAATTCGATCACGTCGGAAGCGCCAACGGCGCGCCCGGCCCGGCCCATCGCCTCATAGCCAGCGGCGATAGCCGCCATGATTTCGCCGCCGCTGATCTGATGCTGGATACCCAGCGCCAGCGCCGTCGCGATGACCACCGCGCCGGGATGACTGACCGAGCTGTCATGGGTATCGTCCAGTTCCATGCCATGCGCGGCGCTCGCGTTCACCAGGGCCGCCACATTGGGCGCAGTCCGGAGCGCGGTGGCGAAAACCACACTGGCGCCGCTGCCGGCATAGCGCCCGGCCCACTCCCTGAGCGCCAGGCACCAAGGCTGCTCGGCGCCACGCCGGCACACACCGACATGGTCGAGAACCAAGCGCTTAATCTGTGTCTGGTCCGCCGAGCTCAGCGCAGCGTAGTTAAGCGCGGCCAAATTCTCGGCCAGCACCGCGGTTAGATCACGGTCCGGAGGGCTTTTCGTCACGCCGCCTGATATCCTCATATTGCTGCTGTCTCGAGCGCTCTTTTTATCGCACGGATATCGAACTGCTGTATATAAAATGCTAAGTTGTCCGGACCAATATTACAGGAAAATCAGATGGCGCAGATCACCAAAGAACTCATTCTAGCGCAGGCGCGCGAATTCGGCGGTGCCGTGCCGACGCCGGAGCGCGCCGAGGAACTAGCGGCCACGCTGAACGTGCTGATCGGCGCGCTCGACGAGGCGTCAGAGGGCCTCCCGCTCGAAGCGGAGCCTTCGAATATGGCGCGCGCGCTCGAAGAACTGGCCGGGGATTAAGGACATGAGTGCTGAAATTCTGAACGCGTCCCTGGTGGAGACTGCCGAGGCGATCCGACGCAAAGACCTTTCCTCGGTCGAAGTCGTGCGCGCCAGTATCGCCCGCGCCGAAGCGCTGCAACCGAAGCTCAACTGCTTCATCCAGTTGCTTGGCGATGAAGCTCTGGCGGATGCTGAGCGAGCCGACGCCGAGCTGGCGCGGGGCAAGATACGCGGCCCCTTGCATGGCGTGCCGTTGGCCCATAAGGACATGTACTACCGGGCCGGCAAACGCAGCACCTGCGGCACCAAAATCCGCAAGGATTACATCGCCGATCATGACAGCACAGCGCTTAAGCGGTTGTTGGACGCCGGCAGCATCTATCTTGGCGGACTCAACATGGCAGAATTCGCCACCGGCCCGACCGGCCATAACGAGCATTGGGGCGACAACCATAATCCGTGGAATCCAGATTTTATTGCCGGCGGCTCTTCCAGCGGCACCGGATCCGCAGTGGCGGCGCGCATTGTATATGGCGGCCTCGGCTCCGATACCGGCGGCTCGATCCGCATTCCCTCCAGCGTCAACGGACTGGTCGGGCTGAAACCGACCAACGGCTTGGTCAGCCGCCATGGCCTGATGTCGCTCTCCCATACCATGGATACGGTTGGCTCGCTTACCCGCACCGTTCACGACAATGCCCGCCTCACTGGCATCATGGCCGGGCATGATGCGCTCGACCCGACGACCAGTCACCGCGCCGTGCCGGATTACGAAGCCGGTCTGAACGCGCCGGTGAAGGGGCTCCGCCTTGGTGTTCCGAAAAATTATTTCTATGACGTGACCACGCCGGAAGTAGAAAAGTTACAGCAGGATTGTCTTGCCGTGTTCCGCGACCTCGGCGTCGAGATCGTTGAAGTTGACGTCCCCGACATGCATGTGCCGACGCATATGTCCAATATCGTGTTCGTCGCTGAAGCGGTCGCCATTCACGAAAAATGGCTGCGCGAGCGGCCCGAAGATTACCAAGCGCAAGTGCGCAGCCGCTATGAGCCCGGGATCTATATGCCGGCGGGGAAATATCTGCGCGCCCTGGATATGCGGGCAAAGCTGTTGCGCGACTTCACCGAGACGGTGTTCTCCAAGGTCGATGTGCTGCACACGCCGGGGCTTTCCATGCCGGTGCCGAGCCTGGCCGATACCGACATGGCGGCGGGCCAGGGTATGCCGGAGATGGTCGCTAGACTGAGCTGGACAACGCGGTCCAACAATTATCTCGGCATCCCTTCCCTGGCGGTGCCGTGCGGCTTCACGGCCAACGGCTTGCCCGCCGGCTTCCAACTCATGGGCCGGCCGTTCTCGGAAGCGCGGCTGTTCCAAATGGGGCACGCCTATCAGGGTGTGACCGACTGGCACACGCGGGTGCCGGAAATGAGCGCCTGACAAGGTTTAAATCTACTCAAGAATCGGGATCACACATCATGAACGCAAGCGAAAAACGGGCCAAATTGGCGGCAACCATTGCGCGCGGTGAATTCGTCACCGCGCCCGGGGTTTACGAAATGCTTTCGGCCAAGGTCGCCGACCAAATGCCTTTCAACGCGCTCTATATGACCGGCTATGGCGTCGCGGCATCGCATTTGGGCGTACCGGATGCCGGCATCGCGAGCTTCGGTGACGTGGTCAGCCGCGTGCGCATGATCGCCAATGGCACCAATACGCCGTTGATTTGCGACGCCGACACCGGCTTCGGCGGCCTCCTCAACGTGCATCACACAGTAAAGGGTTACGAAGACGCAGGGTGCGCCGCGATTCAGATGGAAGACCAGGAATCGCCTAAAAAATGCGGCCACACGCCGGATCGCCGGGTCGTCCCGATCGAAGACATGGTGGAGAAAATTCAGGTTGCAGTGGAAGCACGCGAGGATCCCAACTTTCTGATTATCGCGCGCACCGATTCGCGCACAGCCCACGGACTCGACGAAGCGATCCGGCGCGGCCACGCCTTTGCCGAAGCTGGCGCCGACGTGATCTTCGTCGAATCTCCGGAGACGGTGGCGGAGTTGGAGGAGATCGGGCGCGCTTACGACAAACCGACGCTGGCCAATATGGCGGACGGCGGCAAGACGCCTATTCTGCCGGCCGCACAGTTGCAGGATATGGGCTTCGCCATCGCCATTTTTCCCGGCCTCGGCATGTTGGTCGCCGCCGCCGCGCTCGAATCGGCTTACGGCTCGCTGTTAAAGGACGGCACCAGCGCCAATCTCGATACGCCGATGGTAGGCCTCGCCGACATGCACCGGCTGATGGGCTTCGAGGAAGTCTGGGCGTTTGAGCGCAAATGGGCGCGCGACGAGGCGGCTGAGTAAAACCTCCTTCGCAGTTTTACCAATAAAAAAGGCGGCGCTTGCGGGCGCCGCCTTTTCTTTTGAACCGCTGAGTGCGGCAGGTTGGTTTTACTCCGCCGCAGCGCCTGCGCGTTGAGCGCGTGCGCGGGCGTCGCGCTCTTTGAGTGCCTTGATGATATGCTCGCGGAACTCCGGTTTTTTCGGCGGCTCAAGGCCGGTTTCTTCCTTGCAGCGGGCGCGGAGTTCTTCGATCTCGCCGCCGCGGTCGATCAGTTTGACCTCGGGGCGTTCGCTGCGCATCTTGTCGCGCAACGCCGTGGTGGCGTCTTCGTCCACACTGATATCGTCATTGAGGACGACGCCGTAGCGCTTGGCGCCTTCCATGGTCACCAGGCCGCGGTCGACCTCAAGCGCGACTAAAGCAGGATCGCGCTCGAACGGATCGCCCCAGCCACCGCCGCCCCAGGTGTGGAACAGTAAGAGATCGCCGGCTTCGACTTTGATGTGATCGCATTTCGGCGGCAAGATCTCGGTCGAGCCATCGACGCGGACGATTTCCTTGCGGCTGCGCCGGCCCGGCTGGCCGCCAACAACACCCCAGGGATAGGTCAGCCAGCGGTCGTCATGCAGCGACATCTCGCCCGGCTCCAAGGCGCGGTAGCCGATTGTGATGCCATTGCCACCGCGATGCAGGCCCGGGCCACCGGAATCCGCAATCGATTCATATATATCGATGCGGAGCGGAAAATACGCCTCGAGGAATTCGTTCGGCACATTGGTGAAGCTCGGCCACAGTGAGTGACCGTCGGGGCCGTCGCCGACCGGCCGGCCGGGAATGCCGCCAAAGCCAATCTGGTAGAGCTGATACCACTCGCCTTCCTTGTCGTATCCCGAATACATGAAATGCGGGCTGTCGGAAAAGCCAGCGGCGACCATGTAATCGGGATTGCGCTGGCCGAGAAGGCCGCCAAGCACGTCGAAAATGCGCGCCAGCATATGGGTACGGGAGGACAGCGCCGCTGGCTTCAACGGCTTTAAGATGGTGCCCGGCGGAATGCGCACATCGACATGATCGTAAAATCCGTCATTGAACATGATCTGCGGGTCGAAGATGTTGATCAAATAGACGCCTACGAACATTTTGAACATCTCCTCATTGAGGAGCATGTTGATCGAGGAGTCCGATTGCGGATCGGTGCCCTCGAAATCGAAGACTAGAAGATCGTCACCCTCGCGCCACATGGTGCAGGCCAAAGTGTAAGGCCCCATACCCTTGCCGTCGTCATCTACATAATCTTCGAAATAGACCCGCTCGTCCTTGCCGATGGTGGTTTGAATCAAGTGCAGCATGGCGCGACGGTTGCGCTCGAGCAATTCGTCCATGGCGGACTGCACGGTATCGACGCCGAAGCGCCCGCACAGCTCCAGAAGGCGCTTCTCGGCCAATCGCACCGCCGCTACCAGGGCGTTGAAATCGCTGTGATTCCATTGTGGCTTACGGCATTGGTGCAGGATCACCTTGAGCACATCATCCTGCAGGACATCTTCCTTGTAGATCTTGACGATCGGGATGACGACGCCTTCTTCATAGATCTGCGCCGCGTCGGTCGGCAGCGAACCCGGCACTTTGCCACCGACATCGGTCATATGGCCGAACATCGCGGCATAGGCGATCAGGCGGCCATCGAGAAACACCGGCCGCATCACCAGCCAGTCCGGCGCATGACTAATCGCGCCGGCACAGCTATAGGGATCAGAGGTCAAGAACAGGTCGCCTTCCTCAATGGTGCCGTCATAGTCACGGTTAAAGCCGTGAATGAAGGAGCCGAACTGGCCAACCACCATCTTGCCGTTGGGTGAGGCGATCATGGGGAACTCATCATGCTGCTCGCGAATGCCCGGCGACATGGCGGTGCGATAGAGCACGGCGTCCATCTCATAGCGGGCACTTCTGAGGGCGCTCTCGATGATGTCGAGCGTGATCGGATCGAGTTCGACCTTTTTGAAGGGCTCGCTATTGGGCTGAATAATTTTGGCTGGCATGGCGATACTCCTAGGCGCTGATCGGGCGAATAACGATGGTGCCGAACTGATCGACGTCGCCGGCATGGTCCGACAGGATCAGGGTCGTCGAATCCATTTCAGTGACGATCGCGGGCCCGACAATCCGATTGCCCGATTTGAGCTTCGAACGGTCATAAATCTTGGCTTCCTGCTCGCGATTGTCCATGTAAACCTGAGCCGTGGCAACCACAGCTTCCGATGGGTCTTCGCCGCCTTCCGGCAATTTACCGGCGGCGACAAATGTTTCGGCGCCCTGAACGATGGCGCGCAAGGTGACAATCTCATGCTCGGCATCGAGGGCAAAGGTGAACAATTGGGTATGCATATCGTCGAATTTACGGCGCAGAAGGTCCAATCCCTCTTTGTCGAATTCTTCGGCACTAAAGGTCACCGGCAGTTGTAGGCCCTGGCCGTGGTAGCGGAGATCAACTTCATAGGCCACCGATTGCTCTGACCGGGGCACGCCCTCGGCGTCCAACTCGGTGTGGGCGCGCGCTTCCAGTTCGTTGAGAATCTCGCCGACACTCTCCTTGGTAATTTCGGAGAATTGCCTAACGACGCTGCGCGAGGCCTCGTCGGTCACCCGTGTGGTGGCATCGCCGTAGGCGCACAGCACACCCGGTGAAGGCGGAATGATCACCGGCCAGGAACCCATCAGTTTGCCCAGCGCGTTGGCGTGAAGCGGCCCGGCGCCGCCGAAGGCAATAAGCGCGAAATCGCGCGGATCGAAACCCTGCTGCACCGAAACCAAGCGCAGTGCGCCAAATATATTCTCGTTGACGATGTCGATCATACCAGCGGCCGCGGTCATGAGATCAAGGCCCAGCGCGTCGCCGATTGCCTGCACCGCAGTCTTCGCTGCTGCGACATCGAGTTGCATTTCGCCGCCGATCAATTGTGGCGGCAGATAACCCAGCACGACATTCGCATCCGTCACCGTCGGCCTGTCGCCGCCGCGGCCATAGGCAGCCGGTCCTGGGCTCGCTCCGGCACTTTCCGGGCCGACACGAAGCGCTTTTGTGAGCTCGGGGACATGTGCGATGGAACCGCCGCCGGCCCCAACGGTACGCACATCCAGAGATGAAGCACGCACGGTGATGTCGCCAATTGTGGTCTCACGCCGCTTGCGGGGAATTCCGTCTTGGATCAAGGCGACGTCCGTCGATGTACCGCCCATATCGAGGGTCAGCAAATTCTCAAACCCGGATTGCTTGGCGATCCACAACGCGCCAGCGACGCCACCGGCCGGTCCGCTCATCAGCACATTAACCGGCGATTTCCGCGACGCTTCGACCGAGGACAATCCGCCGTCGGAGCGTAGGATATGGAGATGCGCATCAACTTTGCGCTTCTTCATCTCTTTGGAGAGGTTGGCGAGATAATCCCGCACTACCGGCGCGACATAGGAATTCGCGACCGTGGTAATGGCGCGTTCATATTCATACATCTCAGGCAGCACTTCGGAGGAAATGGAAACCGGGACATTCGGCATGATTTCCTCAGCGATTTCGCGGATACGTACTTCGGTCTCTCCGTTGGCATAGGCGTTTATCAGCGACACGGTCAGAGCCTGAATTCCTCTTTTTTTCAGGCCTTCCAGCTTCACACGTAGATCATCCTCTTCGAGTGCTTTAACCAGCCCGCCACGCGCATCGCGGCGCTCTATCGCTTCGATCGTGGCTTCTAGCGGCGCCAACGGTTCCGGCTTCGGCCAAATAATCCAGCCGGCAAGGATGCCGGGCACAAAGGAACGTGCAATCTGCAACACCTGACGGTGGCCTTCGGTTGTCACCAGACCAACGCGCGCGCCCTTGCCTTCAAGAATGGTGTTGGTCGCAACCGTCGTGCCGTGCATCACATGCGTGATCGCGCCCGGATTCACGTTGGCGGAGCCACACACCTTTTCGATGCCGCTTAAAACGGCAATGGATGAATCTTCTGGCGTCGAGGGTACTTTGGCGCGGTAGGTTTCTCCCGAGCCCTCGTCGATCAGGAGGAGGTCGGTAAACGTGCCTCCGACATCCACTCCCAAGCGGTAAGTCATGTTCTTATCTCCCTACTGAATACCGCCGAAGCGGCTGGCTAGACGTGATGCCGCGATGGGCAATCCACTATAATGATACGGGCCGGGCCTAAGAAACGCCGGTCCGGTTTCCGACGCCGGCGAGATAAATTATTTCACTCTTCCGCTTTTAGTTTTTTCATGCCAAATCCCTGGCGCCGTTTGGCCATGATGTAGACGACGATAAAAGTGGAGAAAATGATGGCTAGAGAAAACAGCGTGGTCATCGTGCCGATTGCGTAAATCGTCGGCGTGGCGGCGAGGGAGAGGGCGTTCACCAGCTCCACTGGCAGACTGTTGAATTCGCCCGCGACATTGGAAATTCGCGGATATTCGTCATAAGACAGCGTAAAGCCGAACAACGCCACGCCGATCAGGCCCGGGAGGGTGATCGGAATGGTGACATTGCGCAGCGTTTGCCATTGCGTCGCGCCCTGATCGCGGGCCGCTTCTTCGAGGCGGGGATCGAGGCGGCTGAACACGGCCAGCATGATCAACACGCCGAACGGCAGGGTCCAACTGAGATGTGCGCCGAGGCCGCCCGACCACCACTGGCTGGTCAATCCGAGGTTCGAGAAGCCGATACCGATGCCGAGGCTGATGAGGATGGAAGGGCAGATCAGGCTGGCGACCACCATATAGAAAACAAGGATATTTCCCTTGAAATTCTTGCGGAAAGCCAGACCGGCCAGGAAGGAGATGCTCATCGTGAGCACCATCACCATTAGCCCGAGAATGACCGAGCGACCAAACGGCCAACGGTAATCGCCGATAAATTGCGGATCGAAGACTTCACCGAAATAGAACAGCGAAAAACCCTGCATCGGGAAAGAGAGTGATGCGTTGTCGGCCTGAAAAGAGAGAACGATGATGATGAAGACGGGGGCGTAGAGAAACAGCAAATAAAGATAGAACAGGGCGGCGCGCGGCCAATAACCCGGAGCTCTTTTGACACCTTCGCGCATGTCTATAGCTGCCTTCTCACATCGACCACCCGCATGATCCCGCCGACCAGCAGCAGAACCACGAGAAGCAGGATCATCGCGGTCGCGGCGGCGGGAGAATATTGCACACTGTAAATCTGGTTAGCCATCGAAGCGGCCACCGTACCGACCTGCGAACCGCCCAGAATACGAATGGCGGTGTAATCGCTGGCGACCAGCGCGATCACAAAAATTGAGCCGATGGCGATGCCTGGTTTACACAACGGCAAGATAATATTCATCAATATCTGAAGTGAATTGGCACCGTTGTCGCGCGCAGCTTCGATCAAATCCCTGTTGATTCGCGCCATAACATTGAACAGCGGCGCCATCATGAAGAGTGTAAAAATCTGAATGTAGGAGAGCAGCACCGCAAATTCGGAAAATAGCAAAAATTGCAGCGGCTGGTCAGCGAGGCCAAGGCCCATGACCGCCTTGTTGATGATGCCTTCTTTGCCGAGAAAGGGAATCCAGGCAACCGTACGGACGACCGCGGAGGTCCAAAATGGCACGACGCAGAGCAAAAAGAGCAACATCTTGGTTCTAAGTGTCACAAGGTCAAAAACCAGGAAATAGGCCAGGGTAAATCCAAGAACGAACGTCACCCCCAAAGTGATGATCAGCATCTTTCCTGTCTGCAAATAATTGCTGACTGTCAGGGAGCGTGTAAAAATTCTCTCGTAATTTCTCAGTGTCCACACGTCGCTGAGTGTCATGAAGCCGTCGAACTTCCACAGACTAAGGACGATGATGACGATCACCGGCCCAACGAGAAAGAGCGTGAGCGTGATCACCAGAGGCGAAATCTGTAACATGGTGGAATGGCGGTTAAATGCCGCTGTTAACCCCGCCATAAACGCGTCCCTAAAATTCGACTATTTAAATGAAAAAAAGAGATGCGGGACGCCGAGGCGCCCCGCATCCATATATTCCTGACCTTACGCGGCCATGAATTCGTTCCACCGCTCGGTAAGATATTCGTTCTCATCCATGACCGAGTTCCATACTGCGATACGGCCCATGCGGTTTTTGTAAGAACCACCGTCACGTACCGCACCCACCTTTTCCATGAGCTTGTCGAACGGGCTGTAAATATCGACGGTTGCCGGCTTGCCTTCAAACCAGAAATCCCACTCCGCCTCCGGCAGATGTTTCTGGGTGTTATCCGGCGTCACAACATAGTAGCCCTGCTTTGCAAAAAACGCCCCCGCCGGACCTGAATGGTACCAGGTCACATAGTCATAGACTGCGTCGCGCTTCTTGCCTTCGAGATGGTTCGGCATCATGTGGCCGAGAGACCAAGAACGATAGCCTTCCTTGAGATCCTGATATATGCACGACACGCCTTGCTCGCGCACTGCGGTCACCGCCGGCGACCACATAGATTGGATCACGACTTCGCCTGAGACCATAAGCTGGACCGACTCGTTGAAGGTCGACCACAGAACACGCCAGTGACCGTCCTTCTTAAGTTCGATGAGACGATCGACCGAAAAGTCGATCTCGTCCTGCGTCATGTTGCCCTTATTAGCATACTCACGCTCGCCATTAGCCTGGAACGCCATCGCAGCATCCATCAAGCCAATCTGCGAGAAGGAGACGAGAGCCGCACGACCCGCAAATTCGGGGTTGATCAGTTCCTTCCAGGAATCGATCGGACGGCCGATGATGTCCGGGCGAATGCCCAGAGTATCGGCGTTGTGCAACACCGGATGGTTGGTGATCCACTTGGTCGATCCGGGCTCAACGAAGTCCTTAGCATTCTGGTCAGACGTGTTGATCACTTGGCTTGGATTTTGGCCATCACCATACCACGAATCCTCCCAAATTTTTCCCGACTCTTTATAGAGGCCGACCACATTATCCCACATCGGGAGTTTGGTGGTGTCCCATGCCTGGAACTTGCCAGTCGGCCACATGGCCCGCATAAGCATGAAGGGCGGCTCAAAGAGATCAGCCCCCTCAGGCTGGTTGAGGCCGCGCGCTATGATGTCTGGGATTTGAGCCGCCGTCTGCTGCACCTTGAAGGGCAACGCTTCATTGGCCATTTCTTCCAGTTGCGGCATGTTGGAAACCGCCATGCCCACCGTGCGCACAGTGATGTCGTCCTGCGCCCAAATTGTCGGGAAACCGCCAATTGCTGTACCCGCCGCCAGGCCAGCCACAGCGGCTGTACCCTTGAGCATTGCGCGGCGGCTAATACCTGTTTCCGCCTTGCCGTCTGTTTTCTTACTCATATTCATACTCCTCGCCTGTCATCTGCCTGATTATGCACTTGTTTTAACGCTCCCCACATTCTGGCCAGCCAAGCCGCGGCACTTCAGCCGCTGGGGAAGTCCTAGTCGAAGGTTTCCCCGATTAGGTTCTGGCTGCCCAATGCTTTCTCCAGCAACCGGCCGTCCCCAACGGACCAAACCGCATGGACATTATCGCCCGCGGTTGTTGGATTTTCGAAAAATTCCTGATCTTCGATAACGGCGACCAAGCGCTCGTCATTCGGTTTGACGATCGTCACTTTGACCCAGTTGCCTTGATACTCAATGGCGTGCACGACACCGGGAACCGAATTCTTGTCGCCCCCGCGATCGAGGTTGAGGTGAATTTTGTCGCGCCGGATGCCAATATTCATATCGCCGCCGACGGCCTCTCCGTTGGCCTTGACGGCATACAGCGTTCCGTCGCTGCCCTTAACGGTGGCCTCGCCATCGGTTATTTCAGCGACAGTCCCGCTGACCACGTTCCAGCCGCCCATAAACTCAGCCACATATGTGGTTTTCGGCTTACCGTAAATTTCGACTGCCGTACCGGTCTGTTCAATATGTCCGGTATCCATCACCACCACCATGTCGCCCATGGCGAGCGCCTCGGGCTGGGTGTGCGTCACATGAATGAACGAGATACCGAGATCCTGCTGGATGGCCTTCAGCTCCGCCCGCATGTGAAGGCGGAGATACTCGTCAAGCGCCGAGAGCGGCTCATCAAGCAACAAGACTTTTGGATTTGTGATCAGGGAGCGGGCCAATGCGACACGCTGTTGCTGGCCGCCCGACAATTGCTCGGGCATGCGGTCGGCCATCGGTTCGAGCTGCACGCGCTTCAGCACTTCAAAGGCCTGTTCGCGGCGCGCGGACTTATTGACGCGCTTCATCTTCAAGCTGAACGCTACATTGTCCAACACGGTCAAATGCGGAAACAGGGCGTAGCTCTGAAACATCATCGATGTGCCGCGCGCACCTGTTGGCAAGTTAACCACCGATTGTCCGCCGATCAGAATATCGCCTTCCGACGGCGTTTCATGGCCGGCGATCATGCGCAACAGCGTCGTCTTGCCGCAACCACTTGGCCCAAGCAGACAACAATAACAGCCATCTGGAATAGTCAAATTAATGTCCTTGACCGCTACCGTCGGCCCGAACACTTTCTTGATATCCTTGATTACAATTTCGCCATCACCAGCCATGGCAATAATTCGCCCTTTCCGTTAAACCTATTATTTCACGTAAACCTATTATTTCACGCTCGAGAATGAAGTATCCGACATCGCTGCAACATCCGGAATTTTTCAACATTCCGTTTAAGGGCTTGTAGCGTTCTAGATTACAGCCCCGGAGGCAAGTCAATTTTTTGCGCGCAACCCGGAACGGGTGCAGACCCCGACTTGTAGCAAGATGTCAAAAACCTATCAATCTCCGGTTCATTTGTTTCCATGTTCTCTATGCAAACGCCGTTAGCATTAGAAGTCCGCATAAGACTAAATTTTGCCTGAAATGGAAATACCTTCCCAAAGCCCTCGCCACAAGCATATTTTACGTTGTCCGGACAAATTTTACTGTAGCCCCTCTAACCGGGCGAAGCAAAAGGAGACTCGACCAATGCAGCGCGAGCCAGTTCCGGCCTTCGACCGGGAACAAGAAGAAATGATCTTGGATGGGATCGAGCGTTTTCTCGAACGCGATGTCAGGCCGTACGTATCGGAACTTGAGGCGGAGGATATTTACCCTGAAGAAATAGTCATAAAGATGAAAGAGTTGGGCCTGTTCGGCGCCACAATTTCGGCTGAATATGGCGGCCTAGGCCTACCGGCCACGACCTACGCCAAGATCGTCGAAAAGATCTCTGCTACCTGGATGTCGGTCAGCGGCATCATCAACTCGCATCTTATCATGGCCGCTGCAGTCGAACGGCATGGCACGGAGGCGCAAAAAGAAAGCTACCTGCCGCGCTTTGCCACCGGCGAGTTGCGCGGCGGCGTCGCCCTCACAGAGCCCGACGCCGGCACCGATTTGCAGGCTATCCGCACCGTCGCCAAGCGCGAGGGAAACGAAGGCTACCGTGTAAACGGCAACAAAATGTGGATCACCAATTCGATCCATGGCAATTGCGTTGCGCTCCTCGCCAAGACCGACCCGAAGGCCCAACCTCGCCACACAGGCATGAGCCTCTTTATCGCTGAAAAGGGGCCCGGCTTTAATGTGAGCCGAAAGCTGGAAAAGCTTGGCTACAAGGGAATCGATACCGCCGAGTTGGTGTTCGAAGATTATTTTGTCGCTGCAGATCGGCTGATCGGCGGCAAGGAAGGATTCGGCCTGAAACAGATATTGAGCGGGCTTGAGCTCGGCCGCATCAACGTGGCGGCACGCGGCGTCGGCATTGCCCAGGCAACACTCGACGAATCGGTCAAGTACAGCCAGATGCGCAAGACTTTCGGCAAGCCGATCTGTGAACATCAGGCAATTCAACTCAAACTCGCCGAAATGGCGACTCGAGTCCAGGCGTCACGTCTTCTCACCGAACGCGCGGCAGAGGCTTATCAACGCGGCGAGCGCGCTGACATGGAGGCCGGCATGGCCAAACTGTTCGCCACCGAATCGGCGATGGAAAATGCGCTGGACGCGATGCGCATTCACGGCGGCTATGGCTATTCGAAGGAATTTCCGATTGAGCGCATGTTCCGCGACGCGCCGCTTCTCCTAATCGGCGAAGGAACGAACGAAATTCAACGCATCGTCATTGCCCGCCAACTCATCGAACGAAACCCGATCTGAGCTCCAGATATGACAAAATTGTCCCTCCCCCTCACTGGCCTGAAGCTGATCACCATCGAGCAATATGGCGCGGCGCCGTTCGGCACCATGTATCTGGCCGATCTCGGCGCCGAAGTTATTAAGATCGAGAACCATCATAGCCACGGCGAAATGGGCCGCCATGTGGTGCCCTATTCGGAGGATGGCGACAGCCTGTTTTTCCAAACTTTTAGCTGCAATAAAAAATGCCTCGCGCTCGACCTCAAAACGCCGGCCGGACAGGAAATACTCGGCCGCATCGTCACCGGCGCGGATGCGCTTATCAACAATCTGCGCGGTGATTTGCCGGCCAAGCTCGGTCTCGATTACGCGGCGCTCGGCGCGCTCAAACCGGAGATCGTCTGCGTGCATCTTTCCGCCTATGGGCGAAATAATGAACGCGCCGCCTGGCCAGGTCTCGACTATGTCATGCAAGCCGAAGCCGGCTATCTCTCCATGACCGGCGAACCCGACGGCCCGCCAACGCGCATGGGCCTCTCCATTGTCGATTTCATGGCCGGGCTAACCGCCGCGTTGGCTCTCGTTGCTGGTGTCATGGGGGCGCGCCAAAGCGGCACAGGCCAGGATTACGATGCCTCGCTGTTCGACGTGGCCATGGCCAATTTAAGCTATCCCGCAACCTGGCATTTAAACGAAGGATTCGAGCCTCGCCGCGTGCCGCACTCCGGCCATCCTTCCCTGGTGCCGAGCGAAATGTACCAGACGTCCGATGGCTGGATCTTCATCATGACCAACAAAGCCAATTTTTGGCCGCGCCTGTGTCACGCTTTGGAAAAACCGCAATGGATCGATGATCCGCGCATGGAAAGTTTCCAGACGCGTTTAGACAACCGGGAAGAAGTCGTGCAATGCCTGGGTTCGGTGTTCCTCACACGCAGCACGGACGACTGGCTGGAACGCCTGCATGGCCAACTGCCATGCGCGCCGGTGAACGATGTGAAAGCGGCATTGGCCAGCGATTTCGCCGCCACACTGCGGAGTGTGCAAAGCGTGCCGCATCCGGTGCGCGGCGAAGTCCGTATGGTGCGCCAGCCGATTCTTATCGATGGTGAAGTGGCGCCGCGCCGCGCCGCGCGGGCGCTCGGCGCCGACACGGCCGAAATACTCGCAGATGCCGGCTATTCGGATGCGGAAATTGCCGCGCTTGAAACCCAGGGTGTGATTGCGATTGGCGGCAAAAATGACGCCGAAGCGGCGGACTAAGCCGGGCTCAGCAACGCTGCCACTTCTGTCGGCGTGCTCTTGCCGTCCAAATCCATTATGGCGTCCAGTACTCGCTCCACTTGATCCGAAGCGATTGTCCGCTCGGCGTTGGAACGGAATTTGGCGGCGATCTCTTCGGCGCTGAGGGGGCGCTCGTCAGCGCCGCGGTTGATCTGTTCGCGGTGGACTAGCTCGCGCCCGTCGCGCGTGGTGACGATCACTTCGCCGGAAAAATACTTGGGATATGCGGAACCCGGATCGGGCTCACAGGTGACCTTGTCGCACTGCGCCAAGATTTCAGGATCAGTGAAAACTTCCGACTCCAACTCTGCCAAAGTCAATTGCCCTCGCACGAGAATACTGGCGATCGCATACGGCACACTGAACTGTGCGTCGTAACCGCTGCCTGGGCGGCGCTTTATATCGATCGGGTCGCACACCAGGGCCATGCAGTCGGCTGAAATGCGGGCCCGGACGCTCACCACGTCATCGGCCTTCAACCCATGCTCCTGAACCAACGCGGCCATCGAATCGGCTGAGGAATGAACGAGATGACAGGCGGGATAGGGTTTGATGCCGACGCGCAGCATTTCCCAATCGCTGCCAAGATCATGCGTGCAGGCTGCCCAATCGATCGTCTCGCCGGCTTCGGTAAAACAGTCATAGAGGCCGTATTTGCCTTCGTAAGGTTTGCTCGGCCCCTTAAAACCTTGTCGCGCCAAGGCCGCCGCGGTAATGCCTGCAACGCTGGCCCAGCCGGCATGCAGACGCTTATTCCAGGCGCCCTCATCAAGAAATCCGAGAGTGCCGGAGGCCATCCCCAAGACGATGCCCTGTGCATCGCTCAGTTGCGCCCTAGTCAGGCCGGCAGCCCGGCCCGCCGCGATAGCTGCGCCATAAGCGCCGACCATGCCGGTGGGATGAAATCCCTTGCGGTGAAATCCGCCTTTCGCCGCCATGCCGATCCGGGCATCTGACTCCACCGCCGCGAGATAGGCGATCAGCATTTCTCGTCCGGATATGGCATGTTTTTGACCCATGGCGAGCACCGTCGGTACGGCAGTGCAGGTGGCGTGAATCACGCCGGCGACATGGGTATCGTCAAAGTCGAGAGCGTGGATGAGAAAGCCATTCATCTGCGCCGCGTCACGAAGCGGCAGGCGCGCCGGCATGCCGATTACTGGATACGGCCCCTCCCCTGCCAGGCCGTGCATGGCGGTCAGTGTCTTGTGGCTGTAATCGTAGCGGCTCGCGGCAAGCGCGATGCCAAGCGCATCCAGGATGTGCAGCTTGGCACGCTCGACTACCGGAGCTGGGATATCCTGCCACGCCAGAGAACTGGCGAACGCCGCGAGGCTATCGGAAATCGGCGTCTGGTGAATGAACTCCGGCGCGGAGACGACGTTTTTGGCATGGGCCATGGCGGATAGCTTTCTTTGTAAAATTCGCCAAACCGTATCACCCGCACAGAATGCGGTAAACCCGGCGCGCCTTATTTAAGTGGCGCGGCCTTGGCTGACCTCATGAGCAAAAGCCATCAGGCCGTTCGTCAGATCGCCGAAGCGCTTGAAGCGCTCGTCGCGCGACGTTCCGCGGCGATACTGCGCGTAGATTTGCATAAAGATCACGCCGAGCTTGAACATCGCCAACACGCGATGAAACAGGAAATCGGAGACGTCGCGGCCGGAACGCTCGGCATAACGCTGAACGATCTCATTTCGCGCCGGGAAGCCGTTGCCGGCGCTCGGCATCTGCGCCAGGCCGTGCATCGCTGGTGGGTCGCTCGCTTCGGTCCAATAACTCAACAAGGTGGCGAGATCGAACAGCGGATCGCCGCGCGTGCCCTGGTCCCAGTCCAGCACCGCCACCGGCGCCAGTGTTTTGGGGTCGAGCAGCACATTGTCGAGTTTAAAATCATTGTGCAGCAAGGTGGGTGGGCCGTCCGTAACTTGATTGGCCGCCAACCAATCGGCGACCGCCACTCCGGCCGCGGGCGGCGCATCGTCGCAGGAAATTTCCATACGTTGGCGCCAGCCGGCCACGGCACGCTCTAGGAAACCGTCGGGTCGGCCAAATTCGCCGAGATCCACATCTTCCGGCTTAACCGCATGAAATTCGACCAGCGTATCCACCAGCATATCACCAAGTTTGGCGCCGATATCGTCGCGTCCGGCGAGAAATACGGGCCAGGTTCCGCCGATGCAGAGACCGGCGCGATATTCCATGATCAGGAAATGATTGCCGAGAATTTCCTTGTTCGGCGAATAATGCACGCTGTTGGGCGCCAGCGGGAAGGCGCGCCCGAGGCGGCTTAGAATGCGATGCTCGCGTTTCATGTCGTTGGCGCCGGGCGGGATGTCGCCCATCGGCGGGCGGCGCAGCACCATCGGCGCGCCGTCCAATTGGATGAGATAGTTGAGATTGCCGAAGCCGCCGGCAAATTGTCGCGGCAAATCGACCTCGGGATCAAAGCGAAAGCCATGTTCGCCGAGATGCGCCGCCAAGGCCGCCCAGTCCTGTTTGGTCTGTGCATCGGTGGCAAGAAAATTGGGTTCGGCGGCGCGGCCCGCTTGCGCCGCAGCTTCAACGCTCAGCATATTACTTTCCTGTTTCGCCCACGCCAGAGGTTAGAAATTCGCAGGCTACCGGTCAACGCGCCGGGCGCCACTTTATGGCCGAGAGCCGAAGGGTTCCGAAGGCGAGGCCGACCAGCACGATGCCGGCACCAGCTATCCGGACCTCGCCAAATTCTTCGCCGAGCAGGAGCGCCGTCGAGATCATGCCCGAAATCGGGATGATCAAAGAGAATGGCGCTACGGCACTGGCCGAGTTCTTGCGCATCAAGTAGCTCCAGAGGCCGAAGCCGCCGAAGGTCGATATCAAGCCGAGAAAGGCGATCTCGCCAATCCCGCGCCAGCTCAGACCGGCGAGGATGTGGAAAATCTCGTTCTGGCCTTCAAAGATGTAGGACAGCGCGAGCAGTGGAAGGACACCGATCGCGTGCGCCCAGGCGACGAGGCGCATGACTTCGTCGGTGCCGGCCAGCTTGACAATAATGTTGGATGTGGCCCAGGTCAAAGCGGCGAGAACCACGAAAAAGAAGCCGATAATCGTCGCGCCGCCGGGCATGGTCGAGGCGATGACAGCCATGCCGGCGAGCGATATGGCGATGCCGACATATTGCGCCCAGCGCGGCTTTTCACCGAGCAACATGAAGGCTAGCAGAGTGGTGAACAGAACCTGGGTTTGCAGCACCAGCGCGGCAAGCCCGGCCGGCATGCCGAACTCCATGCCGAACAACAGCAAGGCCATCTGAATGCCGCCCTGGGTCAGGCCGAGCAGCAACAGCCAATAGAACGGCGTGCGCGGCAACCGCATCAGCACCAGGATCGGCAGGCCCGCCGCGACTACCCGCATTGCCGCCATGAGAAACGGCGGCAACTGATAGAGCAAATCGCGCATCGCCACGAAGGCAAAGCCCCAGAGCACGGTGATGAACACCGCGAGCGCGATATGGGAAACGGACATCGAGACTCCCGCCAAAAAAGAGGGCGGAGGTTAGTGCCCGTGGACGGTCGCGGTCAACGCGCCGCCGCCACCAGGCCCATAGCCGGTTGGCGGCGGCGTTGCGTCTCTTTCGCTCAGGCGGGAGCCAGAGCCTCCGGTGCAATTGGCGCGCCACCCTGGCCGATCGCCTCGCCTGTACGAGCATGATGATCGAGCCCTTCCAGGACTTGGGAAAAAACCTTGCGCATCATCGGCTTCATCATCAACACCCCCATCAGCGCCCCTAAGGGGCCGAATTTAGGGGTGAAGTCCATTACGATGGTCACTTCCGATTGTCCGTCACCGCGCGACGCCACGCGCATTTCCGCCACGGCCCGCGTCAAGGGCATGGACCAAATAGTCCGAATTAATCAAAAAAATATCTACACGATGGCGCGCATCGCCGTGGCGGCGATTTCGCGCAGCTTGGCCTCGTCTGATCCGGCTTTGCTGAGACAAACAATTCCCATCAGGCAGGCCATGATGTAATGCGCGAGCGATTTCGCGTTCGCCGCTAAATCGATTTCTCCCGCCGCCTGTCCGCGCTCGATCGCTTTGGCGTAGGCTTTTTCGACTTTCGATTGCGTTGCAGCAAGCCGTTCGGCCACCACCGGGTCGCGCGCGCCCAACTCAAGCGTGGCATTGGCGAGCAAACAGCCGCAACGCGGCCCCGGCCCGGTCATGCCGTCGATCACCATATCGAAGCGCTTGGCAATGGCGGCGCGGGCCGATGGCTCCTCCGCCAACACCATAAGCGAAGGCACGACCAAATGCTCCTCATAGAACTTCAGAGAAGACAGCAGCAGCTCATGTTTGCTGCCGAACGTGTCGTAAAGGCTCGATTTACTGAGGCCGGTGGCCCGGGTGATGTCGCTCAGCGAAGCGTTTTCATAGCCCTCGCGCCAGAACAAATGCATGGCGTCGCCCAAGGCGTCGCTTTCGTTGAATTCACGGGGCCGGGCCATGCTTGTTTATCTCTTAAATTAATTCTGTAGGAGGCATATTAGCCGATACGGACCGATAAGTCCAGAATAAATTATTGCTGCTTTGGCTCGCCTCTCGGCAGGATGACGAAGAACAACCCGAGAAAGAGCGGTACCAAGGCAATGAGTACCCAGAAGCTGAGCCGCTCGTCGAAAAAGGCCATGCCAAACAGGATGCCGGTCAATGGCGTTATGAAATTGACGGTGGTGAAAAAGACCGGCCCCATCAACATCACGAGTTCGAGAAAGAGGTAGATTCCCAGTGCTTGAACCAAGCCCGAAAGCACCAGCGCCCATTCGGCCTCTCCGAAACTGCTGCCGAAGACCCAGAATTCGTCGGCCAAAAACATGGCACCAAGCACAATCGGCAGCGGTGCCAAAAAATAACCGGCGCTGAAGGACAGTGAATCCATCGCCGGCGGACGCATAACGATCGCCGCGATAGTGGTCGTGGCGTAACAAAACGGGACGATCATAGAGAGCAATATCCACGGCACCAGATCGCGCGATGGCAAGCTGGATTCGGGAGCGACAATGAGCACGATGCCGGCCATACCAATGACAAGGCCGAGATATTTGACCCACCAGGCGCGCTCCATCCGGAACACAACGGCGCCGAGATAAGTCATCATCGGCGCCAATGCGATGACCATGCTCATGATGCCTGACGGCACACCATGCCCAACCACCACGGCGACGACCGCATAAGGGATCGCGAAACCGGTGGCGCCGGTTACGGCATAGCATCGGAGATGCGCAAAAGTGACTTTCGGCGGCCTGCGGAACAGCAGCGAGAGAACAAACATTGTGACGCCGGCGAAAAGGCCGAGCCAGAACACATAGGCAAGAAACGGAATGCCACCGCGTACCGAAACCCCGGCCAGGGCATAGGTCAGGCCATAGGTCACACCGGTGACCAACAGCATGGCGAGCGGCACGCCAACACGCGGCCGCAGCGCGACGCTATTCATCAAGCCTGCCGCGCATCACGTCCGCTGCGCATCACGGATGGCGCGCCACACGGTTTCCGGCGTCGCCGGCATGTCGATATGGCGCACTCCGAGGGGCGCCAGCGCATCCATCAGGGCATTCATGACCGCAGCCAGCGCGCCGATGGTGCCGGCCTCACCCGCGCCCTTGATGCCGAGCGGATTGGTGGTGCACAGGATTTCGCGGGTCGCCGTATCGAAATTGGGAAAGTCATCGGCACGCGGCAGCGTGTAGTCCATGAAGGAAGCGCTGAGAAGCTGGCCGGAATCCGGATCGTAGCGGCAATCTTCCATCAACGCCTGACCCACACCTTGCGCAATGCCGCCATGTATTTGCCCCTCCACGATCATCGGATTAAGCACGCGACCGAAATCGCCGACATCGCCGTAGCGCACGATCTCCAGCGCGCCGGTATCCGGATCCACTTCAAGCTCGCATATCTGACAGCCATTGGGAAATGTCGGATCCGGCACCTTACCGACGGCACGGACGTCGAGGCCGACTTCGATGCCGTCCGGCAAATTGTTCGCGTCGCGCGCGACTTCGGCGATTTCTGCCAGCGTCATCACCCGGTCGGTACCACGCACCGTGTAGCGCCCGCCGCCAACGGCAATATCCTCAGGCGCAACTTCGAGCATATGGGCGGCAATGGCGCGCGCCCTTTCCTCGACTTCAAGGCAGGCTTGATAAATCGCCGTGCCGCCGACATTGGCCGAGCGTGAACCACCGCTGCCGTAACCACGCGGCAGGTCATCGCTGTCGCCTTCGACCACACGGACGCGTTCGAAATCTACGCCGAGCTTGTCATGGACGAGTTGGGCAAAGGCCGTTTCATGGCCCTGGCCGGAGGCCATCGTACCTACATGAACGGTGACCTCGCCGTTCTTGTGAAATCGAATATCGGCGATCTCTTCAGGAAAGGTGCCTGTTTTTTCGACGAAGCTCGAGATGCCAATGCCGCGCAAGCGCCCGGCGCGCTGGGACGCGGCGCGACGCTCCGAGAAGCCGGGCCAATCGATAAGCGCCTGACAGGATTCTAAATTGCTGGGGAAATCGCCCGAATCATAGACCAGGCCGAGCGGGGCACGATAAGGCATTTGGTCTGGCGTGACGAAATTGCGGCGACGAATTTCATCCGGCGCAAGGCCGAGACGGCGTGCCGCTTCATCGGCCAAGCGCTCGACCACATAGGTCGCCTCGGGCCGGCCCGCGCCGCGATAGGCGTCGGTGAAAATGGTGTTGCTGAAGACGCCCTTGACCTCGGCATAAATCGCCGGTGTGGCGTAGGCGCCGCTCAGCATCTCGGTATAGAGGAGCGACGGGCTAATCGGCCCGAGATGCGACACATAGGCGCCGAGATTGGCCACCGTGTCGACTTTAAGCGCGAGAAAATGCGCTTCGGTATCGAGCGCCAAGGCAGCCTTGGTCACATGGTCGCGGCCTTGGGTATCGCTGAGGAATGCTTCGTTCCGCCCGCTCATCCATTTGACCGGTCGGGCGAGCCGGCGCGCCGCCCACAGCACCAGGGGATGCTCGGGATAGACGAAATATTTCATGCCGAACCCGCCGCCTATATCGCGCGCGATCACGCGTAAGTTGGCAGGCTCCAGGCCGAGGCATTCGGCGGTCATGCCGCGTACGGCGAAATGATTGTGACAATTGGTGTGGAGCGTATAGCGACCGTTGACTGGGTTGAATTCCCCGAGCGCGCCGCGCGTCTCGATCGGCGCCGCCGTCACCCGATTGTTGCGAAGCTCGATCTCGATCACATGTTCTGCTCTGGCAAAGGCCGCCTCGACAGCCGAATTGTCGCCGACGATCCAATCGAAACAGACGTTGCCGGGTGCTTTGGACCAGAGTTGCAATGCGTCAGCGCCGGCCGCCTGGGCGGTGTCCACGATTGCCGGCAGCGCTCTATATTTGACCGCGATGCGCTCGACCGCGGACAGTGCTTGCGCCATCGTTTCCGCCACCACCATCGCCACCGCTTCGCCGACATGGCGCACGCGGCCATCGGCGAGAAGAGGTTGTGGCGGGTAATAGCCGGGCGAGCCATCGCGCCGCGTCATCTCCAGGCGTGGGTCCTTCATCGAAGGCAGCGTACCGATACCATCGGCGCGCACATCGGCGCTGGTCAAGACGGCCAAAACGCCGGGTGCGGCGCGGGCGTCATCGCTGTCGACGGTGGCGATATCGGCATGCGCGTGCGGCGAGCGCAGAATGACGGCATGAGCTTGGCCGGGCAGATTTATCTCGTCCTGAAAATTGCCTGCTCCGGTGAGAAAGCGCGCATCTTCCTTGCGTTCTACCGCCTGGCCTATTCCGAATCCCACCGCCGCAGTTCTCCAAATTTTTCGCTTGTTCGTCTCGTTTCCGGACGCAACAGGTTGGAACTGACCACTGCACGGGTTAGGATGGCGCCGCCAATTCCCAGGAGAGCGAGAAAAGCGGAGCTATGGTAGCCCTGACCAGAGAGCAGATGATCAATATGGTCGAACACAGCTATTTCAGCAATGTCGACCATAAGAATCTGAGCGTCGTCCTCGACTGTTTCGCCGGCGATGCCGTGTTCACCGTGCAGTCCGCTTTTACCTCCTATACGGGCCGGGATTCCGGCATTAAAAAATTCTATGAAACCGTCACTGCCGGCTTCAAAAATATTTGGCACGGCGATTTTGAGCATACCGTCGATGTCGAATCGCAACGTATCTCTACCCAGTTCAACGTGCGCCGCACCGATCTTAGCGGCGACGAAACCAGCATGAGCAATTGCAACGTCTTCCGTTTCGAGAACGGCAAGTTCAAACAGGTGTTCGTATACGCCAGCGGCGGCAATCCGCTGGTGCCAAAAGATTAGAATTCAAAGGAGAGACGCCATGTCATCCGACACGGACATTTATAAACATCAGAATTTCGGCAACCCGCTCGGCATGGGCGAGAAGGTCGCGCTGTTGATTGTCGATTTCGTCAACGGCTTCGATGATGCCGACCAGTTCGGCGGCGGCAATGTGACCGAGGCGTGCGATAATACGGTGCCTCTGTTGGCGGCGTGCCGCGATTTGGGCATGACGATTGCCCATACCCGTGTCGTGCTCGCCGATGACGGCGGCGACGACAACATCATGGCGATCAAGGTACCGGCGCTGAAGACCCTCACGGAAAATGCCGAATGCAGCCAGATCGTCGAACGCCTGACGCCACGGCCCGGTGAGATCATCGTGCGCAAGCGTCTGCCCTCGGCCTTCTTCGGCACCGATCTGGCGCCCAATTTCACCATGCGCCGCATCGATACGGTGTTGGTGACGGGCTGCACCACGAGCGGCTGCGTGCGCGCCAGCGCGCTCGACGCCATGTGCTGGGGCTTCCGGCCGATCGTCATCAGTGATTGCGTCGGCGACCGCGCACTCGGCCCGCACGAGGCCAATCTGTTCGATCTCAAGCAGAAATATACCGACATCATGACGCGCGACGAAGCCATCGCCGAAATGACATCGCGCCACGCCCAGGCCGCCGAATAAGGCAAGGTCATGCCGTCCGCAATCGATATCTACAAACGCCAGGATTTCGGACGGCGCCTCGGCTTCGGCAAACAGGCGGCGCTGCTGATCAGCGATTTCGTCAACGGCTTCGACGATCCCGAACAGTTCGGCGGCGGCAATATTTTTGCGGCGTGCGACAACACCGTCACGCTGCTCGACGCCTGCCGCAGCCTCGGCCTGCCAATCGCGCATACCCGCATCGTGTTCAATGCCGACGGCAGCGACGACAATGTGTTCAGCCGCAAGATCCCGCCTCTCCGGGACCTCGCGGAAGACGCACCTGCCAGTCAGATCGTTGAACGCCTAGCGCCGCGGCCCGGCGAAATTGTCGTGCGCAAGCACCTGCCCTCGGCGTTTTTCGGCACCGACCTCGCGCCCAATTTCACCCTACGCGGCGTCGACACGGTGCTTATTGCCGGCTGTGTGACCAGTGGCTGCATCCATGCCAGTGTGCTCGACGTCATGTGTCACGGGTTTCGTCCAATCCTAATCAGTGATTGTGTCGGCGACCGCGATTTAGAAGCGCATGATGTAAATTTGCGTGTTCTCGGCCAGATTTATGCCGACGTCATGACGCGCGATGAAGCCATCGCCGAACTCACCTCGCGCCAGGCGCAGGCCGCAGAGTAAAACACACCAGCCATCACAAAGATTGAGGACAATAGAAATGAAAGCAGTGGTAATTCGCGAACATGGCGGCATCGATAAGCTGCTCTATGAGGATGTCGAGAAGCCGACGGCGGGTCCGGGTGAGGTGCTGGTCAAGATAGGCGCCAGCGGCGTCAACCATCTCGACCATGATTTACGCGAAGGTGTTTCGGGATTCGGCGTCGTCCTGCCGCATATCATGGGAGTCGAAGGCGTCGGCGAAGTGGTGGAACTCGGCGAAGGCGTGTTGAGCGCCAATGTCGGCGACCGCGTCGCCATCGATTTTGCGCAAGGAGACCCGCAAAGCAATATGTGGCTGAGCGGTCTCGACGGCGTGGATTTCTGCCATGGCCGCATCGGCGTCACCCAATGGGGCACCCATGCCGAGTATACCCGCTGTCTGGCGACCTCCTTGATGCCGCTGCCGGATGAACTCTCTTACGAAGATGCCGCGGCTTCGGTCGTCGGGTTCGGCACGTCCTGGCATATGACGGTAACGTTGGGGCAAGTGCAGGCCGACAAGACAGTGCTGGTCAACGCCGCCGGCAGCGTCGTCGGCAGCGCCGCCATTCAAGTCGCCAAGCTGCACGGCGCGCGCGTCATTGCGTCTGCCGGCTCGGACGCAAAGTTGGAAAAAGCCAAGGAACTCGGCGCCGACGAGGTAATCAATTACACAACACAAAGCATCCGCGAGGAAGCGCTCCGCATGACCGGTGGGTTCGGCGTCGATCTGGTGATCGAATCGGTCGGCGGCGACGTGTTGGTGCAAAGCATCGACGCGGTGTGCGAGAACGGCCGCCTGATCACCTGCGGCGCCCATGCAGGCGAGGTCGTGCCAATCAACATCATCGAGCTGTTCCGCAAACATATGATGATGCATGGCAGCCATTTCGCCGGAAAACGCGAAGTGGCGCATGTGCTCAAACTGGTGGCGGACGGTAAACTCCGTCCGGTCATCAACGCCGTCATGCCGTTCAGTGAAGTGCGGGAATCGGCGCGCAAGACAGCCGAGCGCGACGTCTTCGGCAAGATGATCTTGGTGCCTTAGTTTTTTTTAGTCCCTCAAGCGCCGGGCGGCCGCGTCCGCGGCCTTGGCTTGGGCGCGCTTGTCGGAATGCGAAGAGCATTCCGGTTGGTGGTGCCGTCGGGATAAGTCTCAAATTACACCGGATTCGCCGCACGCACCGCCTCTACGCGGGGGTTCATCATGCGGAACCAGATTGGCGGCACCAGGACGAAGAGGAATATCGTGGCGTAGCCGAACGGCAACATAGCTGCGCCATCGACCATACCGAGGCGCTGATAGCGCTCGCCCGGGCGCATATGGTGATCGGCATGATGTGTCAGATTGACCAGCAACCAGCTCGATATCAGATGGTCGTCGTCCCACGAATGATGCGGACCCATGCGTTCCAAGCGGCCATTGTCGAGACGGTGGCGCTCGAGCCCATAATGTTCAAGATAGTTGATCACTTCGAGTTGGAACACGGCGGCCAATCCAACGCCGGCCAACACTGGCACCGCGAGCCAGCCGAATATCAGGCCCACTGCGGCATACATCGCAGCCTGTGCGACAACACCGGCCAGCACGCGATTGCGCCAACGATAGGGGCTGCGTTTGCGCCGGCGCATGCGTGCCGCTTCCAGGCGCCAAGCCGAGGCAAAGCCGCCCAACGTGGCGCGCGGAAAGAAGCGGTAGAAACTTTCGTTCAGGCGCGCAGTCGCCGGATCCTCCCTGGTGCCAACCGTGCGGTGGTGGCCATGCACATGCTCGATACAAAAATGATGATAGCTGACGCTCACCATCAGCGCGTCGGCGACGCGGCGTTCGAACCACACCATGCGATGCGTCAATTCATGCGCGAACACGATGCCGATCGCGCCCGAGACGGTGCCGATGGAGAGCGTCATGCCGATGATTTCAAGCTGCGTCAGGCGGTCCGCGGCGAGCGACCATAGCAGCCAGACGATCAACGACACCTGAATGGGCAGCCACAGCAGAATCGCCAAGCGGTGGACGGGAGATTCAACCTTTGTGTAGCCGCCCGTCTCACCCCGCCCGATCAGCATATCCAAACCGCTGAGAACGCCGAACAAACCAATCGGGGTAATGAAGGTCCAGCCGCCGCCCAGTTGGTGGCCGAGTAAAATGGACGCGGGCACGACCAGAAAAAGGAAAAATGGCAAGGCGTGCGGCATGACGCTCCCAATGTGCTTGTCGTCGCGCCATCATAGGGGCGATGCGCCATACGACCTATCAAAAGTGAAATTAAATGCGACAATAACGGCCAGACCATGAGGAGACGGAAAATGGCGCAAAAGTGGAAGTGGGGCATCCTGTTCAGCGGCGACAATCTCACCCTAGACGAGACGGTCAGCTACGCCCGCCAGGCCGAGGACGCCGGCGCCGACAGCCTTTGGACAACCGAGCTTGGGCGCGATGCCTTCGTGCCGCTCGCCGCCATGGCCAGCGCATGCAAGCGGGTGCGGCTCGGCACCGGCGTCGCCACCTATGCCCGCCCACCGGCGATGACGGAAATCAGCGCAATGTCGATGGCGGAACTGACCGGCGACCGCTTCATCCTCGGCCTCGGCACCGCGCCGCCGATGTGGAACGAGAATTGGCATCAATTGACGGTCGACAAGCCGGCCAAGCGAATGCGCGAATATGTCGAGGCGATCCGGCTTATGTGGACGGCAAGCCCCACCAACCCGATCGATTACGAAGGCGAATTCATCAAGGTGCGCGACTATCGGCGCATCATGGCGCCGCCCTATCCGCCGCTGCCGATCTACCTCGCCGCCGTGCAGCCCGGGATGTTACAGCTCTCGGGCGCCATCGCCGATGGATTGATTGCCAACCTTCTCAACACGCCGAAATATTTTACCGACATCGTCCATCCCAACGTCAAAAAGGGCCTGGCCAAGACCGGCCGGCAGTTGGGCGATATCGAACTGTGCTCGCTGAAAGTTTGCTCGGTCGACAAGGACCGCGAACGGGCGCGGCGCCGCGCACGGCCGCCCATCGCCTTCTATTCCAACCTGCCCTATTTCGACCAGGTGCTCGACCCAGCCGGCTTCACCAAGGAGAAACTCGCGATACGTGCCGCCATGGCCGAGAATGACGTGCCAAAAATGCTCGATCTTGTGACCGAGGACATGATCGACACTCTGGTCCTCGCCGGCACACCCGACGAGGTGCGCAAGAAGTTGGAAAAATTCGAGGGGCTGTTCGAGACTCTCATCCTCTATTGCCCGATGCCCTGGCTCGAACCCGAAGAATCAAAAGCCAACCATGCGGCGATGATCGAGACGTTCGCGGCTTAGCGGATCGAATCACGCATGCGCAAGCGGCGGAAGCGAACGATACGCCAACGCCACAGCAGATAGACGATGATGCCCGCTCCGCCAGCGGCGACGAGCGCCAAGCCGGGGCCGTCGGCGAACCAGCCGCCGATTGCCGCCAACGATCCCGCCGTCACCAGCGGAATTAGAACGCAGCACGCGGGCAGAGCGAGTAAAAGAAGCAGGCCGCCAATCTTCATGCCACGCAGCCCCCCTCGCCGTGCTGAATTGGCGGGCATTTCACGTCGCCATAGGAACAAAAAACACAGCAATCCCCGACCACCGGTTTGAGCCGTTCGCCGCAAGCCGGGCAATCGAAGAAAAACAGGCAGGCGTCGGTCGGCATGGCTTGTTTTGTCTGGCCGCTGCACTGCGGGCAGGTGATGGTGGAATTGAGTTCGAGCATGTTTGTGCTGCCTTCTCTAGATGCCGGCAAAGACCGGTCGGAAGATCGCCTGGCCAATCGCCGGCACCCCTCCGCTGGTCAAGCCACAGCTGTCGGTGTCCGCGCGGCCTCTCCGCCATTCTTCCACATGAGCGGCTGAACTGAAAAGGGCGAAGCTGTTTCCGCCCTGTCGACGGACTATTCGACAATTCCAGGTCGTCATTGTCCTCCCTCACCTTTATCCATCGTATTCGCCCGTTCCAATAGCAGCTGCACTGCGACTTCAGCCGGGCCCGGTATGGAGGAAGCACCGCTCAGCCACCGCCGAACGGTGCTTCCGTCCACTTTCAGGGTTCGCGCTAGCCTTGTCTGCCAGCCCCAGCGCCCGTAGAGCGCCTCACCAACAGCCTTCAGCTCGTCCGGTGTCACGGTCTTCGGCCCTCAGTCCGCCAGGAACTCCCTGAGCAGTTCCGGGACGGCGGCATCGAAACCTACGACACCAAAGGCCCGAGGGTCGTCTTCGGGCACGATCGACCCGTGGTTGGCCGTGAACGCCAGAACGGCGATCTTGGCATTCGGATTAATCGTCTCCCGATAGCGGGCCAAGGCCTGAGCCGGATGTTCGCGGCCGGCCCAGGTCTCGGTGTCCGTCAAGACGACAAACGCATCGACTTCCTGGCGCTGTTCGATCGCATAGTTGAGAGGGAGCGATATATCCGTCCCTCCACCATACGAAGCGAGCTTCCGCGCCACGTCGTCGAAACGCTGACGCCTGGACAGGCCCGGCTGATGGACCGCCGTGTCAAAAGCGATCACGCGAACATTTTCCTCCGTCTGAAGGAGTTGCAGCGTGATCGCTGCGGCGGCTTCCACCGGTTCCAGGACACTGGCCCCGGTGCACCGGTCCCAAGACATGGAGCCAGACACATCGACGCCGACCAGAATACGCTTGCCCGTAGCCGGCACCTGTTCGAAGGCGTCATAGATCGCGCTATCCAGCGCATCCACAATTGCCGCGACAGGCTCCCATTCAAGACGGCCCCGTACACCCCGCCCCTGCGCGTAGGTCTTCAACGCAAGCAAGAGCTGGATGGGATGCACCCTGGCCGCAGCCAGCTGGTCCCGATCGCCAAGGCGGTCCGCGACATACTTGGCCGCGTCCGAGCCCTGGCTCAGCAATCCGACCTGGGTCATCTTACCCAAGTTGCGGATCATCGCCGTGACCGGCATATCGACCAGCAACGCGTCCCACACGCGGGCGTCCGACAGGAACGCCGTCGGCACGGCTTCACGCGGAAGCGACTGGGTCTCGATCAGCCGCGCCGCTTCTGCCGCGTCATCGGTTTCCTGGATAGCCTGCCGGGCATCGACCAGGCGGTACAGGCCTCGGGCGACCTTGACCGCCTCCGGGTCGTCCGGGTGAGCGATCCAATCGAACAGGGCCTTGCGGTCCAGATCGTCGGTCAGCGGGTGGGCCAAGCGCACCACATCCCTGAGCGCCCGCCCTTCACGCTGACGGTACTTAATGGCCTGGAATGCCAGCCGCTCGGTGGCCTGGCCCGTGAACCAGCCTGCAACGCCCCGGCGAAGGCCACGACCCCAACCCCTCAGAGTATTGGCGTACTCCGTGAAGGTCAGCAAATGCGTGCCGGTGCGGGCAACCTGAGGCAGTGCCTCAAGTGCTGCGCGACGGGTAACTGGATCTTCCGCGGAAGCCGCGAGGGCCAACGCGAAGAGCACCGGCTGGTGCTTGGGCGCACGCCGAGACGTACCGATTTCCACGATCGTGGCCACGGCACGCTTACCGTCCGCCGCCAGCACGCGCTCGACGACGGCGACATTCTCCGCCGTCAGGCGAAGCTCGGAGGCGTAATAGGTGCCGCCTTCCGAACCCAAGATCAGGAAGCGTTCAAGCCGCGCCCAATCGTCGATCGGATAGAAATATCCGCCAGCGCTGTTAGCGATTTGCCCTGGCAGCGGCTGCGTCTGCGCCTTTGCCTGTCCGTCTGAGTTGAACAGGTTCTTGAGAACGGTCTGGTAAGTCATGTCTCGGCCCTCCTCTCTTGGGCGTTAAAACGATGGGGCGGGCATGGGTTAAGCAGGGTGATAAATACGGCCCTAACCGGACTCTCACCGGCCTCCGTGTCAACGACACGTGCTTTAGCATGCAGACGATAACCGTATCCCTTCGGCCCGCCCCGACTTTCGCCGGGCATTTACAATGCAGTCATGCGGATCGGAAATCGCAGCGTGGGCTCAAGCTCGGAAGCGGCACCCTGCATCAGGGGGCGCTTCAGATTACCTTTTACTGCGCTGTAATAACCGCACAACTCCGACCCAGCAAAACCGGAATAAAAATTTACAAAAGAGCGGGCATATCGCACGCAAGGGCTCGATAGTCAGGGCCGGAACGAAACCGGCCGATTTCCTGCTCCAAAAAGCAGGCGCTTACCTTCGCAGCTACTGGCCGATAACCTTGACGCTTCGGCCCGCTCTTAAAACTAAACGCCAACGGTCTTGACATGGGTCTCGCCGGTTTAATGCCGGGATCACCCGGCATGAGGGAACGCATAGAACTCCTCGAGATTGGTGGTGCGATAAGCGAAATGGTTCGGCCCGTTGGCGAATGGATATTTAGTGCATATTGCACTATTTGTCAATTGGCTTTTTTCTCCTTTCCGGTTTGCTGTACGGGCAATAAAAAACCCTCCGCGACAGTGTCGGGAGGGTTTGAAAACCGCAGATGCGATAAACGGAGCTACACGGCTCCCTCCCGACAAGGAATGAATGCACCACCGCCGAATACGGACTTCCGGCAACCGGCGAACATATGTCCACCGGCGGGTGTCGCTGTTATCCGATTAAGTTGCGGCATGTTTGATTCCCTTGGCATCGAGAGGCCTAATTCGTGAGCGGGGTATTTATACCTACGAACTCTGGATTGCAAGCGAAAGTTGAACGTCCGATCAAACGTCTAGAGCTAGTTCGGTTGAATCTTAAAAGAAACTAACTCGCTGCCATCTTGGCGCGCAGCGCTTCGCTGGCCGCTATATCGGCGTTGCCGTCTTCGCCGAGGACGACGCCATAGACACGCTCCGCCGCCTCGATACTGATCCATCTTTCGCGCGCGTCGTGGGCTACATCGGCGGCTGGGCGCAAGAGCGGCGAGCCGAAGCCGCCCCCGCGCAAGATACGGAGACGATGATTTCACCTTCGCGGAGTGGCACCTGGGCGCACGGGTCGAGGGTTTCGCTCTCGCCATTGCCGCGCCGCACATATTGCTGTGCCCGTCCACCTGGTCTGCCGCCGCGCGCGCCCTTTGCGGCGTTGACGGTGCCGTCGCTGACATAGCCGATTTCGAGATCGCAGCCTTCTGGGCCGAATTCCACCTGCATGCC
>Ga0209403_10000824_pt1 | contig 43342 bp, 47 predicted proteins | sample ArcticOcean_MG_C_8_FD_187440 | JGI IMG/M metagenome (GOLD analysis project Ga0209403, IMG submission 187440) | Marine microbial communities from western Arctic Ocean - ArcticOcean_MG_CB11_86 (SPAdes) (version 2) | ecosystem: Environmental > Aquatic > Marine > Oceanic | place: Arctic Ocean... | reverse complement strand
TTATTTAATAATCATCCTTTTTATGAATTAATAGAAAAAAACCATCTATATCTGGCTCAACCACCGCTGTATAAAATCACTAAAGGAAGTAAAAGTTTTTATATTAAAAATGAACAGGATTTAGAAGACTTAATTATTAAAAATTCAGAAAAAACAAAAAAACAGATTGGAAAAAATAGTAAAGATTATAAAAAATTTATTGAAAATGAAAAAAGCAAATTAAGCATTCAAAGATTTAAAGGTTTAGGAGAAATGAACCCAGAAGAACTTTGGGAAACAACATTAAACCCTGAAAAAAGAACTTTGCTACAAGTTAAATATTCAAATCAAACAAAAGAAAAATCTAAAAAAGATCAAGATTTAATCCAGGTACTTATGGGGGATGAGGTAGCACCAAGAAAAGATTTTATAATCAGTCGAGCTCTAGATGTTTCAAATCTAGACATATAGCCTAAAAATGAAATTATTTGAGATATTTGCATCATCAGATAATATCCAATTAGATAAAAAAACATTAGTTGCGTTGAGATGGATAGCAATTGTTGGACAACTCATAACAGTAAATGTTGTTTATTTTATTTTAAATTTCGATTTTTCTTTTATTTATTGTTGTTTAATTATTATATTTGGAGTTTTTACTAATCTATTTTTGCATTTTAAGGAAAAAAAAAAACTTTTAACTAATTTTAGCTCTAGTCTATATTTAACTTATGATCTTATCCAATTAGCTGTACTTGTTTATTTTACTGGAGGAATAACCAACCCGTTTGTTATACTTTTAGTTATTCCAGCAGTAGTTTCGTCAGCCTTTTTATCTCTCAAAAGCACCATAAATTTATCATTTATAACCGTAGTATCTTTGCTGGTACTAACCATTTTTCACTACCCACTTCCTAGTTCAGGAGACTTACATTTTCATGCACCTAAGTATTATTTATTTGGAGTGCCAATAGCGATAACAATTGGCTTAATTTTTCTATCTTACTTTGGTGCAAGGTTTGGTTTGCAGACAAGAAAAAGAACTGATGCTCTTATTAAAATGGAATTAGTTTTAGCGAAGGAACATGAACTAAAAATAATAGGTGTTCAGGCTGCAGCCGCAGCCCACTCATTAAGTACGCCTCTATCTACAATAAAATTGGTTGCAAAAGAACTAGATAAAGAAATTGGAAGCAATGAGAAATATTCAAAAGATATAAAGCTATTATTAAGCCAATCATCACGGTGCGGTGAGATATTACAAAAACTTTCTATGACACCCGTGAAAAAGGACGAATTTTTTGAAAATGTAAAATTACAAGATTTAATAAGTGAAATAATAAATTCATTTAAACAAATTTCTAATAAAAATTATTTAATAAAATCTGAAAATAATAAATATAATCCTACTGTAAAAAGAAAATCTGAGCTTACGTATGGATTAAGAAATTTTATTGGTAATGCTTCAAAATTTAGTTCAACTTTAATAGAAGTAGAAATAGAAAGTGATAACAAAACAACCCAAATTAAAGTTTGTGATGATGGACCTGGATTTCCCGAAGATATAAAAAAGTTTTTAGGTGAGCCTTACATTCGTTCAAAAAATACTCTTATAAATTCAAAATCTGGATTAGGATTAGGGACCTTTATAGGAAAAACTCTTCTAGAAAGAATGAAGGCAAATGTTGACTTTGATAGATGCCCAAATAATAAAGGAGCAATGGTAACTATTCAATGGGAAACTAAAAATTTACTTTCTATTTAGCTTGTTAAATTCAAAAGAGTAAGAAATTATTTTATAAACAAGTTTTGCTACTAAAAAATTATAAGAATTGAAATTTTTTATTGGTGAAAGTTCATTGACATCTGCTCCAACAATATTGGAATTTTTTGCAGCTATTTTTATAATATTTAAAGTTTCATCCCACAATAAACCACCAGGTTCAGGAGTACCCGTTGCTGGCATTATGCTAGAATCTAATCCGTCTACGTCAAAAGTTAAATAAACAGTTTTATTTTTTATTAATTTTTTAAATTTATTTAAATTCCATTTTAATTTATCTTTTGACCAAAAAATATTAATTCTAGAAGAATTTTTTTTTAAATAAGGAATCTCACTTTTAGATATATTTCTTATTCCAAAAGAAATTAAAGAAACATTTTTGTGATCTAAGCATCTTTTGATAGCAGAAGCATGTGAGAACTTTTCGCCATTATAACTTTCTCTTAAATCTGCATGCGCATCAAAATGAAGCAAGCATAATTGTTTATATTTTTTAACAAATGGAGCAATACAGCCTGGTGTAATTGAATGCTCACCGCCAAGCGTAACTGGAAAAAGTTTTTTATTTAATATTTCTTCATTAATATCAGACATTTTTTTTAATGCTTTTTTAATATTTTTATTTATTTTAAATGGCTTTAATGTTTTTATTCCTATTTTTTTATACGGCTCACAATTAAGTTCTTCATCATATAATTCAACTTGGTGGGAGGCTTTAATTATTTCTTTAGGCCCATTTTTGGTACCACCCCCATAACTGACAGTTTTTTCTAGACCAAAAGGGATTATTACTACTTTTTCTTTAAAATTAAATTTATTGTCAATTCCTAGAAAACCTTTTTTATTTGGAAAATATTTCACTTTTTAACTAAATATATTCGCAAATTTTTTAGGTTTCCTCTGCTCCCAGTGCTTGCGATGATAAGCGTCACTAACTATCAAAGGAAGAACACTAGTTGCTTCAGCAAAAACCATTTGCTCTTTTGAAATATCAACTTTACCCCAAGAACTTGCTTCTTTAAGAGTTGAGCTACTACACGCACCATCTCTAGCATCTGCTACAGTAATTTGTATTGCATACTTATGCATATCTACTTCTTTACCTAAAAGTTCAGCGCATACTACAGTGTCTTGTACAAAGTTTTTTGGGACGCCACCACCAATCATTAAAAGACCTGAGGATTTAGATTGAATCTTTATTTCAGTTAATTCTCTAAATTCTCTTATTGAGTCTATGGTTATATGCTTTTTTGGATTTTTTTCTTGGTGCATAACCAAACCAAATCCGGCACTTGAATCAGTAAATGCGGGACAAAAAATAGGAACATTATTGTCATATGCAATTTCAATTAATGAACCTTTTTTCTTTGCATTTATTTTTAAGTATTTACCTATTTCTTTTATAAATTCCCTAGAAGTATAAGATCTGGGTTCTAAGCTATTTGCTATTTCACAAATTGTTTTGTCACAAGCTTGCAAGTCTTTCTCGTCGATATAAGTATCATAAATTCGGTCTATATAATTTTCCCTTAATTGAGTATCATCTTGAAATTGAGAACCCTGGTAATGTCTAAATCCTAGTGCTTCAAAAAAATCCATATCAATAATTGAAGCACCAGTCGCAACTATTACATCAATCATATTATATTTAATCATATCAGAATATATTTGCATACATCCGGCAGCTGAAGTTGATCCAGCAAGTGTTAAAAATGTTGTACAATTTTTATCAGATAACATTTCATTAAAAATACCCGATGCTCTTGCTGTATCTCTTGATGTAAAGGACATTTTTTCCATAGAATCTATAATTTTTCTTGAATCAAAAGATGTAATATCAATATGTTCGACAGGCTTTTCTAGAAAGGTTTTTTTATTATGACCTAACTTCGAATTTTTTGATTTATTCATTTAAGCAACAAGGTAACGAGAAGTGCTGTCTTTTTCATACATAGACATTATAGGTTTATCATGCACTTCAAAAATTTTATCAGAATAAAAGCCATTAAACTTAGTTCTAAAAGTTAAAGAGTAAGCGCCAAGCTGTCCAACCTCTATGTAATCACCTTCTTTTATATTGTTAGGTAAGACAAAAGGGCCTTTCATAAAGTCTGCACTATCACATGTCGGGCCATATAAACTAAAAGAGGTTAATTTTTTAGAGGTCATTCTTCCATTGGGTATCATTCTTGTTGGAAGAATGAAGTTCAAAACACCTGCATCAAATAAACTTCCATATGTTCCATCATTAATATAAATTTTTTGCTTTTTTCTAAGTACAACTTTAACTATTGAAGATCCACTTTCAGCAACAAGAGCCCTGCCAGGTTCACACAATATTTCTGGTTTATTTTCCAATTTTAAGTTATTTAAAGCTTTCTTGATTTCTTGCATATAGTTTTCAAGAGATTGTGGATTTAGATCTGGATAAATAGATGGAAATCCTCCTCCGACATTAATAACATCTGGAAATATTTTTGTTTTTTTGATTATATTTCCAACTTCTCTAATTCCCTTTGCATATGAAATTGGATGCATGCACTGAGACCCTACATGAAAACTTAAACCAACTTTTTTAGCATGAGCTTTAGCAAGTCGTAACAGACCTAAAGCTTCACCAGGAAGAGCTCCAAACTTTTGGGATAGATCAATTTCAGCATGCTCGTTTGAAATAGAAACTCTTACATAAAGTGTTAAGTCTTTTGCACCATTTGTTGTTTCAATAATTTTTTGTAGCTCGTCTTTGGTATCTAGCGCAAAATCGCGAATATTATAATTAAAATAAGCTTCTTTTATGTGGTCACGGCTTTTTACGGTGTTCATGTAGTAAGCTCGTGATTTAGGAAATGTTTTTTTAATCAATTTAATTTCGTTTAGTGAGGCGACATCAAATCTATTAATTCCACTTTCCCCAATACACTTAATTACTTTTTCATGAGGATTAGTTTTTACAGCATATAGGATTTTTCCAGGAAAATTATTCTTAAACCAGCTACAAGCTGTTTTTATAGAATCAGGTCTTATGCAATAAATTGGGTCTACTGGCCGAACAGAGTTAACCAGTTCATCAACCGAATTAAATTTTTGCATCTCATGTTTCCTTTTTTTATTAAACAAAAAATTTAAAAAAAAACGTCTATAGATTCGTATTTATAGAAATGACAAGTAATGTAAAGCAATAATTTATGCTTATTCACCGACTTGAATTTTTTTTTTTTGATCCCATATATAGATGAAATTAGTTTTAAAAAAAAAATATGAGAACAGAACAAGAAAAAAATAATAGTCAAAAAATAGTTGATTTCGCTGATAAAACACTACTTATTGTGGATGATGATGCAATTTTAAGAGATAGACTATCTCGAGCAATGGAAAAAAAGGGATTTAAAGTTACACAAGCGGAAAGTGTAGAAAAAGGCATAAGAGAAGCTAAAAACGAACCTCCTGCCTTTGCTGTGATTGATTTACGTCTATCAGATGGAAATGGATTGAAAGTTGTAAAAGAGATAAGGAAAATAAAGAATGACAGCAGAATAATAATGTTAACCGGGTACGGGAATATACCTACTGCAGTTGCCGCAGTTAAAGCTGGAGCAATAGATTATATACCTAAACCTGCTGATGCAGATGATGTAGAAAGTGCTCTCCTAGCTGCACCAGAATCCAAAGCTATACCTCCTGAAAATCCCATGTCAGCTGATAGAGTTAAGTGGGAGCATATTCATAGAGTTTTCGAATTATGTAATAGAAATGTGTCAGAAACAGCAAGAAGACTTAAAATGCATAGAAGAACTTTGCAAAGAATACTTTCCAAAAGATCTCCTAAATAATTTTTATAATTTTTTTTATTTTTAGTAAAGATGGGATTAAAAATAATAATAACAAAATTTTAAACAATTCGGCTAACAAGAAAGGTTGAGCTCCTAGTTTAAATAATGGTTTTTCCCATCCAATTAAAATTCCCAACCACATAATACCCAGAAAATAAATAAAACTTACTGAAAATACTAATTTTATAAAGGTATTTATCAATCCTTTTTCATATTTAAATAAACCTGCAAAATAGACTGTCAATAAGAAACCAAGAAGGTATCCCATTGTTGGACCTGTAAAGTATATTAAACCAATTCCTTTTTCTGGTGTGCCAGCAAAAACAGGTATACCGTAAATACCTTCCAACAAGTATATACTTACTGTAAATAAACCAATTTTTGAACCTAAGGTTATTCCTAGAAATAAAATTACGAAGGTTTGCATTGTCATTGGGACCGGATAAAAAGGAATTTTTATTTTTGCAGAAATAGCTAATAAAAAAGATCCTAGTAATGCTATTAAAATGACTTTTGCAATTTTATTTATTTGAATTTTTTCAATTGCTTCCATTTAAAATAGCATACATTTTTTTATAATAAAATCTAGTTTTTTGTAAGATCAATAAATACATCTTCTAAATTGCCTTCATTAGTCGAAATATCATATATTTCCATTCCAGCATTCTTAACTTTGCTTATTATTTCATCAATTTTATGTTTTTTTCTTTCATATGAAACAATAATTTCGTTATTTGAGTTATGTAAAAATTTGATACCATTTAAATCTTTAGAATTAATGATATTTATTTTATTAACTTTAAAAATAATTTTCTTAGTTTTTATACTATTTAATAAATTTTCTGTTGTATCTAATTTTATTAAGTTTCCTTTATTTATAATTGCAATTCTATTACACATTTCTTCTGCTTCGTACATTAAATGGGTAGTTAAAATTATTGTTACACCTTTTTTATTAAGAGCTTTTACATTGTCCCATAAGTTTTTTCGCAATTGAACATCAACTCCTGCTGTTGGTTCATCCAAAACTAAAATCGGAGGTCTATGAACCATAGCTTTAGCAATCAGTAATCTTCTTTTCATTCCACCTGATAAACTTCTTGCGTAAGCATCTGCTTGGTTTTCAAGTGAAACCATTTTCAAGATAGTATCTGTGATTCTATCTTTTTTTGGTATTCCATATAAACCAGCTTGTAGTTCTAAAAGTTTTCTTGGACTAAAAAAAGCATCAAGGTTTACTTCTTGAGGCACTATTCCAATAGAAGATCTAACTTGTCTAGGATTTACATCTAAATCATAGCCCCACACATTTACATTTCCAGAATTTTTAATCACTATTCCAGCTAGAATATTTAAGAAAGTGGTTTTTCCAGCACCATTGGGACCAAGTAAACCAAAAATTTCGCCCTCTTTCACTTCTAGGTTTAAATTATTTAATGCTATAATCTCTTTAGAGGAATTTTTCGAATAAATTTTAGTTAATTTTTCTATTTTTAATGCATTTTTTTTGTTCATAATGATTTAGCTTTTATATATCCATAACACTAATTAGAATAGGTTAATATCACTCTATGAATTCCATAAAAAAAACTGATCATTTTTATCTCATTGATGGGTCGGGATATATTTTTAGAGCATATTATGCTTTACCTCCCCTTTCTAGGAAAAGTGATGGGTTACCAACGGGAGCAGTAAGTGGATTTTGTTCAATGTTATTTAAACTATTGGAGGACTCCAGATCTGATGACTCAATTCATAAACCAACACATTTTGCTGTTATATTTGATTCTGCAAGAAAAAATTTTAGAAATGACATTTATAGCGAATATAAAGCTAACAGGTCAGAAGCTCCTGATGATTTGATTCCTCAATTTGAATATATAAGAAAATCGGTAAAAGCATTTAATTTACCGTCTATAGAATTAATTAATTATGAAGCTGATGATTTAATTGCAACTTATGCAAAACAAATCATTGAATCAGGAGCTAAAGCTACCATCATTTCTTCAGACAAAGATTTAATGCAATTAGTCTCTAGCGAAATCAGATTATACGATCCAATGAAAAGTAAAGTATTAGGTGAGAAAGAAGTGATAGAAAAATTTGGTGTAAAACCTAATCAAGTTGTAGATGTGCAATCGTTAGCAGGAGATTCTGCTGATAATGTTCCGGGGGTTCCAGGCATAGGTATAAAGACAGCATCTGAACTTATTAATAAATATAAAACTTTAGATACTTTGTTGGAAAAAGCTAAAGAAATTCCTCAAAATAAAAGAAGAGAGACTTTATTAGCTAATAAAGATAAGGCTCTATTAAGTAAGAAATTAGTTACTCTTAAAAATGATGTTCCAGTTAAAGATGATTTAAATAGCTTTGTGTTAAAAGAAGTAAAAAAAGAAAAACTTTATGATTTTTTGAGAGAAATGGAGTTCAATAGATTATTAAGTCGAGCTATAAGTTTTTATGGTGAAATAGGAAATAAAAATATTGAGTATAATAAAAAAAAAAAAGAATCTTTTACAATTAATACCAAAAATTACGAAAGTATTATAAATGAAAAAACTTTAGATATTTGGTTGAAGATTTTAAATGAACAAACAATAATTGCAGTGGACACCGAAACCTCTTCTTTAAACCCATTAGAAGCTGATTTAGTTGGAGTTTCATTTAGCTATGCTCCCAACAAATCTTGTTACATACCATTATCACACAAAAATATTAAAGGATTAAAAAAAGAATTGGTATTAAAAAAAATTAAACCAATATTAGAAGATTCTAGTATAAAAAAAGTTGGTCAAAATATTAAATTTGATTTTATTGTTCTTAAACAACATGGTATTGAAATTAATTCCATTGAGGATACAATGTTGCTATCCTATACACTAGATGCTGGAACCAATAGACACAATCTAGATACACTTTCTGAAATTCATTTAAATCACAAAACTATTTCGTATAAAGAATTAGTTGGTTCTGGAAAAAATAAATTAAATTTTTCTGATATTTCACTGGATAAAGCTACAGAATATGCCGCAGAAGATGCCGACGTAACATTACGACTTTATAATTATCTTAAAAGAAGACTTGATCAAGAAAAACTAAATAAAGTTTATGAAATTTTTGAAAAACCAATGGTAAAATTACTGTCTAAATTAGAGTTTAATGGTATTAAAGTTGACGATATATATCTTAAGAAACTTTCAAAAAATTTTGCAGAAAAGATAAAAAAAATAGAAAAAGAAATATATTTAATGGCTGGCAAAGAATTTAACATAGGATCACCAAAGCAGCTTGGCGAAATTATTTATAATGAACTCAAAATTGCAAAATTAAAAAAAACAAAAAAAGGCAGTCCTGCAACTAGTGCAAATGTGCTTGAAAACCTTGCTCTTACAGGGCATGGATTTCCTAAATTGGTATTACAATGGCGACAAATTTCAAAACTTAAAAATACATATTCAGACGCATTACAAGATCATATAAGTAAAAAAACAAAAAGAGTGCATACCTCTTTTTTATTAGCTGCAACAAATACTGGCAGACTAGCTTCTAGTGATCCAAATTTGCAAAATATTCCTATTAAATCAGAAGAAGGAAAAGAAATTAGAAAGGCTTTCATTGCTGACAAAAAAAATATTTTAATTTCTGCAGATTATAATCAAATTGAGATGAGAATCTTAGCTGATATGGCCGATGTCAAAGAGTTAAAAAAGGCCTTTAAAAATAATGAAGATATTCATAGTTTAACTGCAAGCCAGGTTTTTAACATTCCTATTAACAAAGTTAACGAAGATTTTAGAAGAAAAGCTAAAACAATTAACTTTGGTATTATTTATGGAATTACCCAATATGGTTTAGCTAAACAAATTTCAGTTTCAAATCAAGAAGCTTTAGATTTTATAAATGCTTATTTTAAAAAATTTCCTGAAATAAAAGATTATATGAATTCAACGATAATAGCATGCAGAAAACAAGGTTATGTAAGTAATATTTTTGGTAGAAGAATTCACCTCAGAGGTATTAATGATAAAAATTTTAGCATTAGAAGCTTCCAAGAAAGAGCTGCAATTAACGCTCCAATTCAAGGTTCAGCAGCAGATATTATTAGACTCGCCATGATTAAAATTAATCAACTAATTGAAAATGATAAAAAATTTCAAACAAAAATGTTATTACAAATTCATGACGAACTTATATTTGAATGTTTGGAAAATAATAAAGAATATATTAAAAAAACTATTAAAGAAGCAATGACTTCAGTTTCGCAATCTGAACATCACATGTTTTCAATACCACTAGAAGTTAATATAAATTCGGGGTATAACTGGGGTGAAGCGCATTAATAATCCTAAAACTTGCCCAATTAATGACAATTTAGTATTTTCATATAGAGTTTAATTTAAATTATGAGCCACACAATAGCACTTGTAGATGATGACAGAAATATACTTACGAGTATAAGTATGGCTTTAGAAAACGAAGGATTTAAAGTTCAAACTTACATTGACGCAGAAAGTGCGCTAGTTGGCATTAGTAGAAATCCACCTGATTTAGCTGTTATAGATATCAAAATGCCAAGGATGGATGGTGAGGAATTATTAAAAAGATTAAGAAAAAAAACTACAATCCCAATACTATTTTTGACTTCTAAAGACGAAGAAGTTGATGAGTTGTTGGGGCTAAAGCTTGGAGCGGACGACTTTATTAAAAAATCTGGAGGATTTTCAATTAAAATTCTTATTGAAAGAATAAGAGTGCAGCTGAGAAAAAAAGTTTCTAACGTGGACGAAACAAAAAATCTTATTAAGCATGGAAAACTTATACTAGATCCTTCACAACTTGAATGTTCATGGAACGAAAAACCTCTTCCTGAAAAACTTACAACAACAGAATTTTTAATTGTAAAAGAATTAGCAAAAAGACCTGGGATGATTAAGGAAAGAGCCCAGTTAATGGATATAGCCTATAAAGACAATAATGATATTGAAGATCGAACTATCGATAGCCATGTAAAAAGAATTAGAAAAAAATTTAAAAAAGTAGATGAAAATTTTTCAGCAATTGAAACAAGATATGGAAGTGGTTATAGGTGGAATGTTAGTTAATGAAATCTAACTTTTTTAGCACAAGTTCAATTCTAAAAAAATTTTTAATTTTTAACCTTATAATTTTTTTAGTTTTGAGTATTTTTACATTCTTATATCTTAAAGACATAAAACCTAATTTAATTAAAAATAGATCTACTCAACATTTAAGAATTATAAACAATACATCAGATCATATTAAAAGATTAAATATTGAGTTTACCAAAAAAAATGTCACCGAATTTTTACTCTCTACAAGATTTTTGTTCCAAAATTTAGATCGTGTTCAATTTTATGATTTAAAATCTAATTTATTAGCCGATACAGATACTTTAGATCTTACTCCAAATATTTCAGTTAAAAATCAAGACGTGCAAGAAACATCAATTGATATCTTTGATCAAAAAACCAATCTAAATAAAAAAATTTTAAAAAATAAAAATACAACTTTCAATACTGGAAACTATGTAAAAGAATATTCTAAAAATAAAAATAATAACAATAAATTAGTTATTAGTGAAAGCATTAATAATAATTTTTACGTAATGACTATAAATTCTGTAAACCTTAATAATCAAAATAAAGGTTATATAGTTGTATCAGAAATAGCTAATGACATACTAATAGCCGTTGATGAAAGAAAAAATTTTATATTAAGAACAGTTTTTTCAATAGCACTTGTTATTTTAGTTTTCTCAGTTTTTTTAAATAAATATATTTTAAAACCGATTAGAGCTTTAGTTAGCTATACAAAAGCAATTAAAGAAAAAGATGTAAAAATTGTTAAACATGAAAAATATTTTCTTAGAAAAGATGAGGTTGGGCAATTATCAAGATCCTTAAATGAAATGACAGAAGAACTTTATAAAAGAATAAACATTGCTGAAACTTTTTCTTCAGATTTGGCACATGAAATAAGAAATCCCTTAACTTCTTTAAAAGGAGCCTCAGAAATTTTAGATGACACGCTTGATGGCGAAAAAAGAAAAAAATTAATAAAGGTTATAAGTCATGATGTAGAAAGAATAGAAAGATTGATCACAGATTATTCGCAAATGCTAAAAGATGAAGCATCCTTATCTAGGGCAAAAATGGAAAAAATTGATTTATCCAATGTAGTTAATTCTGTAGTTGAAGATTTTAACAGCGATTTATCAAATCTAAATAAAAATATTGAAATAAAAATAAATCGCAATGATCTTAACGGAGCAAAATTAAATGTCTTAGGAGTAGAGAGTAAACTTGAACAAATTATTGCAAATCTTTTGGATAATGCGGTTTCATTTAGCCCATCTAATAGTAAAATATTAGTTACTTATGGAATTAAAAAAAAACAAATTCAATTAAATATTGAAGATGAAGGTTCTGGTTTTAATGAAAAAAATATTAATAAGGTTTTTGATAGATTTTATAGCAATAGACCTGAAAAATTCGGAGAGCATTCAGGTTTAGGATTAAACATAGTCAAGAATATTGTAGAGCTTCATGGAGGTTCAATTATGGCCTCTAATCAACCTAATGGAAAAAAAGGTGCAAGAATCGAGATTTTGCTGCCAATTTTTAAATAATTAAAATAAAGCAATTAGTTGATAATTTTATATTAAATTGTTAAATAGGTGCAAATTATGTCACAAGATTTTAAAGTAAAAGATATCAGCCTTGCAGATTTTGGTAGGAAAGAAATTTCCATTGCCGAAACTGAAATGCCAGGATTAATGGCGTTAAGAAAAGAATATAAAGGAAAATTCCCACTTAAAGGTGCTAAAATTCTTGGTTGTTTGCATATGACAATCCAAACTGCAGTTTTAATAGAAACCCTAGTGGATTTAGGAGCGGAAGTTAGATGGTCTTCATGTAATATTTTTTCTACACAAGATCATGCAGCGGCAGCTATAGCAAAAGCAGGTATACCAGTTTTTGCATGGAAAGGTGAAACTGAAGAAGAATATTGGTGGTGTGTTAAACAAACAATCGAAGGTAAAAAAGATTGGAAAGCAAACATGATTCTTGATGATGGCGGAGATCTTACTGCACTAATGCATAAAGAATATAAAGAAATGTTAAAATCAATTAAGGGAGTTTCAGAAGAAACAACAACTGGAGTTTTAGCTCTCAAAAAAATGGAAGCTCAAAAGACATTATTAATACCTGCAATAAATGTAAATGATTCTGTAACTAAATCTAAATTTGATAATTTGTATGGATGCAGAGAAAGTTTAGTTGATGGAATTAAGAGAGCAACAGATGTTATGATGTCGGGTAAAGTAGCAGTTGTAGCTGGGTTCGGAGATGTTGGCAAAGGAAGTGCTGCGTCTTTAAGGCAAAGTGGTGCTAGAGTAATGGTCACAGAGGCTGATCCAATCTGTGCATTACAAGCAGCTATGGAAGGTTACGAAGTGGTTTTGATGGATGAAGCTATAAAGGATGCAGATATAGTTGTTACTGCCACAGGAAATAAGGATATTGTGACTGCAGACCATATGAGAATGATGAAAGATAGAGCTATTCTTTGTAACATAGGACATTTTGATAACGAAATTCAAGTTGAGGCACTTAAAAATTACAAATGGTCAGAAATTAAACCACAAGTTCATGAAATAGAGTTGCCTAGTAAAAAACGAATTATATTATTAGCTGAAGGTAGATTAGTTAACTTAGGTTGTGGAACTGGACATCCTAGTTTTGTTATGAGTGCATCTTTTACTAACCAGACTATTGCCCAAATAGAGCTTTGGACAAATACGGATAAATATCAGAATAAAGTTTATGTTTTGCCAAAGCATTTAGATGAAAAGGTTGCCACACTTCATTTAGAAAAAGTAGGAGCAAAATTGACTAAACTTTCAAAAGACCAAGCCGATTATATAAGCGTTGATACTGATGGACCATTTAAACCGGATACCTACCGCTACTAACTAATTAGTAGTTCAATGGATTTAAGTTCATTAAAAGATACAAAAAAACTCTCAGAAAAAATTTCAAAAATTATAAAAGTCGATGACATAATTTTTCTATATGGAGAAATTGGAGTTGGAAAAACTACTTTTGTACGTTTTTTAATTAATCAGCTTGAAGTTGTGAATAAAATCAACAAAAGCGATATATTAAGCCCAACATTCAATATAGTTTACGACTATGAAATAAAAAAAATAAAAATTCTGCATTTTGATCTTTATAGATTAAAAAAATATAAAGATATTCTAGAATTAGGAATGTTCGAAAACTCAGAAAATAATATTACAATTGTAGAATGGCCAGAATTAATTGAACCTAAGCCCCAAGATAGAATTGACATTTTTTTCGAATATTCAAAATTAGAAAGCTCTAGAGCAGTTAAAATTGTTGGCCTTGGAAAATGGAAAGATTATAAATTTAATGAAATTTAAAATATTACCAATTGAAGCAGATGCATCGCATAGAAAATTTTATAGAATTATTTTAAATAATAAAAGTAAAATTATTGTTAGTACAAAAAAAGATAAATATAAGAATTTAATTGCTTACACATCTGTTAATAAGTTTTTGAGGAAAAATCATATATTAGCTCCAAGGTTATTAGGGCATAACTATTTAAAAGGTGTGATAATTATTGAGGATTTTGGCAATACTTCTTTTCATAAAATATTATTAAAAAAAAAAAATAAATTTAAAATATATAAAAAGTTATTAAATTTATTGTTAAAAATTCAAAAAATTAAACCAAAAAGCAAAATAAAAAGCATTAATAAAGAAAAACACATAATAGAGAAATATTCCATTAAACATCTAATTGAAGAATCAAATTTATTTTTTGATTGGTATTTACCTCTATTTTTAAAAAAGAAAAAAGCTCTAAATATTAAAAAAATATTAAAAAAAACTTTATTGGGGATTTATAAAAAATTATATTTTCCAAATTCTTGTTTTGTTCATAGAGATTATCACGTTCAAAATTTGATGAAAGTTGGTAATAATGTAGGGATAATTGATACTCAGGACGCACTTATTGGTAACCCAGCCTACGATTTAGTGTCATTAATTGACGACGTAAGAATCAAAACTTCATTGAAATTAAAAAATCAGATGTATGACTACTATTTAAAAAATGCAAACAGAGTATATAAAACCAAAAATTTCTTACAAGATTTTAATATATTATCAGTACAAAGAAGCCTTAAAATTTTAGGAATTTTTGCTCGACTATATAAAAGAGACAAAAAAAATAAATATTTAAAGTTTATACCTTATACTTGGCAATTGTTGGAAACCAGAATGCACTCTCCAATTTTTTTAGAATTAAAAAAAATACTAGATAAGAATATTAAGAAAGAAATTAGAAAAAAAATTATAAAAAAATGAAAGTAGCTGTTCTTTTTCCCAAAATTTTCAATTTTCCATTTACTTACGAGAGTCATATAAAAACAAAATTGAGACCAGGTGACTTTGTAAAAGCTCCATTTGGTTCTGTTGAATTGACTGGCGTCATTTGGCCAGAACAACAAAAAACTGAAAAAAATTTTAAAATAAAAAAAATATCTAAAAAAATAAAGGTAAAAAGTTTAAATAAAACTATGATTGAATTTATATCTTGGTTTTCTAAATATAATTTAGTTCCTTTAGGAATGTCTTTAAAAATGTCTTTATTGAACAAGGATGTTGTTTCAAAATCATTTAATGATGAATTTGATAAATTTAAAATAATAAAAAACATTAATTCATTAGTATTAAACGATGAACAAAAAGAATCACTATCATTTATAAGAAGTTTTGGAAAAAATTATAATGTTTCGGTATTAGAAGGAGTGACTGGTTCGGGTAAAACGCTTGTATATTTTGAAAGAATTAAAGATATTATTGACCATGGAAAACAAGCGCTAATATTACTCCCAGAAATTGCTTTAACAAATCAATTTGGAAGAAGGTTTAAAGATTTTTTTGGAGTAGAACCTGCTATCTGGCATTCAGCCATGACCAAAAAAAGTAAATCAATAATTTGGAAAGGTGTATCAGAAGGAAAAATTAAAATAATTATTGGAGCCAGATCTTCACTTTTTTTACCTTTCAACCGACTAGGAATAATTATTGTCGATGAAGAACACGACTCTTCCTACAAACAAGATGAAGGAGTATCTTATAACGCAAGAGATATGGCTATTGCACGTGCTTCACTTGAAAATATTCCTATAAGTTTAGTTACCTCGATTCCTTCAATTGAAACCTTTAACAATATTATAAATAAAAAATACTCTATAACCAGGTTAACTAAAAGATATAAGGAGGCTAATTTACCAAAAATTAAAATTATAAACCTACATAACGAACACTTAAAAAAAAATTTCTGGATTGCAAAAACAACTATCAATGAAGTTAATAAATATTTAGATAATAATGATCAGGTATTATTTTTTTTAAATAGAAGAGGATATGCACCTTTTGTAATTTGTAGGAAGTGTGGATTAAAATTTGAATGTCCCAATTGTTCAGTTAATTTAAATTTTCATCAAAAATTAAATAAGTTGCTTTGCCATCACTGTGGTCATCAATCTATTTTAATAAGACAATGTAAAAAAAAAGAAAATAAAAATAAAGAAAATTGTGATTTAATATTTTGCGGACCGGGTATTGAAAGAATTTTTTCAGAACTAAAAGTAATATATCCAAATAAAAGAGTCGAAATGTTTTCTAGCGACACATTAAAAAAAAATAAGACTACAAATCAATTAATTACAAAAGTAGAAAAAAAGGAAATTGATATTCTTGTAGGAACACAACTGCTATCCAAAGGTTTTCATTTTCCTAAATTAAATTGCATAGTAGTAGTAGATGCTGATTTTTCTTCTCACGGTTATGATCTTAGGTCAGCTGAGAAAAATGTTCAACTCTATCATCAGTTAAGTGGACGCGCAGGTAGAACTGGGAATAAATCAGCTATTTATTTTCAAACATATACACCTGAGGATGAAGTTCTTTTGAACATTTCTAAAAACAACCCAAAATTTTTTTTAGAGAAAGAACTTTTACTCAGAAAGGAAAAAAAACTTCCTCCATTTTATAGATTAATATCTATAATTATTTCTGGAAAGAATGAACTTTCAATAATTAAATTTGCTACTTCAATAAAATCAAAGTTACCTCAAATTAAAAACATAAATATTTTAGGCCCAGTAACAGCTCCAATTAATAAATTAAGAAAAAATTATAGATGTAGAATATTAATAAAATATCCAAAAAATCTCTTTATTCAAAAATATTTAGCAGAATCCCTTGATAAAATTAAAATATTACCAGGATTAAAACTTGAGGTTGATGTTGATCCGGTTAATTTCAGTTAAAATGACGATTTATTTAGGTTAATAAGACAATAAGATACAATAGAAAATGTTGAATTTAATAACAGAATCCAATACAAAACTAGTCTTTCAAGGAGCAAAAATTGAGTTCAAAATCAACATTTTCAAATGCGACTTCTAAAAGCTATGCATTAGCTCTTTATGAAATTTCTAAGGAGAGTTCTTCCATAGACACTGTAGAAAATGAGATGCGAAGTATTAATAATCTATTAGCTCAAAGTTTAGATTTTAAGAAAACTATTTTAAGCCCGCTAGCAACAACAAAAGAAAAGGAAAGAGTTTTGTTTAAAATAGCTGAACAAAACAATTTCTCTTTAACATCTAAAAAATTTTTAGGATTTGTAGCTAAAAAAAATAGATTATTTTTTTTAGAAAATATCATAAAAAGTTTTTTGAACATAGTTTCCCAAGACAAGGGTGAATTAAAAGCTAAATTAGTATCATCAAAAGAATTGTCAGCAGAAGAACAGAAAAAAATTAAAGACGATTTTTCTAAAGATTTAAAATCCCCAATTGTTATAGATTATAACTATGATCCCAGATTGATAGGTGGGTTGGTTATTCAAGTTGGAAGCATTATGGTAGATACTTCAATAAAAACTAAGTTAAAACAATTAGAAACAAAAATGGTAGAGATATAATATGCAAATTAATCCATCCGAAGTAACAAAAATTTTAAAAGAACAAATTAAAAAATTTGGAGAAAAAGCAGAAATCTCTGAAGTTGGCCAAGTGCTTTCAGTTGGAGATGGAATAGCAAGAATATATGGTTTGGATAATGTACAAGCAGGAGAGATGGTAGAATTTTCTGATGGATCTAAAGGTATGGCTTTGAATTTAGAAAGTGACAACGTAGGTGTGGTCATATTTGGTGACGATAGGTCAATCAAAGAAGGGGATATAGTTAAGAGAACAGGATCAATTGTTGATACACCTGTTGGAAAAGAGTTGCTAGGAAGAGTTGTTGATGGATTAGGTAAACCAATTGATGGAAAAGGATCTTTAGCAAAAGAAGTAAAAAGAAGTAGAGTTGAAGTAAAAGCCCCAGGTATTATTCCTAGAAAATCAGTTAGTGAACCAATGCAAACAGGATTGAAATCAATCGATAGTCTAGTTCCGATTGGAAGAGGTCAGCGTGAATTAATTATTGGTGATAGACAAACTGGCAAAACTGCAGTTGCTATTGATGCTATTATAAATCAAAAAAAAATAAATGAATCAGGTGATGAAAAGCAAAAGCTTTATTGTATTTATGTAGCTATAGGACAAAAAAGATCAACTGTTAGACAAATTCAAAAAACTTTGGAAGAAGCGGGAGCAATGGAATATACAACGATTGTAGCTGCTACAGCTTCTGATGCCGCACCGCTTCAATTTTTAGCTCCATATACAGGCTGCGCCATGGGTGAATACTTTAGAGACAATGGAATGCATGCCTTAATTATTTATGATGATTTATCGAAGCAGGCAGTAGCTTACAGACAAATGTCTCTTTTATTGAGAAGACCTCCGGGACGAGAAGCTTATCCTGGTGATGTATTTTATTTACATAGTAGATTGCTTGAAAGAGCAGCTAAACTAAATGATGATCATGGTGGTGGATCTTTAACAGCGCTTCCAATTATTGAAACACAAGGTGGTGATGTATCTGCATTTATCCCGACGAACGTTATTTCAATTACTGATGGTCAGATATTTCTTGAAACTGAGTTGTTTAACCAAGGAATTAGACCAGCTATTAATGTAGGTTTATCTGTATCTAGAGTTGGGTCGTCTGCACAAACTAAGGCTATGAAAAAAGTTTCTGGGTCCATGAAATTAGAACTTGCTCAATATAGGGAAATGGCTGCATTTGCTCAATTTGGATCAGACTTAGATGCATCTACACAAAAACTTTTGAATAGAGGATCGAAATTAACAGAGCTTTTAAAACAAAAACAATACTCGCCATTAACTGTTGCCGAACAAGTGATTTCTGTTTTTTGTGGAGTCAAAGGATATTTAGATGATGTTGAGCTTAAAGATATTTCAGAATTTGAGTCAAAAATTATTGAAAAATGTAAATCTGAAAAACCAGAAATTCTACAATCTATTTTAAGCTCGGGAAAACTTGAGGATGAAACAGAAAAATTATTAATAGAAGCAATAACAGAACTTAAAAATAACTTTAGTTCATAAAATATGCCAAGTTTAGACGATTTAAAAAAAAGAATTGCTAGTGTAAAATCCACACAAAAAATTACAAAGGCAATGAAAATGGTTGCAGCAGCAAAACTTAGAAGAGCCCAAGAAAATGCAGAAAAAGGAAGACCATACTCTGAGAAAATGAATAATATTATTCTTAATCTTTCTAATGGCATTGCTGATAAAGAAAATGCCCCTCAATTACTAAGAGGAACTGGTGAAGATAAAACACATTTATGTATAGTTTTAACTTCTGACAGAGGTCTTTGTGGTGGTTTTAATACAAATATTATTAAAAAAGCTAAAGCCTATTTTAAACAAATCTCTAGTAAAGGTAAAAACTTAAAAATTATAACTGTAGGATCAAAAGGTTATGATCAATTAAAAAGATTTTATAAACATAAAATTGTTCAAAAAATATCTTTTAAAGATTCTAAGACTATTAATTATTTAGATGCAGAAAAAGTAGGACAAATGATAATTAACAAATTTGAAAAAAAAGAATTTGATGTATGTGTAATTTTTTACAACCAATTTAAAAATGTTATTACTCAAATACCACAAGAACAACAAATAATTCCTTTAAAAGATTCAGAAGAAGAATCATCAACTGAAGATAATTATGAATTTGAACCAGATGAAGATGAAATTTTAAACAATTTATTGCCTAAAAATATTTCTACCCAGATTTTTAAAGCTATGTTAGAAAACTCAGCCAGTGAACAAGGTTCCAGAATGAGTGCAATGGATAATGCAACTCGAAATGCAGGTGATATGGTGGATAAACTTACAATTAAATATAACCGAAGTCGTCAGGCAGCAATTACTAAAGAATTAATTGAAATTATATCAGGAGCAGAAAGTTTATAATTATGAGCAAAGGAAAAATTACACAGATTATTGGAGCAGTAGTAGATGTTAAATTTGATGGAGAATTGCCAGAAATTTTATCAGCATTAGAATGCAAAAATGGTACTAGCAGATTAGTTTTAGAAGTAGCCCAACATCTTGGAGAATCAAGTGTTAGAACAATTGCAATGGATGCTACTGAAGGTTTAAAAAGGGGGGATGAAGTAATTGCTACAGGCGCCCCTATCCAAGTTCCGGTCGGACCAGAGACTTTAGGAAGAATTATAAATGTAATAGGTGAACCTATTGATGAAAAAGGTGAGATTAAAACAAAAGAAAAATGGCCTATTCATAGGTCTGCACCTGAATTTAGTGATCAATCAACAGAAACAGAAATTCTTGTTACAGGAATTAAAGTAATTGATTTATTGGCACCATATGCCAAAGGTGGAAAAATTGGTCTATTCGGAGGCGCTGGCGTTGGTAAAACAGTTCTTATTATGGAATTAATTAATAATGTAGCAAAAGCACATGGTGGATTTTCTGTGTTTGCTGGAGTTGGAGAAAGAACTAGAGAAGGAAATGATCTTTATCATGAAATGATAGATTCGGGAGTTATTAAACCTGAAGGAAAAGGTTCAAAAGCTGCATTGGTATATGGTCAAATGAACGAACCTCCAGGAGCCAGAGCCAGAGTTGCTTTAACAGGTTTAACTGTAGCAGAATATTTTAGAGATAAAGAAGGCCAAGATGTACTTTTCTTCGTTGATAATATCTTTAGATTTACACAAGCAGGTTCAGAAGTTTCTGCACTATTAGGAAGAATTCCATCAGCGGTGGGGTATCAGCCTACACTTGCAACAGACATGGGTAACCTTCAAGAAAGAATCACAACAACCAACAAAGGATCAATTACATCAGTGCAAGCAATTTATGTTCCAGCCGATGACTTAACAGATCCCGCTCCCGCTACATCTTTTGCCCATTTGGATGCAACAACGGTATTGTCTAGACAAATAGCAGAAATAGGAATCTATCCAGCTGTAGACCCGCTAGATTCAACATCTAGAATTTTAGACCCAAGAATAGTTGGTGATGAACATTATAGAGTTGCAAGGGAAGTACAAAAAATTTTGCAAACGTATAAATCTTTGCAAGATATTATTGCTATTTTAGGTATGGATGAGCTTTCTGAAGAAGATAAACTTACCGTAGCAAGAGCTAGAAAAATTCAAAGGTTTTTATCGCAACCTTTTTTCGTTGCAGAAGTGTTTACAGGCTCACCAGGAAAATTAGTGGATTTAGAATCTACGATTAAGGGTTTTGATGAAATTTGCAAAGGTGAATATGATCATTTACCAGAAGCAGCATTTTATATGGTAGGGACAATTGAGGAAGCTATAGAAAAAGCAGAAAAAATGGCGAAAGACGCTGCTGATTAATGAGTGAAGTATTTAAAGTTAAAATAGTAAATCCAGAAAAATCTTTTTACTCAAAAGAAAACATTAAAGAAGTTGTTGTTCCAGCTTTTGAAGGTGAAATGGGTATATTGAAAGACCATGTTTCTATAATTTCACTTTTAAAACCTGGTATAATTAAAATTATCTCTGAAACAGCTGAAGAAAAATATTATGTCGAGGACGGTATTATTGAGTTTAAAAATAATAATTTATCAATTTTAACAAGTTCTATTTTTAATATTAAAGATATGGACAAAAATAAAATTGAAGAAATGACAAAACAGGCTGAAAAAGAAGCAAGTACTATTGAAATTAGCGACCAAAATAAATATTTAGTTAATCAAAAAATTGATACATTAAAATCTCTTAATTAATAATTGTTTTAACTTTCTCTTTAATTTTTTCGTAAACATTTAGTTTAAAATCCACAACAACCTTTGTAATTTCATCAAGCTCAATCCATTTCCATTCGAAAAATTCAGGATGACTAGTTTTTACATTAATTTCACTCTCATTTCCTAAAAATTTCATAATAAACCATTTTTGCTTTTGTCCCTTATATTTACCTTTCCAAAGTTTACCTAAAAGATTTTTTGGTAAATCGTATTCTAGCCATTCATCTAATTCTTTTATTAATTCTACTGATTTTATGCTTGTTTCTTCTTTTAACTCTCTCTTTGCCGCTTGCAATAATTCTTCATTTTTGCCTACTCCCCCTTGCGGCATTTGCCAAAATTTTTTAGGGTTATCTATTCTTTTGCCTACAAAAATTTTATTTTTATCATTTAATAAAACTATTCCTACACCAGTCCTTAAGGGTAATTCTCCTTTTTTATTCATTAAATTTTAACCGTTAAAAAGTTGAACAGCATAATTTAATTGATTATCTGTTGAGGTGTTGATTGAAAATTCTTCACCTTCTTCTTCAACTTTTATGTCAGGAGATATACCAATTTCAGAAATAGATTTTCCAGATGGAAGGTAATATTTAGATATTGTTAATCGCAAAGCACCTCTATTTTTTAGAGGAATAATTGATTGAACAGATCCTTTACCAAAAGTTGTAATGCCTAATAAAACTGCTCTTTTATGGTTTTGTAAAGCGCCCGCAACTATTTCGGAAGCAGAAGCCGAACCATTATTGATTAGAACAATTAGTGGTTTTCCATTAATTTTGTCACCTTTTTTTGCAAAGAACTTTCTATTCTCCCTTTCTTTTCTTCCTTTAGTTGAAACAATCTCCCCATCATCAAGAAAAAAATTAGAGATCTTCACTGCTTGAGAAAGAAGACCTCCAGGGTTATTTCTTAAGTCAAAAATATAACCAACTATTTTCTTATTTTTTTCAAATTTAGCAATCTCTTCATTTAATTGAGCACCACTATTTTGATTAAACGAACTTAACCGTATATAACCTATTTTATAATCAATTATTTTTGATACCACCGATTTAATTTCAATAACTTCTCTTTCGATCTTATAAACTTTTGCTTTTTTGGAACCTTTTCTTCTTATAGTAATTTCAATTGGCGAACCTACGTTTCCACGCATTAAATTAACAGCTTCCATCAGAGATTTACCTTGAACCTGCTCTCCATCTATTTTTACGATATAATCACCAGCTTTTATACCCACTCTAGATGCTGGCGTGTTATCAATTGGAGATATTACTTTAACAACTCCAGCTTCCATAGTTACTTCAATTCCCAAGCCTCCAAATTTTCCACTTGTTTCAGTTTGCATTTCTTCAAAAAGTTTTGGATTCATATATGCAGAGTAAGGATCTAAAGATTGAAGAATACCATTAATTGCTGCATCCATAACTTCAGATTGATCTACATCCTCAACATACTCGCGCTTTATTTTTTCAAGAACTTCGCTAAAAAGGTCAATTTTTTTATAGATTTCATTTGTATCTTCCGCATAAGTGATATGAAAAAAATTAAATAATATTAAAATTACCGATAATAGGATTTTTTTAAAATTAATTCTTGGAATCATAATATCAATCTTTCTTTTGGAATTACTTCAGACCACATTTTTTCTAATTCATAAAATTTTCTTTTTTCTGGATGAAAGATATGTACTATAACATCAAATGCATCTATTAGTTTCCATTCATTGCTATCTTTTCCTTCCAAGTGGCAATTATGCATCCCATTTTCTTTAAGTTTGGCAAGTAATATTTCTGCCAGCGACTGCAAATGTTTTGATGAATGACCACTAGCAATAATCATAAAATCTGCAATTGAGGTTTTATTTTTCAAATCTATCGATTTTATTTCAGTTGCTTTGTTGTCACTTAGAATTTTTTCTATCTCATTTTTAAGTTGAGTAATTTCTTTTAAATGCATTTAAATTTATTTTACCAAAATTTTCTTATTAAAGAAGATGAAATATTAATCTTTTTATAATTTAAGTAAATCCAATCTTCTTTTTTAAGCTTTTTTGCCGCAATAGAGCTAAGAGCTTTTCTAGAATAACCAGGTCTCGCAAAAACAACTATTTTTGCAAGTTTAGGTATATTTTTCCAATTTTTCCATTTATGAAAATTTACAAGATTATCAGCACCAATTAAAAAATATAATTGTATTTTTTTTTTCTTAAATAAAAAATTTAATAGATCAAATATATTTTTTGATTTTACTAAATCATCAAGATATTTGATTGATATTTTTTTATACTTTTTAATGAGATTTTTGGACAATTTTTTTCTTATATTTACACTTAAATAAGGTTTTTGCTTTAATGGGTTTTGTTTAGTGATCAGCCATATTATTTCATTTAACTTAAGTTTTTTTAACGCAATCTTCGAAATATTTAAATGACCTTCATGAGGGGGATCAAATGTTCCACCCAAAATACCAATTTTTTTATTTTTTTTTTTTAATATTTTTTTCAAAAATTATTTCCTTATTTGACCCTTGCCTTCTACAACATATTTATAAGTTGTAAGTTGGTCTAAACCAACCGGCCCTCGAGGATGCATTTTGTTTGTTGATATACCAACTTCAGCACCAAATCCAAATTCACCTCCATCTGCAAATTGCGTAGAAGCGTTGTGTACAGCAATTGAGCTTTTAACTTTTGAAAGAAATTTTTCTGCTGTTTTTTTATTTTTTGTTATTATTGAATCAGTATGAAAACTCCCATATTTATTTATATGGTTAATTGCATCGTTAACTCCATTAACACTTTTAACAGATATGGTAGGAGAAAGGTATTCAGTATTCCAATCTTTTAATTTTGCAATTTTTATTATTCCTGAGAATTCTTTTTTAATTATTTCATCTCCTATAATGCTGCATCCTGATTTAGTTAATGCATTTAATATTGGCGTACAATGTGTTTTTAAGCATGCATTATCTATTAATAAAGTTTCTGCAGCTCCACATATACTAACATTTCTCATTTTAGCATTTTTAACAATTCTTACAGACATATTTAAATCTGCTTTTTTATCTATATAAACGTGACATATTCCTTCCAGGTGTCCTATGGTAGGAATCTTAGATTTTGTTTGAACTTTTTTTATTAAATTTTTTCCACCTCTTGCAATTATAACATCAACATATTTTTGCATTTTCGATAAAAGATAATCAACATTGCGCCTATCTTTACTTTTAACCAATTGAACACAATTTTTATTACATTTTTCACTGATAAGTGCTTTTTTAAACAAGTATGCAAGTATTTTATTTGAGTAAAATGCTTCGGATCCTCCACGCAAAATTACGGCACTACCAGCCTTAAAACAAAGTGCAGCAATATCAGAAGTGACATTTGGTCTGCTTTCATAAATCACACCTACTACACCCAATGGTATTGATACTCTTTTAATTATTAAGCCATTAGGTCTTTTCCACGAAGACAACACTTTTCCAACAGGATCTTTAAATTTAATAATCTCATTGAGTGATTTAGCAATTTGAAATATTTTTTCTTCATCTAAGCTAAGTCTATCAATCATACTAGTGCTTATTTTTTTTAATTTAGCATTAGAAATATCTTTTTTATTTTCTTTTAAAATTAATTTTGAATTAATTATTAGATATTTTCTAAATTTTTTAAGTACTAAGTTTTTTTTTACAATATTTAAATGTGATATATTATTAGATGCAATTTTTGCTTTTACGCCTACTTGTTGCATGTATAAATTTTTATACATTTTATAATCTTACCAAATCATCTTTATGAATAATTTCATCTCTACTTGCATAACCTAATATATTTTTAATTTCACTACTATGAGAACCTTTAATTTTTTCAATTTCAAAAGAAGAAAAAGATGTTAAACCTCGAGCACATTCAGTATTGTTTGGGTCTTTAATTAAAATATGATCACCTTTTTCAAAATTACCCTTAATTTCTGTAATTCCCGCAGGTAATAAACTTTTCCCATTTTTAATTGCTTTTAGGGCTCCATGATCAATAAATATTTCACCTTTTGGCGCGACAGATCCTATTATCCACTGCTTTCTGGCGTCAAGTTTTGAAATTTTAGGTAAAATCCACGTACAATTTTTATTTTTTATTAATTTTTTTATTGGATTCATATAATTTCCATTAGCTATAACCATGTAGCACCCAGACAATTGGCAGATTTTAGCTGCTTCAATTTTTGTTTTCATGCCACCCGACCCATAAATATTTTCTGTTTTACTTGCATATTTTTTAATATTTTCATCAATTTCTTTAATTACTTTTATTAACTTTGCCTTTTTATTTTTTTTTGGATTATCAGTATATAGACCATCCACATCTGATAATAAGATTAAGCAATCAGCAGAAATTATTTGTGATACCCTAGAAGCAAGTCTATCATTATCACCATATTTAATTTCAGTTGTTGCCGTTGTATCGTTTTCATTAACAATTGGAACTATTCCCATTTTTAATAAGTTATCAATAGTTCGTTTTGCATTTATAGATCTTCTTCTTTGTTCAGTGTCATCAAGGGTAAGCAATATTTGTGAAATTTTTATTTTACTTTTTTCAAAAATTTTTTTATAAAAATCCATTAACTCAATTTGACCGATGGATGCTACTGCCTGACTTTTATCAACTTTTAGGTCACGTTTTTTAATTTTCAAATATTCGCAACCTAACGCTATAGCCCCAGATGAAACGATCACAACTTCTTTTTTTTGCTTTATTAGCAGCTTTATATCTTTAACGAATTCTATTAACCATTTTTTTTTAGGCTTTCCCTCTTTATCTATTAAAATTGATGACCCAATTTTAATTACAATTTTTTTTGATTTATTTATGTACATGGTTAATTAATACTTTTTTAATATTTACTAGACCCTTTTTTTTTAAGGCAGATATTGTATAAATTTTTTTATTTATTTTTTTTTTGAATATATTTATTTTTTCATTTGTTTCAGCTTCCTCTGATATATCAATCTTATTAAAGACTATAATTTCATTTTTTTTAACAAGTTTTTTACTGTACCTAGCAAGTTCTTTTCTTACCTTAAAATAGTTTTCTAACAAGTTTTCATCAGTAATATCAATTAAATGTAAAAGGCTCTTGCATCTTTCTATATGTCTTAGAAATTTATCGCCTAAACCCACTCCTTCATGTGCACCTTCAATAATACCTGGTATATCTGCTAAAGTTATATCTTTATCATCATAAGTAGTAACACCAAGATTAGGGTTAATTGTTGTGAAAGGATAATTGGCAATTTTTGGTTTAGCAGCAGTAAGCTTAGATAGTAAACTTGATTTTCCAGAGTTAGGCATTCCAATAATGCCAATATCTGCAATAACTTTAAGTTGTAACCAAATCCAAAAACCTTCTCCCTCAGATCCTTTTGTTCTTTTTCTTGGGGCTCGATTAGTTGCACTTTTAAATCTGACATTTCCTAGACCGTACCTACCGCCGTTTGCTAAAACAATTTTTTGTTCAGATTTAGTAAGATCTTCAATTAGTGTATTATTGTCATCTTCAAAAATTTGAGTTCCAACTGGAACTTTTAAAATTAAATTATTTCCACTTTTTCCGGTTTTTTTTTTACCTTTTCCATCTGCACCTTTTTCTGCTTTAAAATGTTGCTGATATCTAAAATCAATAAGGGTATTTAAATTATCATCTGCAACAAAAATTACCGACCCACCATTTCCACCATCTCCACCATCTGGCCCCCCAAATTCTACAAATTTTTCCCTACGAAAACTAGCAGCACCAGAGCCACCGTTACCTGCTTTTATATATATTTTTGCTTGATCTAAAAATTTCATAAAACAACTACAACTAATTAAATATTGGAGTTAATGAAATTAGCTGGGAATAACAGATACAAAAGTTCTGTTTAGTTTTTTTGTTTTGAATTGAATTTTACCTTTTACTAAAGAGAAAATTGTGTGGTCTCTACCAATACCTACACAATCACCTGGGTGTATTTTTGTTCCTCTTTGTCTAACTATGATATTTCCAGGCAACACAAGTTCACCACCATATTTTTTTACACCTAGTCGCCTTCCAGCACTATCTCTTCCGTTTCGTGATGATCCCCCTGCTTTTTTTGTAGCCATAGTTTCAACTCTAAATTTATACTATCATTTTTTTTTAGTTGTTAAAGGTTTCTTTTTTGTTTCAGTTTTTTCGATATTTTTTGCGACTTTTTGAACTTTCGCTTCAATTTTTTTTACTGATTTTTTAATTTTTTTATCTTTTTCATCTTTTGTTTTTTTTGCTTCGATTATTTGTTTTTCTCTTGCTGAGTCAGCTTTTACTATTTTTTTAGTTATTTTCTTTTGAGGGCCCGCTTCCGCAATTAATTTTCCATCTTTAGAGAAAATTTTTGTAATCCTGACCAGGGATATAGGTTGTCTATGACCATATTTTTTTCTTGAATTTTTCCTTCTTCTTTTTTTAAAAACTAAAACAGTTTTATTTCTTGTATTTTTTAATATGGTAGCTTCAACTTTTGCACCTTTAATATTTGGATTTCCAATCTCAGTTGAATTATCGTCGTTTAAAAAAAGAACGTTTTTAAACTCTACAGTTTTTCCCTCAGCATTTTCGAGTCTCTCAATTTTAAGGATTTCACTTGCTGAAACCTTATATTGTTTGCCACCTGTTTGTATAACTGCAAAAGACATAGTTTTAATCTCATATTTGGAAATTGAGGCAATATAACTTTCTAAGTTGTCATGTCAAGTTATAAGAGCAACTAAAAACTGTCTTTTAAGTCTCTTACTTTTTGAAAAACTTTGTAATCTTCCTGATTTTCCATGTTTAATTTAATCTTTAGGTCTTTTTGATCACATCTAAGGAAAATATTTGCCTTTAATTCATCTTCTAAGGTCGTCGGAATTGTCGGCAAATTATTTGATCGTAATTTTTTGACTACTTCAAATTTTTTTTTTAAATAAGTATTATTTGAATCATACTTGATACAAAATTCAGCATTTTTATATGTATACTCATGACCACAGTAAATTTTAGTTTTTTTTGGAAGTTTTTTTATTATGTTCAGCGAAGTTAGCATTTGTTTATGATCACCTTCAAAAATTCTCCCACATCCAAGAGAAAACAAAGTATCTCCTGTAAAAACTACTTTTTCCTTTTCAAAAAAGAAACAAATGTGTCCCAACGTGTGTCCAGGTATATGAAATATTTTTATTAGAGAATTCCCAAAGTGCCATTTTTCATTATCTTTAAGAGTTATATCAATTCCTGGGATTCTATGCTTATCACCCAAAAACCCAACTACTTTAGCATTATATAATTTTTTTAGTTCTTCATTACCACCTATATGATCAAAATGATGATGTGTATTTAAAATATAATTTAATTTTAAATTTTTTTTATTTAAAAAAGAAATAATTGGCAATGCTTCAGATGGATCAACCACACCTATTGTTTTAGAATTATTATCCTCAATAACATAAGCATAATTATCATTTAAACATGGCACAGGAGTAATTTGCATAATTTTTTATTGTATAAGAAATATTCCAAGTTCTGAAAAAATATTTTTGTATTTCATATTTCCTTTTGTTATTTCAGAAATTTTTTCTTTAGTTAAACACATTGATTTATCAATTTTAATATTTTTTTTATTACAAAAATTAACAAAATCTTGGATAGTGCACATGTGCAAGTTTGGTGTATTATACCATTCATTTGGTAAATTTTTTGTTACTGGCATCGTTCCTCTAAGCAATAAATGTAAACGTACTTTCCAGTAACCAAAATTAGGTATAGAAACAATTGTTTGCCTCCCTATTCTAAGTAATTGATTTAATACTTCTTCAGGATAAATAAATGCTTGAAGTGTTTGACTTAAGACAACATAGTCAAATGATTTTTTTGGAAATTGAATTAATTCTTTTTCAGCATCTCCCTCAATAACAGAAAGTCCTTTTGAAATACATTTTTGTACTAAATCTTTTTTAGGCTCCAATCCTCTTACATCATTTCTCTGATTTTTTTTAAGATATTCCATAAGAGTTCCATCTCCACAGCCAATATCCAGCACTCTTTTATCGCTTTGAATTATTTTAGCTATAACTTCAAATTCTTTTTTCATTTCTCATTTCGCTGTAAGTAGAGTTAATAAATTCACTAAGTGTTTTTAAAAATTCTGGAACATTTAGCAAAAAAGAATCATGTCCTTTATCTGAATTAATTTCAACAAAGCCTACATTAGCTCCACAAGCGTTTAAAGCTATAACTATCTCTTTATTTTCACTTGTAGGATAAAGCCAGTCAGATGAAAATGAAATTACACAAAATTTTGATTTTGTTTCTTTAAAAGCAAGAGATAGATTGCCATTAAACTGTTTTTCTAAATCGAAATAGTCCATAGCCCTAGTAATATATAAGTAACTATTAGCATCAAATCTATCTACAAAAGCTGATCCTTGATAACGTAAATAACTTTCTATCTGAAAATCTGCATCAAAACTAAATTTTAAACTTCCTTTATCTTGAAGTTTTCGACCAAATTTTTCTTGCAACCCTTGTTTGGAAAGATAAGTTATATGTGCAGCCATTCTTGCTACCGCTAAACCTTTATTTGGAGTTGCATCTTCTCTTTTCCAATTCGGGTCAGCCATAATTGCCTGGCGCCCTAACTCGTTTAATGCAATATTTTGGGCTGAGTGGCTAGCACTGCAAGCTATGGGTATAGCCGAAAGAGATGCTTCTGGGTAAAGGGAAACAAATTGTAACACCTGCATACCTCCCATTGATCCACCTATAACAGAAAGTAATTTTTTAATACCTAAATGATCTATCAAAAATTTTTGAGCTTTTACAATATCTTTTATTGTTATTACAGGAAAACTAGTACCAAATATTTTATTAGTTTCTGGATTAATTTCTTTTGGTCCAAAACTTCCCATGCACCCCCCTAAAACATTAGCACAGATTACAAAATACTTATTTGTATCAATGGCTTTTCCAGGACCAACTGCAAACGTCCACCATCCTTCTCTTTTGGTAATTGGATTAATATTTGTAACAAATTGGTCTCCTGTCAAAGCGTGAAAGGCAAGGATTGCATTACTTTTATTTTTATTTAGAGTTCCATAGGTTTCATAAGCTAATGGAAAATCTTTAATTGTTTTGCCGCAATCAAGCTCCAACGATTGGTCAATAATCAATTTTTTTATATTTTTTGTATCACTATTCATAATAAAACAAAAAAAACCCAGCTAAGCCGGGTAAAAACCTTTTTTAGCTGTTTTTTTTAAGCGCTCGCAATTAAGTAAATCAGCGCTACCTTCTTTTACTAAAAAGCACATCTTTTGTCAATTTAGGTTGTATTTATTTTGCCATAAAAGTTCGTGTATAGTATTTAGAATTACTATTTAAATATTAATAATTACTATGAAGCTGCCAAAACCAAGAAATATAAAAGTAGAGAGATATGTTGGAGGATTATCAAAAATTAAAAAAATTGATAATCCAATAAAACTGTCTGCAAATGAATCTGCTTTAGGAGCCAGCCCTAGAGCTACGGACGCTTTTCAAAGAGAAAAAAATAAAATTTTTAATTATCCAGATTCTGACTCCAACTTGCTAAGAGATGTTATATCTAAAAAATTCAATATCGATTCAAGTAGAATTATATGTGGAGCAGGCTCAGATCAGATATTTGATTTTATTTGCAAGATATTTCTAGACAAAGGTGATGAAGTAATTGTTACCGAGTTTGGATTTATCATGCATAGAATTTATGCAGCTCTCCATAGAGCTCAAGTCGTATTAGCAAAAGAAAAAAATTTTAAAGCTTCTATAGATGATATATTAAAAAAAGTTACCGTTAGAACAAAAATTGTATTTATTGCAAATCCTAACAATCCTACAGGAACTTATTTATCAAAAGATGAAATGCTAAATTTAAGAAAAAAGCTTAGAAGCAACATACTTTTAGTTGTTGATGATGCCTATTTTGAATTTATGAATAAAAAAGATTTCAGCTCTGGCTTGGATATTTTTAAAGATACTGAGAATGTGTTAATTACAAGAACATTTTCAAAAATTTATGGACTTGCTGGTCTAAGATTAGGTTGGGGTTACTCTTCAAAAAAAATTATAGATGTGATGTATCAAATTAAACCTCCCTTTAATGTTAATAGAGCTGCACTTAGCGCAAGTATAGAAGCTATTAATGACAATGATTGGATAAAAAAAGCAATTGAGCATAATACATTATGGTCAAAAAAAATATCCACCGTCTTAGAAGAAAACAAAATTGTAGCAAACAAACCTTCGGCAAATTTTTTTCTGATGAACTTTGATAAAACTAAAACTAATTCAAGTGTGGCTTTTGAAAAATTAACTACAAAACGTTTAATTTTAAGAAAAATGGATCAATATAAAATACCTAATTCTTTAAGGTTAACTATAGGCAATGAAGCAGCAAACGAACATTTTATAAAATCTATTAACGAAATTTGCAAATAATGTTTAAAAAAATATGTATAATTGGATGTGGTTTAATTGGTTCTTCTTTAGCAAGAGCTATTAGGACAAATAACCTAGCAGAAAAAATAGTTTCTTCTAATAGATCGACATTCGTAAATAATAAAGTAATAGAACTAAAGATAGTAGATGACTCAAATGCAGACACAAGAAAAATGGTCGAAGGATCAGATTTAATTATAATTGCAACTCCTCTTAGTAGTTATGAAGAAGTAATTTTACAAATTAAAGATTCCCTAAAGAGTGGAGCTATATTAACCGATGTTAGCTCAGTTAAAGAAAATATAATTAATTTAGTTGAAAAAAGTATTCCTGAAAATGTATCTTGGATATCCTCTCACCCAATTGCAGGCACAGAAGATAGTGGACCAGAATCTGGATTTTCTGAATTATTTAAAAATAGATGGTGCATTCTAACCCCAAGTAAAAAAATAAAAGAAAAAGATCTCAATTTACTTAAGATTTTTTGGGAAAAAGTTGGAAGTAAAGTAGATATTATGGAAGCAAAAAAACATGATCATATATTAGCTATTACAAGTCATCTTCCTCACCTAATTGCTTACAATATTGTAAAAACATCACTTGATACTCAAGACGAAACGAAGACATCTATTGTAAAATATAGTGCAGGCGGCTTAAGAGATTTCACAAGAATTGCTGCATCTAACCCTATTATGTGGAGAGATATTTTTATACAAAATAAAAAAAATACAACTAAAATGATTGATAAATTCATTGAAAATTTAGAAGAATTAAAAGAAGCCATTTCTAATAAAGACGAAAAAAAATTAGTAAATATTTTTACTAAAACAAAAAAAATTAGAAAAGATATTGTGGAAGCTGGTCAAGACGTAAAAAAACCTGATTTTGGAAGAAAATAAAAAATTAAGAAATATTTTTTATTTCACCATAGATTTTATTTTCTACAAATTTAACAAATTCATCCCTATTTAATCCAGGCTTTATTGGTTGCAATAAAGAGATAGTTATCTTTCCTGGATATTTAAGAATTCCTTTTTTAGGCCAAACATTGCCAGAATTCAAAGCAATTGGGAGGCATGAAATATTTAATGCTTCATATATTCTGCCAACACCTTTTTTAAATGGAACTGTTTCATTTGTTTTAACTCTTGTACCTTGTGGAAATATCAAAAGAGGTCTATTTCCAGCACTAATAACAGCGGCAACTTTTTCAAAAAAGCTCAGGTTATCTTTTGTAGTGGTGTCTCTTACGATTTCAATTGATCTTATTTTTTTTAAATAAAGTCCAAATAATGGAATTTTTAATAATTCTTTTTTTAAAATAAAGATAGGAAAATCCAATACGGCTTGAAGTGCAAAAGTTTCAAACATTGACTGATGTGCTGAAGCTACAAAAAATTTTTCAGTTTTAGGAATGTTCTCAATTCCTTTAATCTCAACTTTTACATTTAATAAAAATCTAACAATAAAAATTACATAATGACCTAAAAATTTACCAAATAGTAAAGTAAATTTTGGTGGCAAAAATAGCGTTGGTAAAGCCAATAGAAATATAAAAATTATTCCCGTATATAAAAAAAGGTTAAATATTAGTGATCTAAATAATGTCATATTAATTAAATTAAAAATTAATTATTAATTAAGTTTTGTAAACTTTGTCTTTTTTTAATTAATTTATGTTTTGATTTATCTACCAAAACTTCTGAAATAATTGGTCTCGTGTTATAATTTGACACCAGAGACATCCCGTAAGCTCCTACATTTGCTATAGCAACAAAGTCTCCTTCGTGGATTTCTGGTATATTTTTCTGCGATAAAAATTTATCTGAACTTTCGCAAATTGGTCCAACAAACTCAACATACCCTTTGATTTTTTTACTATATTTTTTTAAAGGTATTATTTCATGATAAGCATTATACAAAGCTGGTCGCATCAAGTCATTCATACCAGCATCCAAAATAATAAATTTTTTATTATTACTTTTTTTTATATAAATAACTTTTGAAATTAAAATAGAAGTATTGGCAATAATAGACCTTCCAGGTTCAAAAATTATTTGCACTTTTTTATCTTTTATAAATTTATTTACAAGCTTTGCATACTGATCGAGATTAAGTTTTTTTTCTTTTTTAGAATAAGAAATGCCCATTCCACCACCAAGATCAATAAATTTGAAATTAACTTTTGTTTTGTTTATTACTTGATTTAACACAGACAAAACTTTTCTAAATGGTTTAATATTAGTTATTTGACTTCCAATATGGACACTAAGACCTTCTAATTTTAAATTTCTCATTGAGTCTATCTTTTTACAAAGGCTTACAAAGTCATTAAAACTTAGTCCAAATTTATCATCTTTGCCTCCAGTTGATATTTTTTTGTTAGTTTTTCCTGTTATATTTGGATTTAGTCTTATACCAACAGATGTCGTTGTAGACATTCTTTTAGAAATTTTATTAATTAGATTAGCTTCACTTTCGGATTCCATGTTTACAAGTAAAACTTTCTTTTTAATTGCCAATTGAATTTCTTCACTAGTTTTCCCAATACCTGAAAAAACTATTTTTTTTGAACTTATTCCTGCTTTAGTTGCTTTTAATAGTTCTCCCGCCGAAACAACGTCAGCGCCTGAACCGATCTTTTTTAACTCCTTGAGCAAAGCTATATTTGCATTTGATTTGACAGAAAAACATATTAAAGGTTTTATTTTTCTAAATGCATTATTAAAATTATAAAAATTACTTTTTAATTGCGAGAGTGAATAACAATAAAAGGGAGTTTTATATTTTTTTGTAAGCGAAATTGCTGAAATATTCTCAACACAAAGGTTGTTTTTCTTGAGTCTTATAAAATTCATTTTTATACTATTTTTGTTTTATAATTATAACTACTTTGTGACTGATATTCGGGATCATCTTTTATTCCACACGAAACACAAAGTATAAAAATAGTAATAAACATTATTAGTAATTTCATCATTTTAATTCCTTTTTTATTTTAGATATCATCATTTTTATATTTTTTGTAGAAGTTCCTCCATAGGAAGTTTTTAAATTCACAGAATTTATAACATTAAACACTTTCATTACGTTTTCATTCAAATCACTTCTTATTTTTTTAACTTCACTAAAATTTAGTTCATTCAGTTTTTTCTTTTTCTTTTCTGCATAATTTACTAATTTTGCAGAGATTTTATAAGCCTCCCTAAATGATAAATTATTGTTTTGTACCAGGTAATCTGCAAAATCAGTTGCAGTAGTATAACCTTCGTTAGAGAGAGCTAACATTCTATCTTTATTAGCTTTTAAATTTTTCACAAGCTCATTTGTTATAATAATAGATCCCAAAAGAGTATCATAACCACTAAACACAAATGCCTTATCTTCCTGCATATCTTTAAAATATGATAGCGGCAAACCTTTCATAGTTGTTAACATTGCTTGCAGTAAACCAAAATTTTTCCCTGCTCTTCCTCTAATTAATTCTGCGGAATCTGGGTTTTTCTTTTGAGGCATAATCGAAGATCCTGTTAACATTTTGTCATCAAGCTTTATAAGTTTAAATACATCAGAATTCCAAATAATTATTTCTTCAGCAAATCTTGAAATATGCATAGCACAGATTGAAGCTGAAGATAAAAAATCTAAGGCAAAATCTCTGTCAGATACAGTGTCGATTGAATTATTAGTAGGTTTTTTAAAACCTAATTTTTTGGATGTAAAATTTCTATCTATTTTATATGAAGTTCCTGCTAATGCTCCCACACCTAAAGGGCATTCATCAATATAAGTAATATTACTTGTAAATCTCTCTTTATCTCTTTTAAACATTTCAACATAAGCCAATAAATAATGGGCAAAAGAAATAGGTTGGGCATTCTTTAAGTGAGTAAAACCTGGCATTATCGTCTCTACATTGGATTCAGATTTCTTCAAAAAACTTTTAATTAAATCATTTAAGTTTTTAATAATTTCATTAGAAGCTTTTTTTATCCATAATTTGAAATCTGTAATTACCTGATCATTTCTTGATCTTGCTATATGTAAATATCCAGCATTTTTTCCTATAATTTCAAAAAGTCTTTTTTCAATATTTAAATGAATATCTTCATATTTTATATTAAATTTGAATTTATTTTTTTTAATTTCATTTCTTATTTTTTTCAATCCATTGATGATTTGATTGCCTTTATTTCTGCTAATTATTTTTTGTTTAACTAACATTTGGGTATGTACGATAGAAGCAAAAATGTCTTCTTCAAATAATCTTTTATCGATATCAATTGACGCACCAATCTTTTCAAAGATTTTTGAAGTAGTTGAGTTAAATCTGGTGCCCCAAACAGCTTTATTTTTATTTTTCATGTGTTAAGTTGTTAATTTTAATGCTTATAAATCAAAAAATTTCAAAGTTTTTTATTTTTTTGTTTTTCTTTAGTATTTATTCATCAATATCACAAACAAATGAAGGTGTTCCACTTAATAATTTAGCAATAAGTGAAATTCCAAAGCCAATTTCACCAATTATATTCAAAGATTTTTCAGGCAAAGAACTTAATCTAAAGGATTACCGTGGAAAACTTATCATTATTAATTTTTGGGCAACGTGGTGTGCTCCTTGTAAGAGAGAAATGCCTTCATTAGATCGTCTTTATCAAAATAATAATTTTAAAAACTTAGAAATTTTTGCAATGAATGTGGAAGATATAAACATACAAAAAACAAAATCTTTTTTTACGGCCCTTGATATTAAAAAACTTGAAGTTTTTTTTGATTACAATTTGAACTTTGTTAATGAATTTAAGTTAAGAGGAATACCAACTACAATTTTGATTAATAAAAAAGGTGAGGAATTTGCTAGAATTATTGGAGAAGTCGATTTCGAAAATAAAAAATTTATGAAATGGTTATTAAAATATGACTAATTATAATTTAGATACAACATCAGTGCCAACGCTGTCGAATGGTAAGCCGCAACAAGCTATTATATTATGTCATGGTTATGGCGGGGATGGAAAAGATATAAGTACTCTTGCTATCAATTGGCAAAGATTCTTACCAGATGCTATTTTTTTATGTCCCAATGCCCCTGAAGTTTGCGATATTAATCCAGCCGGGTATCAATGGTTTGATTTATCAAATGAAAAAGAGGAAATAATACTAGAAAAATCATTAATGGCAGAAGAAAAATTAAGTTTGTTCATAGATCAAGTGTTAGATAATTTACAATTAGAGCCAAATAATCTGGCCCTAGTAGGTTTTAGTCAAGGCTGTATGATAAGTATACAGGCAGGACTAAAAAAAAATAAAAAAATAAATAGTTTAATTGGTTATTCTGGCAAGATAATTAATAAAAAACACTTAAAAGATAATATAAACTCCCACCCAAAGATATATTTGATGCATGGAGAAAATGATACGATTGTATCACCAATACATCTATTGGAAGCTAAAGAATACCTATTTAATCAAGGAATTAAAATTAAAATTAAACTTTTTAAAAATTGTGAGCACAGGATACCTGTGGAAGGTTCAAGTCTCGGTCTAGCTTTCTTAAGAAAAAATCTTTTATAATTTAAATTTTTTTAATAAAACTATTTCTTGAAAAACTTATCTTAATCCGCTAACTTATTTGTATGATTATACCAGCAACTGAAAAAGTTCCTTTGGAAAAATGTCCCGCATTAGTATTAAATGCAGATTTTAGACCTCTGAGTTATTATCCTCTTTCATTATGGTGCTGGCAAGATGCGGTTAAATCAGTTTTTCTTGAACGTGTGAGTATTGTTTCTAATTATAAAAGAAAAATAAGAAGCCCGTCTTTTGAAATGAGTTTACCAAGTGTGATAGCTTTAAAAAACTTTATTAAACCATCTGAACATCCAAGTTTTACTAGATTTAATGTTTTTTTAAGAGATAAATTTACCTGTCAATATTGTGGTGACAAAAATGATCTAACATTTGATCATTTATTGCCAAAATCAAAAGGAGGAATTACAGATTGGGCCAATGTTGTTACGGCATGTTCAACTTGCAATGTAAGAAAAGGTGGAAGACTTTATAAAAATTCTGGACTGCAACTAAACCAAAGACCCTTTACACCAACAGTAGATGATTTACATCATAATGGAAGAAACTTTCCTCCGCATTTTTTACATGAAAGTTGGATGGATTATTTATATTGGGATGTTGAATTGTTACCTTAAAGAATTTATATTTTTTCAGATATTGTAATCGCAATTTTAGAACTAGTTCTAATTATTTTATCCATTATTGAATAAAGACCTTTGTTAGTAGCTCCAGTTTCATAGGCAATATTCTTATGATTAATTTCATCACTTTTAAATTTTTCAATTTTATCTTTTAGATCTTTCTCATCACTACCTATTTTTTTAAGTTGATTTTCGTAATGTTTTTCTATCACCTCTTCAACAGATGCTGTGCAAAGCATTGTAGCTTTTTTTCCCAGCAATACAGTTCCAAACCCTAGAGCAACACCCATTATATCCCACAATGGAAGCATATATGTTGGTTTTATTTTTCTCTTTTGTATTTCTTTTTCAAAGTATTCCAAGTGCTCTTTTTCATGCTCTCTCATCTCCTCAACTATATTTTTTAAATTTTCATCTTGTTTTATAGTTTTTAGTGCCAACAATTGACCTTCATAAATCTTAATAGCTCCACGTTCACCAGCATGGTCAACTCTTATAATTTCTTCCAAAGTTTTTTGGTTAGTTTTTTCCATAATTTAAAAATAATTTCAAAAATATAACACTTAAGACAAGAGAAAAAATGACATTAATTGAAGCAAGAGAAAGTCCTAAAACTTTAAAACTAACATCTTTACAACTTATAGTATTTTGTTTTAATTGCTCCAAAAGCTGATCTTTTGTTAAGGTTTCAGAAAAACTTACACTTTCACACACAAACGATTCAGTAAAAAAACCCTGCTCTATCCCAAAATGATAAAAAGCTAAAATTACACTAATAATAAATATTAACGACAGTAATAACAAAGTAGTTTTTTCATTTTTTTTAAAAAATATTAATTCAATTATTAAAAAGATAGAAAGTATGTAAGGAATTCTTTGATAAATACAAAGTTTGCAAGGTTGGTGACCTAATCCATATTGAATAATAAATGCAGCAATTAAGGTTGCAGAACTAATAAAAAGAATAGAAATTAAAAGTATATTATTTGTTTTTTTAAACATTATTTAATTAAATATAAAATAAATTCCTAAAGCTATCACAACAATTATCGCACTTATTATTACAGTCCATTGCCCAGCTTTTTTTTCTAAAAAAGGAGCTATAGCTGCCCCATATTTATAAGTTAGATATCCAACTAATAGAAATCTTAAGCCTCTTGCTAGTAGGCACGTAATTATAAAAAAGAAAATATTAAAATGTACAAATCCACTCGATATAGTAATTATTTTAAATGGCAGAGGGGTGAAGCCAGCAATAAATAGTATTATGATGCCTGAGAGAAGCCCTGTTTCAGAAGCTAATTTTTCTTTAAATATATTTGCATTCCCAGCGCCAAAAATTTCAAATATTTTAATTCCTATCTCGTTAAAAAAAACGTATCCAATTAAATAACCAACAATAGCTCCTAAAACTGAAAATATAACTGCAATTAAAGAAATTTTTAAAAATTCATTTCTTTTTGCAATCACCATAGGAATAAGCATTGCATCAGTTGGAATTGGAAAAATAAAACTTTCTAAAAAAGCTATCAATGCCAAAATAGGATTTGCAAATTTATGACCTGCCCATTTTACACATTTATCGTACATTTTTTTTAGCATCATTTTTGATTTACATCTTATATACTAATTTTTCAATATGGAAATAGTAACAAAAATTGCACCAATCTGCTTAGCACTAATAATGTTAGGCCTCGGGATGGGTTTGACGGTACAAGATTTTATTAGAGTAAGTAAACAACCCAAAGATTTTGCCATTGGTGCAATTTGTCAATTAATTTTACTTCCAATCATAGCTTTCGTTCTTATTAAAATATTTAATACACCAACAGAATTAGCACTAGGAGTTATGATTATAGCAGCAGCACCTGGTGGGGTAACATCGAATGTGCTTACTAAATTTGCAAATGGAGATGTCGCACTTTCTGTTTCGCTTACAGCAATTATAAGTTTAATTAGTATTTTTTCAGTGCCATTTATTGTTTTCCAGTCTGCTGAAATATTAAAAATTAATTATATTTCAAAAGACATATCTATGGTTAGTATTTCTTTAAAAATGTTTTTAGTAGTAACATTCCCAGTAATTATTGGAATGCTAATCAGAAAATTTGCATCAAATTTTATTTCATCTAAAACGTTAACAATTCAACGTTTATCGATATTACTATTTATAATTGTCTTTGCTGCTATCTGGATAGAGGAGTGGGATAAGATTGTAAGCTTTATAACTCGAGCAGGTTCAATTGCGTTAACGCTTAATGTAGTTATGATGCTAGTTGGTTATTATATTGCAAAGGCTTTTGCCTCTGGAATTAAACAAAGAAAATGCATTTCATTAGAGTGTGGATTACAAAACGGAACATTAGCTGTATTTGTTTCAACACAACTATTTGATGAAATGGTTTATATGGTGCCTACCGCTGCTTATGCTTTAATTATGTTCATTACTTCTTTGCTATTTGTTTTTATAATTCGAAAAAGTGTTTAAAAAATATTAAAACTAATTTATTCTTTAATTTAGGTCCCGTAGTTAAATGGATATAACGGCTTCCTCCTAAGAAGCAGTTGCAGGTTCGATTCCTGCTGGGATCGCCATTAATTAAATCTTTAACTTATATTTTATCAGGTTTAATGAGCGCCACTTACAAACATTCCTCTAACATGGTTTTTAATTTTAACTTTAACTTTAACTTTAACCTGATCAGATCTAATTTTGTTTTGAATTGCTCTAATTGCATTATTTGTTTCAAAAAATTTTTTACTTTGTTTTTTATACATTTCCTTTTTTATTAGCAATTCATTTAATTGTGTATAATAAGACTCCTCACAACGAAGAAGCTCCATCCAAATTAATTTTTCTAATTTTTTTTCATACAATTCATAATTACTTAAAAATAAACCCAGTTGAACATTACATTTTTTACAATTAAAAATTTTCTTTAATATCCATCCATTTAAACTTTGAAAATTATTTTCATATATAATCTCATTTGTTCTTATTATATTTAAAGAATTACAGTTAGGACATTTTTTAATTTTAGGTAATAAATTCATTATGTTAAATAATCACAAAAATACATAAAAAATTCAACTATAAGAGTACCTAAAATGGGTTGAAATAAATATTAGTTGAAATATATTAAGGTAAAAAAACCAAATTGGGTGCACCTTATGAAAGAAGATGAAATTAAATCTCTTAAGGAAAAAATAATAAATTCACCCGATAACCTTCTATTGCAAAAACCTTTCGGTTCAGGCATGTACCTTTTTACCATGTTTATAATTCGCTACTATACAAGAGTTAGAGAACAATTAAAAATTGATTATGATTCATTTATAATTTTGCAAACAGTTGTAAGTCATTCTTTATATTTGCTAAGTAAAAAAAAAGGTGAATCTCAAAGTTATTCAGAATTAGCAACAGAATGGGAAAAATTAATAATAAATAAAAAAGCGGATGTATTGGAAGAGGTTGCAGATTACTCTAGTACAAAAAACAAATTAAAATTGTCAATTTCTAGTATTTGTCTAGTTACTACGTTGCCAAAAGAAACTACAAGACGAAAAGTAAATGAACTTATAAATAAAAACTTTTTAAAAATTTCTAAAAAAGAAGGAATTATTTTAGGATCGCAATATAAGAAAGTTTTTCAAAATTATGTACCAGAAACAGTAAAAGATGTTACTAAACTAATGAAAAATTGGGAAAAAGGTGGAGTACTTAAAAGTCTGCTAAATTTTAATCCATAAAAAAATCAACTTATTTTATTTACAGAATAATAATTTTAATAAAAGAAAATCATAATGATATTTAAAGACTTTATCTTTAGTTTTAAAAACATTCATATAAGCTTTTTAGAAAAAAGAAAAATAGTAAAACTTTTTAAAGTTGGTATTTCAATTTTATATAAATTTTTTATACTCGATATACTTTTTTACAATTTTTTTTATAAAAAAAATCTAGATCAAAATACTGCTGAGAATAAAGAATTGTTTAAAAAGGATCTTAATTTTTTATTCACACATTTTAATAGTTTAAAACAGGAGCACGATTATTCAGATTTTTACACAAAAAAATTAGAATTTTTAAAAGAAAAAGAAATAGATGTTCTGGAAATTGGAACAGCTAAAGGTGATGGGCTGGCTAGTTTTTATTATTATTTTCCAAAGTCAAATTTAATTGGTTTAGATAATAATCCCTTTAGATTACGTTATAAGTCGAATCGAATTCGAAACATTTTTGTTGATGTTTCATCAAGACAAATACTAAAAAATCTTACAAATCATTTAAACCAGAAATTTGATTTAATAATTGAAGATTCTAGCCATAAACTTATTGACCAAATTTTATGTTTTGTTGAAAATTTTAAGAATTTAAAAAATGGTGGCATATATGTAGTCGAAGATTTAAATTTTCCAGATATTCATGAAATTTACAATCCTACAAAAGAAAGAATTAATCTAAAGAATATATTAAGTAAAATTGCATCTGGAGAAGCAGTAATTTCAAAATTTATAGAAAAAGAAGATATGGATTACATAAAAAAGAATGTACAAAATATAGATATTTATAAATCTAAAAATAAAAATAACTATTTAATACTTGGTTTATGTGATTATTCTGAAATCGCATTTATAACAAAAAAATAAATTTTAATTGAGTTTTTTATTAAACACTTGATAAGATGTACACAAACATTAA
>Ga0209403_10000821_pt1 | contig 43503 bp, 31 predicted proteins | sample ArcticOcean_MG_C_8_FD_187440 | JGI IMG/M metagenome (GOLD analysis project Ga0209403, IMG submission 187440) | Marine microbial communities from western Arctic Ocean - ArcticOcean_MG_CB11_86 (SPAdes) (version 2) | ecosystem: Environmental > Aquatic > Marine > Oceanic | place: Arctic Ocean... | reverse complement strand
TGGTCCTCTCGACCCAACGGGCCGGCCGAGCACTCGACGCCGTGCTCGAATTGCCAGCCGGAGGCACCGCTGTCGGGACCGGCATCAACACGCATCCCGAATTCGGTGCCCGAGTCGCCGCCGACCTGGCGTCGCAAACCGATATCGGATTCGTCGAAGCCACAGATCACTTCGAAGCCAACGCACAACGAGATGGCTTGGTCGAATGCCACGGACAACTCAAGACAATCGCCAGCACACTGTTTGCCGTGTCGAACAATATCCGCTGGCTCGGAGCCGGACCACGCTGTGGCTTCTACGAAATCCAACTGCCCGACCGACAACCCGGCAGCTCGATCATGCCCGGCAAGGTCAACCCTGTGATGTGCGAAAGTATGATGCAGGTGGCCGCACGAGTGATCGGCAACGACGCGGTGATCACCTTCAGTGGAGCCACCGGTGGACAGTTTCAACTGAATATCATGATGCCCGTCATGGGCCAAACTACACTCGAAAGCATCTCGCTGCTGACCGGAGTCACCAACGCCTTTGTCGAGTTCTGCTCGGACGACATGCAGGCCAACAACGAAGCCTGTGAAGCCGCCGTCGAAAAAAGCCTCTCGATGTGCACCAGCCTCAATCCCTTGATCGGCTACGAAAACGCCGCCGCGATCGCCAAGGAAGCCTTCAAGACCGGCAAGACGATCCGAGAACTCTGCCTCGAAAAAGATGTCCTCCCCGAAGACACTCTCGCCGAAGCACTCGACCCGATGAGAATGACCGAACCCCAAGCCTGACACGCCCCCCAGGGACTGGCTCTCCAGACGTCCCCGGCGGTGAGCCAGCCCCGGGCCCTGTCACTCGGGATCGTAGCCCAGGTTCGGAGCCAACCAGAGTTCCGCTTCGGGAACCGGTACGCCCAGCCGAGAGGCATAATCTTCGACCTGGCCCCGAGTGATCCGGTCGACGGCGAAGTAACGCGCCTCGGGATGATGCAGGTAAAGACCACTGACCGAAGCCGCCGGCAACATCGCATAACTCTCGGTCAAACCGATCCCCACGCGAGACTCGGCCGACAACAACTCGAACAACCGACCCTTCAAGACATGGTCCGGACAGCTGGGATACCCGAACGCCGGGCGGATGCCACAGTAACTCTCGGCGATCAACGCCTCACGATCCAACGACTCAACCTCACCCCACTCACGACGTACTCGCAAGTGCAGACACTCGGCAAATGCCTCGGCCAATCGGTCCGCTAAGGCCTTGGTCATGATCGAACGGTAGTCGTCATGGTCGCTCTCGAACCGCTCGACCAACTCACCAATCCCCTCGCCCGCCGTCACCGCAAAGGCCCCCACATGATCGATTCGGTCTGCCTGACGCGGAGCCACATAGTCGACCAGAGACCGAAATTCCGACTGCCCCTTCCTCTGCCACTGCTGCCTGAGCATCGGAAAACGGACCAGTTCGTCTTTACGCTGACGGTCACAATACAACACGATATCCTGACCGTCCGAGACCGCCGGCCAGAAGCCATACACCGCCTTGGCCTTCAATAACCCGCCGCTAATGATCTGAGCGAGCAGCTCGCGGGCGTCGGCGAACAACTCGCGAGCCTGCTCGCCCTGCTTCTCATCGTCGAGGATCCCCGGGTACTTGCCACGCATCTCCCACGTCGCAAAGAACGGTGACCAGTCGATGAACTCGACCAGCTCCTCCAACGACTGATCGTCGATCGTCCGCTGTCCGATGAACTCGGGAGTCGCAATCGGCACCTCCGACCAGTCGGTCACGAATGGATGACTGCAGGCGTGTTCGAACGATACCAGTGCCTTCTGTTGACGCTCCTCAAACACACGCCGGTCGCGGTCCTGCCCCACACGATTCGACTCGACAAACGACTCGCGAGTCGATTCGCCCATCAGCGATTCCACCACTCCGACAGCTCGCGACGCATCGAGCACGTGCACAACAGCCTGCTGGTACTCGGGGGCAATCTTCACCGCCGTATGTCTCGCACTGGTCGTCGCTCCGCCGATCAGCAACGGAACACTATGACCCTGCTCCTGCATCGATCGCGCAACCCGGACCATCTGATCCAGCGAAGGAGTGATCAGGCCCGACAGTCCGATCATGTCGGCATTCTCGCGGACAGCTGTCTCGAGAATCTCCTCGGCCGGCACCATCACACCCAGGTCAATCACATCGAAGTTATTGCACCGCAACACGACTCCAACAATGTTCTTGCCAATGTCGTGCACATCGCCCTTGACCGTGGCCGTGACAATCCGGCCACGGTGACTGACCACCGTCCCGTCCGCACCTTGCTCCTCCTCCATGAAGGGAGTCAGATAGGCCACAGCCTGCTTCATCACACGGGCACTCTTGACCACCTGAGGCAGAAACATGCGGCCGGATCCGAACAGCTCGCCAACCGTGTTCATCCCGTCCATCAACGGACCCTGGATCACCTCCAATGGCCGCCCCAGCTTCTGCCGAGCCTCCTCGGCATCCGACACGATGAACTCGTTGATCCCCTTGACCAACGCCCACGACAAACGCTCCTCGACCGGACCCTCCCGCCAGGCCGCCACCTCCGGCTCGCCACTCTCAACATCCGCTCGCAATGTCTCGGTCAACTCCAACAACCGCTCGGTCGCGTCGTCGCGACGGTTCAACAAGACGTCCTCGACACGCTCGAGCAACTCGCCGGGGATGTCGTCGTAAACGGTCAGCTGAGTCGGGTTGACGATCGCCAACTCCATCCCGGCATTCACCGCGTGATACAGGAAGGCCGAGTTCATGGCGCGGCGGACCTGTTCGTTGCCACGAAACGCAAACGATACGTTGCTGACTCCACCCGATATCAATGACCCCGGACACGCCTCGCGAATCAGCCGAGTGGCCTCGAAAAACGCCGTCGCGTAATCCTTGTGCTCGTCCATCCCAGTCCCCACCGTCAGGATGTTGGGATCGAAGATGATGTCGCGGGCCGGAAAACCGACCACTTCGGTCAACAACCCGAACGAGCGACGGGCGATCTCGAGCTTTCTGCCCGAATCGGTCGCCTGGCCACGCTCGTCAAAACCCATCACGACCACAGCCGCCCCGTATCGTCGCACCAGACGAGCCTGATCCAGAAACGACGCTTCACCTTCCTTGAGACTGATCGAGTTGACGATCGCCTTGCCCTGCACGCACTTCAACCCAGCCTCGATCACCTCCCAATTCGAACTGTCGATCATGATCGGCACCCGGGCCACATCCGGCTCGGCCGCGATCAGGTTCAGGAAATCCCGCATCGCCACCGGACCGTCCAACAAAGCCTCGTCCATGTTCACGTCGATCACGTTGGCACCGCCATCGACCTGCTGCCGGGCCACCGCCACCGCTTCGTCCAACTCGCCGTCGCGAACCAATCGAGCAAATCGGCGGCTGCCCGATACGTTGGTCCGCTCGCCAATCATGATCAGGTTGCTGTCCTCGCGAATCGTCAATGGCTCCAGACCGCTGAAACTCGACTCGATCGCCTCGGGAGACGGCGTCCGTGGAGTCAACCCGGACACCGCATCGGACAGTTGACGGATGTGATCCGGAGTCGTCCCGCAACAACCGCCCACGATGTTCAACCATCCCGATTCCGAGAACTCGAAAAGAGACTTCGAAAGAGACTCGGGCGACAGGTCGTAACCACCAAACTCGTTGGGCAATCCGGCGTTCGGATGGCAACTGGTGAAGATCGGAACAAGCCGCGATAACTCCTCGACGTAGGGACGCATCTGGATCGGACCCAACGCACAGTTGAGGCCGACCGAAATCAACTCGGCATGAGCAATCGAGTGCCAGAAGGCCTCGAGTGTCTGGCCCGAAAGCGTGCGGCCGGAATTGTCGGTGATGGTCACCGACACCGACACCGGCAAACGCACGCCGTGACGATCAAAGTACTCCTCGATCGCAAACAAACACGCCTTCAGATTCAACGTGTCAAAAGTCGTTTCGGGCATCAACAGGTCGACACCCCCTTCGACCAGCCCGGCGATCTGCTCGAGATAGGTGGCGACCAGTTCGTCAAAATAGACCGCTCGGAAACCGGGATCGTTCACGTCCGGCGACATCGACGCCGTGCGATTGGTCGGACCCAGACTGCCGGCGACAAAACGACGACGGTCCGGTGTGCGGTCGCTGGCACGGTCGGCGGCACTCCGAGCCAGACGGGCGGCCGCCAGATTGATGTCGAAAACACGGTCCTCGAGCCGGTAGTCGGCCAGTGAGATCGATGTCGAGTTGAAGGTGTTCGTCTCGAGTATGTCCGCTCCGGCTTCAAGAAACTCGTCGTGAATCCGCTCGATCGCCGACGGCCGAGTCAGACTCAACAGGTCGTTGCAACCCTCCAACGCAACGCCGTGATCCGCAAACTGGTCGCCACGAAACTCCGATTCGTCCAACGACAAGGCTTGGATCATCGTGCCCATCGCACCGTCGAGCACCAGGATCCGCTCCGACAAGGCTCGCTTCAGCTCGCAATCCGACACATCAATCCCCACCGGCCGGACCAGTTTCATCCGTACCATTTCCATTCAACCCGGATACAACGCCGTGACCCAACTGCTCCAGAATGCGGGCACAGGCGTGCGATCGGTTGAGTGCGTAGAAATGGAGCCCCGGAACACCCTCGGCTATCAACTCCAGACACTGAGCCACCGCGTACTCGACGCCGACGGCCAACTGAGCCTCACGATCGTCCTGGACCGATTCCAGACGCTCGGCCAGCTCGACGGGAATCTTCGCTCCACACAACGACGCGATCCGCTGGATCCGCGAAAACTCGGTGACCGGCATGATGCCCGGCACCAATGGCACCTCGATTCCCGCCGAATGGTAGCGGTCGCGGAACCTCAGGAAGTTGTCGTTGATGTAGAACAACTGAGTGAAAGCCGCGTCGGCTCCAGCGTCGATCTTGCGTTTCAGGTTCTCCAGATCGCTCGCCGCGTCTGGCGACTCGGGATGCACTTCCGGATACGCCGCCACGCCGATCCCCATCAGGTCGCTCTCGCTGCGGATCAACTCGACCAACTCGTTGCCATGCTGCAACCCGCCCGACACAGCAACAAAACCGTCCGCGCCCCGAGGCGGATCGCCTCGCAATGCCATGATGTTGTTGATACCCGCAGCACGGACCGAACCAATCCACTCGATCAACTCGGCACGAGTGGCACCGACACACGTCAGGTGAGCCGTCGCCACCGTGGCGTACCTCGTACCAATCTCGCGACACAGGTCCAGCGTTCGGTCTCGAGTCGAACCGCCGGCGCCGTAGGTGCAGGAAATGAACGATGGTGAGTACTCCGCCAGACGATCCAGGTTCTCGAAAAGAACTCGGTCGCCGTCCTCGGTCTTCGGTGGGAAAATCTCGACCGAGACCTTCGGCCGCGATCCAGTCGACTCGCCACCGTAAATCTCTCGCAACGTCAACATCACTCAGACAACACTCCTCACAACACCACAACACAACAACACGCCAGCACATCTCGAAAAAACGACCCGATGCACTCTGATCCTCCCAATTAGGTGTTTCGCCAGTCGCCGTCAATGCCTGCAAATCCGGTGGTCCGATCGTAGGAATTGGAGACGGTCGTTGCAGTGCTTGCCGCGATTGCAGCGATTGCCTAACGTGAGAGTTCGAGACTCAATCCACCAAGAGAACACTCATGTCGACCAGTTCCCCTCCAGCGACTTCCGAAGCCTCCGGTGCGGTGCCATCACTTCCCTACAAGGTCGCCGACATGTCGTTGGCCGAGTGGGGTCGACGCGAGATCGAGTTGGCCGAGACCGAAATGCCGGGCCTGATGTCACTGCGATCCAAGTACGGTGCCAGCCAACCTCTGGCCGGTGCCAGGATCGCCGGTTGCCTGCACATGACCATCCAGACAGCCGTGCTGATCGAAACACTGACCGCCCTGGGAGCCCAGGTGCAGTGGTCCAGCTGCAATATCTTCTCGACCCAGGACCACGCCGCCGCCGCGATCGCCGTCACCGACGTGCCGGTCTTCGCGTGGAAGGGGATGACCGAAGAAGAATTCGACTGGTGCATCGAACAGACTCTGCGGTGGGCTGACGGTAGCTCGCTGAACATGATCCTCGACGACGGTGGCGATCTCACCGCAATGGTCCACCAGAACACTCCCGAACTGCTCGAGGAGATCAAGGGGCTGACCGAAGAGACGACGACGGGGGTCCACCGGCTCAACCAAATGCACAAGGACGGTCGGTTGGGCGTCCCGGCCATCAACGTCAACGACTCGGTCACCAAGAGCAAGTTCGACAACCTCTACGGATGCCGCGAATCACTCTCGGATGGGATCAAACGAGCCACCGACATCATGATCGCCGGAAAGGTCGTCATCATCTGTGGCTACGGCGACGTCGGCAAAGGATGTGCTCATGCCATGAAGAGCCTCGGAGCACGAGTGATCGTTACCGAAATCGATCCGATCTGTGCACTGCAGGCGGCGATGGAAGGCTACGAAGTGACGACGATGGAAGATGTGGCCTCGCAGGGCGACATCTTCGTCACCGCCACCGGCTGCTGCGGAGTCATCACCGGTGCCCACCTCGAGCAAATGAAGAACGAAGCCATCGTCTGCAACATCGGACACTTCGATTCGGAAATTGACTTCGCCTTCCTGGTCAACGGCGATGGCATCGAACGGGTCACCATCAAGCCGCAGGTCGACAAGTTCGTCTTCCCCGACGGCCACGCCGTGATCGTGCTCGCCGAAGGACGACTGGTCAATCTCGGCTGTGCCACCGGACACCCCAGCTTCGTCATGTCCAACAGCTTCACCAACCAGGTGCTCGGACAAATCGCACTGTGGAACCCCTCCGAGCTGGGCTTCGGCGACGACGACTTCCCGCTCGGTGTCCACATGCTGCCAAAACAGCTCGACGAAGAAGTCGCCCGACTCCACCTCGGCAAACTCGGAGTCCGCCTCGAAACCCTCTCGGACGAACAAGCCGACTACCTCGGCATCCCCGCCCAAGGCCCCTACAAGCCCAACTACTACCGCTACTAACCAATCCCCAGGGACTGGCTCTACAGAAGCCCCCGGCGGCTGGGTGCCTGCCCCATCTACCCGCCAACAACCATGATCCGCGCCACGTTGTAATAAATAATCACCCCCACCACGTCGACGACCGCGGCAATCAACGGGTTGGACATCAACGCCGGATCCAAGCCCATTCGCTTGAACCCCAACGGTAACATCGCTCCGGTCACCGTTCCCATCGCAACGACCAAAAACACCGTGATCGCAACAACTCCCGCCTTCGCAGCGGAATCGACAAAACCCATCGCCGCACCAAAACTCAGGATCGCCAAGCCGCCTCCTAACAACCCAGCCAACACCAACTCGCGCAACAACACCTGGATGGTCTCGCGACGCTCGATCTGACTGATCGCCAACGCCCGGATAATCAACGTCGCCGATTGCGATCCCGCGTTCCCACCGCTGGCCAAAACCAACGGGATGAACAACACCATCCACTTCAAGGCCTCGACGTCGTCGTCGTCGGAATACGACTTGAGAGCCATTGCTGTCAAGATGGCAGCAAACAACAACACCACCAACCAACCACCTCGCTTCCAGGCCAATGTCACCAATGATGTCGACAGGTAGTCGTCTTCCAATGGCACCACTGCTCCAGATCGGTACGCGTCCTCGTCGGCTTCCTCCTGGGCCACGTCCATCGCGTCGTCATGAGTTACGATGCCGACCAACTGGTTCTGAGCGTCGACGACCGGGATCGCCAGGAAATCGAATCGGGCCAACCGCTGGGCCACTTCCTCCTGATCGTCATCGACACGCACCGAAATCACGTCCCGCTCCATGATCGACTCGACCCGCGTCTCGGGCCGAGCCAGTATCAACTCGCGCAACGATATGAAACCACGCAGACGACGACCCTCGTCGAGAACATAGACGTAGTAGATGGTCTCTCGATCCGGAGCCTGCTGCCTGAGTCGTTCGATGGCCTCCGATGCCGTTGCCTCGGCCGGCAACGATGCGTACTCGGTCGTCATGATCGAACCGGCACTGTCGTCAGGAAACGACAGCAAACGCAGAATGTCGCGACGCTCGGCCGATGCCACCAACGGCAACAACTGCTCGACCCGATCGGAATCCAAACGCTCGAGCAAGTCCACTCGATCGTCAGGGGCCATCTCCTCGATCAACCGAGAAAACGAATCGCGAGGAACCGCTTCGACCAACGCCAACTGATCGGGCAAATCGAAGAAACTGAATATCTCAGCCTGCCGCTCTGACGAACAACTCGACAGCACTCGCCAACTCTCGCCCGCCTCAAGACCCTCAAGCACCTCCGCCACAGCAGCCGCATGCAACGCCTCGCAAAACTCCGACACGCCAGCAACGTCGTCGGCATCCAGCAACTCCCGGAGATCGGGCAACAGAAGAAGACGGTTATACATCGTCAGCACCTCCGGCAGCCCGTCCGGCAGCCTCGTTCAGACTTGCCCTGGACAAAGTAAGACGGCTTCGCGAGGTGAGTCCGCAAAGTTGAACTGCGGCCACAACGGCACAGACGACCTAACGCTTGGAGAACTGGAAGCTCTTGCGTGCCTTCTTGTACCCGTACTTCTTGCGTTCGACCATTCGGTCGTCACGGGTCAAGTAGCCTCCGTCACTGAGCGCTTCGTGCAGGTTGGGATTCTTGGCCTGCAACGCTCGAGCAATCCCCAACACGATCGCACCAGCCTGACCCGTCAGACCACCACCGTTGACTCGGACCCAGACATTCACCGAACCGTATGTCTCGGTCACCTTCAACGGCGCCTCGATCAACAAGCGGTCTCGCTCGATCTGAAAATAATCATCCAACTCGCGACCGTTGATCGTCATTCCGCCGTCGCCGTCGACAAGCCGAACACGTGCGACCGATGTCTTGCGACGACCCGTACCAATCGCCACACCATGACGATCAATCTTGCCTCGAATCAAAGTCGGCTGACGCGGAATACGAGGCTCCTCGGCTTCCTCAGACGACTCGCCCAATGTCAACTCGGCATCGCCCTCGACAGTTTCCTCAGACGACTCGCTCGTTTCCTCAGACGCAGCAGCAGCCTCATCCGAAGACTCATCAGCTGAAACCTCCTCAGCTTCGTCCCCTGACTCTTCAGAAGACGCCTCCTCAACAGCGTCCTCCTCAACAACCGCCTCAACAGCGTCCTCCTCAACAACCGCCTCAGCAGCGTCCTCCTCAGCGACCGCTTCCTCAACAACCGCCTCAGCAGCGTCCTCCTCAACAACCGCCTCAGCAACCGCTTCCTCAGCAACCGCTTCCTCAGCAACCGCTTCCTCAGCAGCGTCTTCCTCAGCAACCGCTTCCTCGTCACCGGAAGTCTCGTCGGCAACCTTGTCCAAAGCTTCTTCCACAGACTCGTCCGCCGTCTCTTCAACAGCCTCGTCCGTGGTCTCTTCCGAATCTTCAGCTGCGTCGTCGTCAAAGATCATCGTCGGTTCTCTCTCGGATCCCGAACCAAACAGGCCCAGGACAGGGAATTCTGTGTCAGGCTGGCGGCAACAGGTACTCGGGGAACGGTTGAGGGTTCTGAGCCTGATGAGTGTGCTCGTCGCTGCAGTAGATCTTGAGTTTCTTCAGCATCTGGCCGCCGAGCTTGTTCTTGGGCAGCATCCGTCGCACAGCTTCGTGCAAAATCCGCTCGGGTGCCTTTTCCAACATCGTGGCCGCCGAAGTCAATTTCCGGCCACTCGGATAACCAGTGTATCTCTGGTACTGCTTCCACAGAAACTTCTGAGTGAATTGGGGATGAGTGTCATGAGCCAGGCTCTTGCCGCTGAAGCGGATCAGATGAGCGTTTAGCACAACGACATAATCGCCGGTGTCGACGTGAGGCGTGTAATCGGGACGGTGTTTGCCCATCAGCACGGTGGCAATCTGAGTCGCCAGGCGGCCGACGATGTGGCCACCTGCGTCGACAACAAACCAGCTGTGGGTGACCGTCTCGTTTCGAGCCATTGTCGAACGGGCGGGACCAATCGAGACCGCGGACACGGTTCTTGCCCTCGATGGAAGGAGTGTGGGATATGTGAGTGAGACCACCCGAACGCGACCAAGCTGGACACATATATGGAGTGGGAACCTCCTAGCCTAACGAACCCGCCTCAAGGCTTCAACACCCAGCCAGCCACATCCAGACCACCGCATCACGGTTTGCAAGACGCCGTTTTCTGCAAAAGACGCGAGGGAAACCCCGGGCATCCGGAAGCATCAGCCGCCAATCTCCGTACCGGCCCCAGTATGCTGTCGCCGATGCCCAAGGCATTCGGCGGGGTCAGGCGACCAGGGTGGCCCTCCGCGTTGGCTACGGCTGATGTGACTCCGGATGAATCGGGCTGTCTGACCGATGGTCCCAGGGATGTCCCCGCACCCGTTTCGAGTCCGCCGCAGCACCGGCAAACACTGCCTTCGCGACCACGACCCCAACGGGAATGGCCACACCCTACTCCCTGTGTCAAGAATTTCAACCGACCGCGAGACGATATTCTCGAGAGCGACAAAACAAGTTTCCCGACAGAGACCAGACGCCGACTAAAGACTGCCCTTGGACGATGGGACTCCAGTCTGACGCGGGTCCAACAACACCGCAGCACGCAACGCCCGAGCCGTTCCCTTGAACAGAGCCTCGGCAATGTGATGAGAATTCTCGCCGTGGTGAAGCACTTGGTGCAAGTTGATCTTCGCGTTAGCCGCAAACGACTGCCAGAAGACTTGCACCAGCTGAGTGTCAAACTCGCCGATCTTCTCGGTCGGATACACCACCCGCTCGACAAACCATGCTCGACCCGAAAGATCCACGCCAACCGTCACCAACGACTCCTCCATCGGCAACACCACGCTGCCGTAACGCGCGATCCCCTCCTTCGAACCCAACGCATCCGACAAGGCCAACCCCAGGCAAATCCCCACGTCCTCCACCGTGTGGTGACCGTCAACCTCCAGGTCCCCCGCGGCATGCACCTCGAGATCAAACAACCCGTGTCGAGCCAACAGGGTCAGCATGTGGTCGAAGAACCCGATCCCCGTCTCGATCGTCGACGTCCCGCTGCCGTCCAATTCCAACGACAGCCGGATCGACGTCTCGGACGTCTTCCGCTCGATCTCGCCGCGTCGGCTCATCAACCCGATCCCCTGAACAACAACTCGTCTCAATCAACCCGGCAACCGGCCAGCACATGCCCCATCATATGGCCGCCACGACCCACGACAATCACCGCAACCACGCAGAACCCGGCCGAACCACTCGAGCACACTCGGCGGCCCGCACAACCGCTACGACCCAACGCCGTCGAGCGCCTCGAAGAACCGATCCACCTCCGCGTCGGTCCCCACCGTGATCCTCAGACCCTCCCGACTTGGCTCGCACTCGGCAAACACCATGTGCCGCACCAGCACCCGCTGTGCCTTTAAACCCTCGAATCGACGACGATGCTCGCCGTCAGGATGAGTCGCCCAGACGAAATTCGCCTCACTCGGCACCACCGAAAAACCCCGCGATTCCAACTGCTCAACCAGCCGCTGCCGAGTCCTCTGAATGCGACCGACGCTCTCGTGCATCCAGTCAATATCCTCCAACGCCGCCACACCCGCAGCCAACGACAACGTGTCGCAATTGTAACTGTCCTTCACCTTCCTCATCCCCGACACCACGTCGGGATGAGCCACACCGAAACCTAAACGCAAACCGGCCAGGCTGTACGACTTGCTCAGGCTCCGTGTCACCACCACGCGACCAGACAACTCGCCGCGGCGCAACAACTCGCCAGCATCAGGCTCGTCGCAGAAGTCGCCGTAGGCCTCGTCCAATACCAACACCCCCTCCTCGGGAACCAGCTGCAACAGGTCCTCGTCCGGGAACCGGTTGCCCGATGGCGAATTCGGATTGGGCACAAACAACAACCGGCAACCCTCGATCTGACGACGGGCCGCGTCCAATGGCCACGTCCAGTCCTCACTCAACTCGACCCGCTCAACCCGCGCTCCCTGGATCTCAGCCAACGTCTCGTACAACACGTAACTCGGATACGGATACGCGATCGCCTGGCCCGCATCCACAAACGTCCGCATCAGAATCGTCAGAATCTCGTCACTCCCGTTGCCCGGGATGATCCACTCCGGATCCACATCAAACAACCGAGACGCCGCACGGCAAAACTCTCGACCCAATGGATCCGGATACAAGTTCAATCGACCAGCAGCCGCACGACCGATCGCGTCCACCACCCGAGGCGATGGCGGATACGGGTTCTCGTTCGTGTTCAACTTCACCCAACCCGCATCCATCGGCTGCTCGCCCGGAACATAACCGGACAATCGGTCCACGTCGGGACGGAATCGAGGACGACGCGAGGAACGACTGGAAGCCATGAGCCTTACAAACCAAGATCAAGAACAACACAACACAACCAATCAATCCTCGCGACCACCCCCCAACCCCGTCAACCACCCACCAAATCCCCAACAGTTGCCCAAGACGAAAGCCACCACCAAGGTTACTCTGGACCCGACATGCACCTCTCACTCGTCCACACTCGCACACAAGACAACATCCGCCTCGATGGTCTCCTCAACCAGCCGGACCCAAGCACCCAGCAATCCAACCCGTGGCCGGCCGACCTCGTCGTCTTCGTACATGGAACCTCCGGCAACTTCTACCAACCCGGTATCCTCGAACACTTCGAACACACCGTCGCCAACTCGGGCACAAACACACTCAGAATCAACACCCGAGGCCACGATGGACTGGTCGGACAACAAGGTGGCGCAGCACTCGAACACATCGACGACTGCCGACTCGACCTCGACGCCTGGTTCGAATGGGCACAACAACACAACAGCCCACGAATCCTCCTCGTCGGACACAGCATGGGAGGAATCAAGTCGATCTACGCCACTGCAGCCCACACCGTAAACCCCTTGGCCATCATCGCCATCTCACCGCCTCGCTTCTGCCACAGCATGTACCAGCAACACCCAGCCGCCGGTCCGTTCCGCGAAGACTATCTCCGGGCCACTCAACTCGTGTCGGCCGGTCGCGGTGACGAACTGATCGAGGTCCGACAGCCGCTGCCGATCTGGATCCGCGCTTCCGGCTTCATCGAGAAGTACGGACCCGACGACCGATACGACCTGCTTAGACACCTGCCACAGGTCACCTGCCCCGTGCTGGTTCAGGTCGGTGGCCAGACCGTCCAGCAATCACCCGCCTTCAGCAGCCTCAACGATGACCTCCAGTCGCTCCAACTTCCCGCATCCCGATTGACCGTCCAGGTCATCCCCGACGCCGACATGCACTACAGCAACGACCCGGACGAACCCGTCCGGCAGGCCGCCGACTGGTTCTCTGACCCCACAAACCTCTATCCAACTCGCGACTGACTTCTTGATCCGATCCCCTCAATCCGTTTCAATCCGTTTCCAAACGATTCGTACCGTCACGCTCGACTGGCCCCACCCAAAAAGCTTCTCGCATGCATCCACTCCACTGCTCCGTACCACTCGTAGCCTTTGGATCACGACTCAAGCCGGCTCTGAAACAGGCGGCCGCGGCTCGAGTCGAAGGAGTGCTCCTCGACACGCGACACATGGTCCAGCCGTCCGACTTCTCTGCCAGCGCCATCCGACACCTCCGCAAACATCTCGATGAACTCGGCCTCACCCTCGCCGCAACCACGTTTCCAACCCGCCGAGGATTCTCGGACCGCACCGATCTCCAGCCTCGCGTCGAAGCTGTCTGCCAGGCATTGACCTTCGCCCGAGCACTCGGCACCAATGTGCTCACCCTGAACATCGGACCCATCCCGATCGACGCCAACCACGACGGTGGTCAGACCGACGAGGCCGGCCGAATCACTCGCGATCGGCTCGTCGAAGTCCTCAACGACCTCGCTCGACACGGCAATCATGTCGGAGCCATCCCGGTCATCGACGTCTCCGCCTGCGATCTCCAGACCTTTCAGGCACTCTTGCACGATATCGACTCGGGCCCGATCGGTGTCGACTTCGACCCGGCCGCCTGGACCGGACGAGGTAGGAATCCGGTCGAGGCGTTTCGCGAACTCTACGACGTAGTCCATCACGTCTGGGCCAAGGATGCACTGCGAGCATCCGACGGGTCCTACCGCGAAGTCGCCATTGGACAAGGCGAAGTGGCGTGGGACGAAATACTGGCAGTGCTCGCCGAAGCCGAATACGACGGCTGGCTGACCGCCGGGACAGGGTCCGGTGACGACCCGGCCGGCGACGCCCTGAGAGCCGTGGCAATGCTGAAGTCGATCGGGACCGAGACCATGGGGTAGACGAAACGGATTGGAACTCGCGGGAACTCATGAGAACATGGAGGTGGTGGCCCTGATGCCAGCAACGGCACAACACGATACCGGCGAAACGGCTCGGACCGTTTCGGAACTGACTCGAGAGATCAAGAACCGACTCGAAACTCACTACCCCGACGTGTGGGTCTCCGGAGAAATCTCGAACTGCCGACCCGCTCGATCCGGACACGTCTATCTCACGCTCAAGGACGACCAGTCCCAGATCTCGGCCGTCATCTGGCGCAACACCGCCTCCAGCCTCGCGTTTGATCTCGCCGATGGACTCGAAGTCGTGGCCCGTGGCGGAGTCGAAGTCTACATGCCGCGAGGTCAGTACCAACTGGTCATCCGGCAACTGATCCCCAAGGGCGTCGGAGCCCTGGAACTGGCGTTCCGACAACTGCAGGAACAACTGGCCGACGAAGGCCTCTTCGACGCCGATCGCAAACAACCCATCCCCGCTTTCCCGAAACGGATCGCCCTGGTCACCAGCCCCACCGGAGCCGCTCTCCGTGACATGCTGCAGGTCATCACCCGACGATGGCCCGCCGTCGAAATCGTACTGCTGCCCGTCCGAGTCCAAGGAACCGGGGCGGCCGAAGAAATCGCTCAGGCCATCCGGATGGTCCCGCAACTGCCTCGCGTCGATGTCGTCATTGCCGGACGTGGAGGCGGAAGCCTCGAAGACCTCTGGGCCTTCAACGAAGAAGTCGTCGCTCGAGCCATCGCCGATTGCCCTGTACCCATCATCAGCGCCGTCGGACACGAAATCGATGTCAGCATCGCCGACCTCGTCGCCGACAAAAGAGCCCTCACGCCCAGCGAAGCCGGCGAACTGGTCGTCCCGCACCAGGATGAACTCAGAAACGCAATCCACGCAGTACGCACTCGACTCGCCAGTGCACTCAGACAACACGCTCAACACGCACGAACACAACTCGATGCACTCGCAGCCAGACCCGTCCTCGTCCGACCACATGGCCGCATCCATGAACTCGCCGAACAAGTCGACCTGCTGCAACAACGCATCGATCGAGCCGCCCGGAACCAAATCCGCTCGAGCCGAGATCAACTCAGAACCGCCGCCGCCACTCTACAGGCCCTCAGCCCACTCGAAGTGCTCGGTCGAGGCTACTCGATGACGCGAACCGCTCAGGGACACGTCGTCAACAACTCCGAGGGCCTTCAACCAGGTGACCAAATTGTCACCACCCTCGCCTCGGGACAAATCACCAGCCGCGTCGAATCGACCTCCAATCTCGACGCCCAACACAACTGACACACACCCAAACAGGGACGCTCAGATGGCCAACGATACTGCCGAAAAACCATCACCGACCGACATCTCCTTCGAAGACGCCCTGCAAGCTCTGCAAGGCATCGTCGAATCGCTCGAATCCGGTTCGCTGGGACTCGAAGAATCCCTGGCACGGTTCGAAGAAGGCATCGGACTGCTGGGGACCTGCAGCAACGTCCTCGGACAAGCCGAACAACGCATCGAAACCCTCACCGGTGTCGATTCCAACGGAAACCCGATCACCGAACCACTCGACAACGAAGCCACCATCGACAAACAACCCGATGCCGACGACGCGTCACTGTTCTAGCGATCAACCGCCGGAAGCCGAATCGCCTCGGAACGACCCTCGATAATCACCAACTCACCTGCCCCCACACCCACACCTCGCAACTCGGTCGATGACCCCGACGGCCAATCGACTCGCAACGTCGCGACTCGGTTCCGTACACCCAGGCCGATCACCAACTGACGCTGGTTCGATGCCATGTACCCGTCGCCAGCCATCAGGTAATGCACTCGACTCCAATCCCCATCGGTCACCGTCACTCGAGCCCCGATCGCGTCTCGTGCCGACGACGTCGCCACCAATCGCACAGCCAATCCCATCCCGCATCCCGACTCGACCGTCCGGTTGGCCAGCAATGACGCCGGCTGTTCGAGATGAGTGACCACGAAGTCGTCGCGACCGTCACGATCGAAATCCAATCGAGCCAACCCGCGACCCAACAACTTGCGCTCGAAGTACTTTTCCGACACACCCGACACACCCAAAGAACCAGGCGTCAACTCGACAAATCGACCGCCGCCACTGTTGCGGTAGAACTGAGGCCGCATGCGGTGGGGTTGGTCCAATTTTGTCAGGTCATCGACGTGGCCGTTGCTGACGACCAGGTCGAGTTCACCGTCGAGGTCAGCGTCGAGGAACTGCGTGCCGAACCCCAGCATCCTCCAACCCGGTTCCCGCAGCTGCGATCGACGCGTCACATCGGTGAACAACAGGTCCTTGGCCTGGCGGTACAGCGTGTTCGACTCGTTGAAATAGTTCGTCACGAACAAATCCAGCCGACCGTCGCCATCCGCGTCACCGGCCGCCACGCCCATGCACGCCTGAGATTGACCAAGCCGATCCAACGCCAGGCCTCCAACCATCCCCGTCTGACGAAATAACCCCCCGCCAGCGCCTCCAGCAGACCCGGACATCGAAAACAGGAAGTTCGGCACCGAGTCGTTGGCCACGAAGATCTCGATTCGACCTGATCTCGAAAACCCACCGGCCACAATCCCCAGCCCCTTGCCGCCAGGCACGTCGAATCCACCAGCCCGCGTGGCGTCGACAAATCCTCCGGCGCCGTCTCCCTTCCACCAACGATCCGCCGCGGCGGGGTATTCGTGAGGGTGACAGGCCATCTTCACGCCGCTGGATTCGCAAATCGTCGAAAACAACCGCGGACCCTCAAGATAGTTGACGTCGTACAGATCGACCCGGCCGTCACCGTCGATGTCGGCCACCAGGCAACTGGTCGTCCAACCCGTTTCAGGAAACGACAACCCGTCGGTCAGGTCCTCGAACGTGCCGTCGCCGTTGTTGCGGTACAACCGGTTGCGGCCGATGTTGGCCACGTACAAGTCGGGCCAGCCATCGTTGTCGATGTCGCCGACACTCACGCCCTGGCTGAACTGCCCATCCCCCAAACCTGCCGAATCGGTCACGTCGGCATACCGGCCACCTCCAAGATTCCGGAATAACCGGTCACGGTGCTCGGGCGGCTCTCCCTCAACCTCGCTAACCACCGGCCAACGACAGCCCTGGCTGAAGTAGAGATCCGGCCAACCGTCTCGGTCGTAATCCAACACCCCCACACCACCACCGGTGTACTCGAACATCAACGACCCCTCGGTCGTGGGATCTCGACTGTTGAAGTACGTGAAGTCGATTCCCGCAGCCAGGGCCCGGTCCTCAAAACGGATCGCCGACCCGGAAACCGCTCGCGGGTCCGATTCAGAGACCGCAGGCTGAATGGACTTGAAATCCAGAAGCGGGTAGCCCGACAGATCGACACCAGCCGTCGGAGACGCGTCATCGCACGTCTGGCTCCAAACTCCAGCCCCACTCCTCAATCGATCCCTGACCCGTGACACCATTTCGGCCGCCCACACCAACGTCGCGTCGTGCTGCTGAGCCTCACTCGCCCAACCAAACGATTCCCACAAACGCCCCATCTCCTCGCACTGCTCGGCCGCCTGCCGCAACAACCCGGCGTCCGGCCAGTTCGACTCGAAACCCAGACGAGTTTCGATCAACCCCAGAGTCTGCCCGAACGACTCCAACTGCTCGGCCCGACGACGAAATGCTTGAGACTGATCCGGGTGGCCCAGTTGCACGAGCAGCTGAGCCAGCTGGTAGTTGGCCGAACGGAGATCCGGCTCCCGGCTGATCGCTTCCCACAAACACCGAACCGCCATGCGGTCGCGACCTGTCAGTCGAGCAAAACGAGCGTCGGCCAGCCACAGGCCTGGATGGTCCCACAATCGGGATTCGGTCAACTGCCGCCTCAGGGCAACGTACCGGGCGGTCGCACCAGCACCACCCCGTTCCAGCACCGTCCAAAGCCGCCTCGCATGTGCCTCGGCCATGTCCCCATCGACACTCGAAACCGCCTCGAACAGGGCCAAAGCCCGCTCAAAGTCCCGACGCTCCAATTCGATCATGCCCAGGCCCAACTGGGCCAGCAACTCGCCGTCGTCCGCCTCCAAACACGCCTCCAGCATCTTCGGATCAGCCTTCACGTTGTCGATTTCGCCCAGCAAGACCAGGTGACGCTTGCTGAACAAGCCGCGACGCAACAAAGCCATCAACGGACGGCGGGCTTCGTAACGACGACCCGACACCGTCAGGATGAACGCCAGGTGATCGTTGGCCATCGCGTGATCCGGCTCCCACTCGACCCGCTCCGACAACCGCTTTGCCACTTCGGACAGCGACCTGAGACTGTCCATGCGGTCATCAGAGCCCAGCATCCCCGTGATCCGCTCGGGACGCTGAGAATCGGGCAACTGACACAGGTACCCAACCGCCGTGTCGTACTCGTTGCGCTCGAGCGACAACTCGCCAGCCAACCTCAACGCATCATGGTCGCCCGGCGAACCATCCAGCACCAGGTCCGCCAACTCCAATGCACGGTCCAATCGACCCAGCCGACGAGCACGATGGGCCTGCTTCAACTGGTCCGAGTTCGACTCACCACCACGCAACCACCACCACCCACCAAGACCCAACACGACGACCAAAACGACCACAACGATCATCTGCAGCCAGGCCGTCACGCCCGCTCTGGCACGCTGCTCAGTCACCGGCTCCCCCGTAACCGCCGTGCTCGCCCGACTCGCCCGGTGAATCGCGGCCCAACAACTCGTTGAAACCGCCACCGGAATCGCGGAACCAGTTGTAGAGAATGCTCACGTCGGTCCCGACACAGAAATGCTTGACACCCATCTCGAGGTACTTCCTGGCCTGCTCGGGCGTGTCGACCTCCGCTCGCGGAGTCACTCCCATCTTCAACGATGTCTCGATCACGTATCGCTCGGCCTCCAACACCTCCGGATGCTGCCACTCGCCGGGTCGATCGATGCTGTTCGAAAAATCGGCCGGGCCGAACTGCGTCATGTCGACGCCCGGGACCGAAAGCAATGCCTCGAGATCCTCGACGGCCGACTTCTTTTCGATCATCAACGCCACAACCGACTTGTCCAACGCCTCGGCAAATCCCCGCGTGCCCGGCTCGACCACGAACTTCACGTCACGACGCATGCCGACACCGTGGATGCCTCGGCTCGTCGGCGTCTCGGCTCGCACCGCCTTCACGCACTCCTCGACATCCTCGACCGTGCGAGGATCGGCAAACAACACGTTCTGGATCCCCGATCCAATGGCACGGATCGCCAGGAAAGTCCGAGGCTCCTGCTCGATCTTCATCATGCCGCTCATGTGAGGAAACAGGTCGATGGCACGACCGATGTTCTCCAGAGCGTAGAGATCGTATGGAGCGTACTCGGCGACGAACTCGATGTAGTCGAACATCCCGCTGTGACCAGCCAACTCGGTGATCGACGGCCAGGACGAATGGATGTGAGTGCCGAGGCTGGGAAGATCGGCGTCAAGAAGTTCTCGCAATCGGTTGTGCCGCATGACGTCTTGGACTCTCTTGTCGGGTTTCCAGTAACTACAGGCCGCCCAAAAACAACAGACGACTGCCGCCGTTTTCTCGAACCCATCCTACGCCAATAGGTAAATCACAACCACCAGCACCGCCGCCGTGCCGTAGACGATCGCCCAGGCCCGGCCGGTAGCCAATCGTCGAGCCAACCAGCTGCGTTCGATCGGAGCCAATTCGCCCGACTCCGGCTCGGGAACCGGCAACAAGGCGTCTGACGCAAAGATCATCCCGGCAGCAAACAGGGTCAACACCACCAGGTAACCCACCACGTTCCACGGCCGGAACGAATCGGGCAGGCGATGATCCAGGAACCCGAACAGAATCATCGCAACCAGCCCGACACCCGCGACAATCGCTCCGGCCAAGCTGCGACGCGTCCAACCAGCACGCCGGTATGACATCCGGTTGAACAAGTCCGTAGTCGCCGCGTCCTCGCCACGATGCGTACACAGGCTCACAAGCAACAGCACCGCACCTGACAATGGCATGCCGACCAGGGCCCGCGTCGCGGGTCGAGTGTGGTCCAGGTCGAAGAAATGACCAAGCAACACAGTCGATCCGAAACCGCAGTCCTCGCCAAGCCACTGCCACATGCCCATGGCACCACACAACGTGTAGGTGATCCCCACCAGCAGACAACAGATCCCGCCGGCAGCCGTCGCACGACGGAAAAACAACGCCGCGGTAACCACCACGAACAACGTCGGCTGGAAAATGCTGCCGATCGACCAGGCACTGTCGAGCAAGGTCGACTCGATACGGTGACTGAAAATGGCATACCCCAAACCGACCAGGCCAGCCAACACCGTCACCACGCGACCCACACCAAGCGACGACCGGTCGTCACTCTCCGGACACAACGGCCGATGGATGTCCTGGCGAAACAGTGTGGCCAAACTGTTCAGATAACTGCTGGCCGTCGAATTCGATGCCGCTACCAATGCCGCCAGAAACAAACCGCCCAAACCGACCGGCATGATCCGATGAGCCAACAACGGCAGGATCGAATCGGCTCCGCCAGGCAAGTTCTGGTACTCGGGGTTCGAACCCGCCGCCATCGCCGGCACGATGTAACACAAGGTCAACGGACCCGTCAGCGCCGCTGCCCACAATAACCCCTTGCTCGCCTCGTGAACCGTCTTGCCCGCGAAACTTCGCTGCAACATGTACTGAGACGTGAACCAGTAGGGGAGACCGAGCACGAACAGCATCAGGATCGTCAGGTAGTCGACCCCCGCATCAGGACCGCTCGGACGCCACATCACCCACTTGTCCGGTGAAATCCTGTCCGCAGACATGTGGTCCGGATCGAACAAGGCCTCCAACCCACCGCCAGCCTGGATCCCCAACGGCAACAGGATCACCGCTCCGCCAATGATCAGGAAACTCTGCAACAGGTCGGTGTAAACCACAGCCAGCAATCCGCTGGCCAGGCAGTACACCACCACCACGCCCGCCACAATCAATGTCACCGTCTCGAACGTGTCCAAGCCCGGAAGATGAAACGAAACCGGAACCTCGAAAGCACCAGTCACGATCGTCGCACATGTCATCATCGTCACGCCCGAAAAGAGCGCGTAGAAAATGATCCACAACAATGAGACGCAAACCGAAACGCGGGGACCGTAAACCTGCTGGACCAACTCGGTGATCGTCGTCAAACCCAACTGGCGGAACCGGGGCAGGAACGTGACTGCCGAGATCGCAGCCAACATGTTCCCGCTCCAAGCCATCAACAACAACGGAGCACCCACTCGGAACGCGTTGCCGGCCGGGCCGACCAGGTACAACGCCGCCACGTTGGTCGACAGGATGCTGCCGCAGATCACCCAACGGTTCAACGAACGACCGGCAATGAAATAATCGTCGCTGCCACGGATGTATCGAGCCAACCACAGACCCAAGCCGAGCATGCCGACAAGGTAGACAATCACAATTCCTAGATTGATCCAACTCGCAATCGTCATAAGTCGCCGACTCGCCAGCCCAACATTCTCAGACTAAAGTCCCTGGCCCAAAATCCTCAACCCGGAATCCACACCGCACCGAGACTACCAGCGCAACTGGGAATCGCGTACCCAGACACCTATCCTGACCCCCCGCCCCCGCCCCGCCCAACACACACACATGACCCGTACCGCCGTCAGACTCATCCTGCTCGTCTCCTGTGCTCACGCCCTCGTGCACGTCTTCGAATTGGCGTTGCCCAGTGTCGAGCAGATGATTGGCGAGGAACTGGTGGGAAAGACGGCCGAAGAGAACAAGGCGGCGACCGGAGCGCTGTCGACGGCCTGGCGAGTTCCGTTCGGGATGCTGGCCATGGTCGCCGGGTGGCTGGCCGATCGCTACGGATCCCGCCGACTGCTGGTCGTCTACCTGATCGGCTGCGTCGTCACGTCGATCGTTGCTGCGAGTTCCCAGAGTATGACGCCGCTGTTGATTTCGATGCTGGTCATGGGCGGCTTCGCCAGCATCTATCACCCCGCCGGCCTGTCGTTGATTTCTCGAGTCACCACGCCCGAGACCCGCGGACGGGCCCTGGGCTGGCACGGGATCTTCGGCTCGATCGGCATCACCGCCGCCCCGATGGGTGCCGCCGTGATGTTCGGCACCGGGTGGCTGGGTTGGCGAGGCTACTACATGACACTGTGCATCCCGGCCGTGGTGATCGGGATCCTGGTGCTCGTGTCGATTCGTCGTGTCGGCTCGACACGTGAAACCACTCCCCCGACAAATCCTTCCGATACCCAGAACACCACGACCGACCAAGGCGGTCCGTTCCAACGAATCCCCTACCTGCTGCTGGTCACCTCCGGTGCTCTCTCTGGCTTCGTCTACGCCTCGTTCCTCCATTTTCTCCAAAGGTATCTCGACGGTGCCGGCATCCGACCCGATTCGGTTTCGGCCGAGAGTTTCCGGAACCTGCTGGCCGCGGTCACTCTGTCGTTCGCAGTCGGAGGCCAATGGCTGGCCGGCCGATTGGCTCGACCCGGGCGGCTGGAACGACTGCAGGTCGTCATCCTGCTGGCCAGCATACCCAGCCTGGTCCTGATGAGCGTCGCCTCCGGATGGCTCTGCATGCTCGCCACATGCTCGTTCGCCTTCATCCACTTCATGACCCAACCAGTCTACAACAGCCTGATCGCTCAATTCGTCCCGGCACGCCGACGCAGCACCGGCTACGGATTTAGCAACATGGTCTGCTTCGGCATCGGTGGACTCGGACCACTCGTCGTCGGACAATCCACCAACAACCAGTTGATCTACTGCTCACTCGCCACCATCGTTGGACTCTCGGCTCTTTTCGCCATAGCACTGTGGTGGACCACCAGGAAGCCAGCCAACACCGCAGCCAACACCACCCCGCCACACACCTCTTGACCCGCTCGCCCGACTCACAGATGATCCCGCCCCGCTGACAGAGCGGGATCATCTGTTTTGGAACTTGGGACGAGACGTTTCTGGTGGGCAGTTTTTCGCGCCTGTTGCCCTACGTGCTGCCGCACCGCCGGCTGTTCCTTCTCAGCGCCGCCTTCGGACTGGGAGTCGCACTGCTGTGGGGAGCCAACCTGTCGGTCGCTTTCCCGATCGTCAAGGTCCTGCTCCAAGGACAGTCGCTGCAGGAATACTCGGACCAGGAAGCCGACTGGTACCGCGACGAGATCGGGGCCAAGACGGCCGCATTGGACAGCCTGGCCGCCGATCAACTCAAGGAAAGAGCCCGCCTGCAGGGAAAGATCGCCGAACAGACCAGTCAACTCAGACGACTCAACTGGGTCCGAGGAAAACTGCTGCCTCACCTGCCGCAAGACGCCTTCGACACCATGGCCCTGGTGCTCGTGCTGCTGATGGTCGGCACGCTGCTCAAAGGAGTCGGCATCTTTGTCCAGGATGTCCTGGTCGGGAGTGCGGTCGAGAAGTCGGTTCGAGGCGTCCGGGAGGCGTGCTTTGAACATTGCCTGTCACTGGACTACCAAACCCTCGCCGCCGACGGCACCGCGCCACTGATGGCTCGCTTCACCAACGACATCAACGTCATGGCCGCTGGACTGAAACTGGTGGGTGGCAAGGTCGTTCGCGAACCACTCAAAGCCGCCACCTGCATCACCATGGCCTTCCTGGTCAACTGGCAACTGACCCTGATGTCCCTGCTGTTCGTGCCCGTCTTCGGCATCGTCTTCTATCGCTATGGCAAAGCACTCAAGGCCGCCAGCACGAAGATGATGGAGAGCATGTCGAAGATCTACGAAACGCTCGCCGAATCGTTTCACGCTCTGAAAATTATCATCGCCTTCAACGGAACACATCGGCAAAAGGATAAGTTCCGCCGCGAGAACCGCGAGTACTACCATCAGGCGATGCAGGTCGTGAAAATCGACTCGCTCACCAACCCCACCACCGAACTGCTCGGACTCGCAGCCGTCTGCGTGGCACTGCTACCCGGTGCCTACCTGGTGCTCCGAGGCACCCGCGAGGTCTGGGACATCCGGTTGACGACCGAAGTGATGGACGTCGCCAGGTTATCGCTGCTCTACGCCTTCCTGGCCGGAACCATCGACCCCGTCCGAAAACTCTCGAGCGTCTACTCAAGACTCAAACGAGCCACCGCCGCCACCGACCGAATCTTCGAACTGATGGACCGCACCGCCAGCATCACCGCTCCCGAATTGCCTCAACGCATCGAACGCTGCCACCGCTCGATCGAATTCCGAAACGTCTCGTTCCGATACAACGGACAGACTCAGGATGACCCCGAAGCCATCTCGAAAATCAACCTGCTCGTCGAAGCCAATGAAGTAGTCGCGCTGGTCGGAAGCAATGGGTCCGGGAAATCGACTCTCATCCACCTGCTGCCTCGACTGTTTGACCCCAGCGAAGGAACCATTCGCATCGATGGAATCGATATCCGTGATGTCGATCCCGTCGAACTCCGCGATCAGATTGGCATCGTCACACAGGAACCACTGCTCTTTGACGACACCGTGTTCGAGAACATCCGCTTCGGTCGCCCTGAAGCCTCACGCGACGAAATCCTTGAAGCCGCTCAACGTGCACTCGTGACCGAGTTCGTCGAACAGTTCCCCGACGGCTACGACACCGTCGTCGGCGAACACGGAGGACGACTCTCCGGAGGACAACGACAACGGGTCACGCTGGCTCGTGCCATTCTCCGTGACCCGGCTATCCTGATCCTCGACGAAGCCACCTCCGCCATCGATGCCTCGAGCGAAGACAAAATCCACGAAGTGCTACGCGAATTCGTCCAGGGCCGCACCGTGCTGATGATCACTCACTCGATGGCACCTAGCGTGCTCGACCTCGTTACCCGAGTCGTCGTTATGGACAGCGGACGGATTATCGCCACCGGACGACACGACGACCTGCTGCAGTCCTGCCCAACCTACCGACAGGCCTATTACGCACGCGTTCACGTCGAAACCGACGCAGCCTGAATCCGACGTGCCTCCCGCCGGGGGACTGGCTCCCCGCCAAACGCGGGTGCCTGTCCCCTCGTACACCCGCTCAGATCCCTCAATCCGCTGGGGATGACTTTCACGGTGATGGCTGCGAATAATCCCGAGTTGTTCAACAGCCTGCTAAACTAAACTCGCACCCATGAACACCACTCCCACCACCACCGCCCTGCCCAAACGACTCGCCCTGATCACCATCGCGCTCGCCGTCATCACCCTGCTCGCCCTGCTGCTCAATTTCGCTCGCACAAGACAACGACAACCCGGCCTCACCGAAGAACAAGCCCGACACCTCCAGGACGTCGAACACCTCGGAGGCTTCGTCTTCGGAGACCGCTGCCTGCCGAAACTCGCCGTTGCACTCGCCGACGATGATGCCGATCAGCTGATGGCAACCGTTTCCAGGCACTTCACCGGTGCCTGGCTCTTTGAAAACGACCACCCCGTATCAAAACACACTCACGGACACGTCACCTCGACAAGCCAGTTCCGAAATGGCATCGATACCAAAAAAGCCAACTGCGATGCCCGAGAATTCCTCGATTGGCTGCTCGAACAAAGACGAACGTTTCACTCGCTCGATTCCATCTCCACCAAGCTCAAACGCATGACGCCGGAAACTCCCGGCCAACTCGACAGCGCCTGGGACGGGAACCTGCTGCTGAGAATGGCGGGGACGACGGACGACGACCGGATCCGGGAAATACGGATTGAATTGGCCTGCCGCCTCGACGGCATCAACGAACAGTCGCCCGAATCGATGGCCTGGTTCCAACGCCTCTCGGTGATTCGCATCGACACCGTCGAATGTGACCGCCCACTGATGGAAGACATGACCGACGAAACAGGAATCGATGTCGGTGGCCTGCGAGACAATTGGCTGGAAGTCACCGGACCGCAGACTCCGGCTATCACCGGAGGCGTCTACCTGGCCGACTACGATGGAGACCAACACGTCGATTGCCTGCTGACCGACCTCAAAGGACTCGCCCTCTATCGCGGACTCGGAAACGGCCGGTTCGAAAACGTTACCTCCGACGTCGGTTTGCCCAGGGAATCCACCGACCTGCAGGCCGCCTGGGGCGACTTCGATAACGACGGCGACCCCGACCTCGTCCTCGGACGACACCTCTTTCGAAACGACCAGAATGGACCGGCCGAAAACAACGACTCCTCACCTCAACCCGGTCGCCGGTTCACTCGACTCACACCAGCACAATCCGGCCTCGATCTCGAAGATGCCGTCGGCTTCGCCGTCGCCGATATCAATCTCGACGGACAACTCGATCTCTATGTCGTCGGCATCAACCAACCAACCAGTGGACAGAAGTGGATCGGCACCAACGACAGCAATCGCAACCAGATGTGGCAGGGCGACGGGAACCTGCACTTCAGTGACGTGACAAGGCGAAGTGGCACGCGAGGGCGTGGCACCAGCACCTTTGCTGCCGTCTTCTTCGACGCCAACAACGACGGCTTCCCCGACCTGATGACCGCCTGCGAGTTTGGCCGAAATGACTTCTGGCTCGGCAAGGGCGACGGCACGTTTGTCGAAACCGAGTTGCCCGAGATCTATGGAGGCTTCTCGATGGGGCTGACCGTCGGAGATATCGACAACGATGGCTTCGCCGACCCCTACCTCGCCAATATGTACTCCAAGGCCGGAGAACGAGTCGTCGGTAACCTGCCCGGTGATATCTACGATGCGGACGTCGACCGGAAACTCCGCGATTTCGTCTCCGGCAGCGACCTGTACCAGAACATCGGCGGCAAGGGGTTCCGACGGATCGGACAGTCGGCCCGAGTGGCCGATGTCGGGTGGGCCTACGGACCAGCCTACGTCGATCTCGACAACGATGGACAACTTGACCTCTACGCTCCGTGTGGGTTCCAAAGCGTCACCCGAGAACGACCCGATGGATGACGCTGCGTCTGGCTGGCTGTCGTGTCGCAGCCGTTCGATTGCCACGCCGTCATCCCGGCACTGAGAGAAGTGGACCGCAAGAGCGGTGAGTTCTGGGTTCAGAATCCCTGGGACTTCGCCACCCGACGTGAAAATCTCTCGGCCTACGAACGCAATGGAGTCTTCCTGAACCTCGGCAACGGAGAATTCGCCAACATCGGTCACGCCAGTGCAGCCGACAGCGACGGCGACGGCCGAACCGCAGTCGGGTGTGATGTCACCGGGGACGGTCGCCCCGAACTGTTCGTGCGGCAGGCCGGTGGCGGACCGCTGATCGTCTATCGCAACCAATTCCCAGACGCCGGTTGGCTCACCGTCACTCTCCAGGGACAGGACAGCAACCGACAGGGAATCGGAGCCCGTGTCATCGCTCACCTCGGTAACCGGACCGTTCGCCGAGAACTCTACCCGGTCGTCAACTTCCTCTCGCAGGCCCCGGCCCGAGTGACACTGGGGCTGGGCGACGCGCAGACGATTTCTCGCCTGGAAATCCACTGGCCCTCCGGAAAGCGGACCGAGCTCAAGGATGTCGAGATCAACCGCCACTTGGTGATCAGCGAGTGAGGCCGAGCAGCCCTACTTCTTTTTTCTACGCTCGGAGTGCGTGTTGAAAAACTCGAAGATCGCCGGCAGGCCCTGGAACGCCGGGGCGATGTGGCCGCCGTCCTTGTACTCGATGTGCTTGTGAGTCATCTCCAGCTCCTTCATCTTCTCGATCCACTTCCGAGTCGATGAGGCACGAACCAGTCGGTCCTTGGCTCCCTGCACGACGATCACCGGCGTGTCGCGGATCGCCGTCAGGCCACGAGGTGAACGGTAGATTGCCGGAGCGATCGGAGCCACGACGATGTAACCATGCTTCTCGGCCAGGTCGACCAGGCCGGGGTAGTGGAGGATCTGCTACGGAGCCCGGGATGGTGTCAGATTCCCGTGACCGAATCCGATAATCCCAACTCGTTGCGAATCCCACTCCACGGCACCAGGTAGTCCTCGATCGAAAGCCCATCGACGCCGACCACAGCCTGCCCGCTGAGTCCGTCCACCCCCGGACCCTCGGACACCATCCGTGCCACCAGTTCGTGCTGCCACCCGGCTGTCAACGGCTCGATCACGTCCACTCGCTCAGCAGCAAAAGCTACTGCGGCAGCCAGCGACCACGCACCCCAGTTGCTGATCCCCGCTAACAGGTTCCAGTCGGTCGCGATCCGACAGGGGATCCGCACCGAGTCGTCTCCCGGCAACCGCGCCACCAGCTCCTCCCACGGCACCGCCCCCATCCCGATCTCGTTCCCGCCGTCACCGATCCCGATCGTCACCGCGTCGGCAAAGTACTCGCCCAGACTGTCAAACAACACCGATACGTCCGCCGTCCACTCGTCAATCACTCGACCACGCATGTTGTGACAACAGCCCCACGACTCGCAGGGCACTCGCTCAATAAAGTCGGATTCGGGACACTCGCCGTCACGCGGCTGGGCCCGCAGCGATTCGATCGAGTGGCTGGGTCCCACCCGCTCGATCGCCACCAGGTGATCCAGACCCGACCCGCCTCGCCGGGCCGACAGGAACTCATGACACCACCCCGCTGAGTCCTCCAGCGGAGCAACCCACAACTCGATCTCCTCCAAACCCGCTGCATCGGCCGTCGCCCGCATCGCGGCAGCACACGGCCGATCCGTCAGCAACATCACCTCCCGACCCAGGCCAATCAGGACCCGAGCCAAGGTCACCGCACCAGGCGGACCGTCTGTCTCGGCGGAAGGTGGATTCGCATGAGGAATCAGGAATCCGCTCAGGATCGCGACCGGCCCCGGCTTCGACAACAAACTCGAAACCGCTCCAGCAAGATCGCCAGCGCACAAGACCCCACGCACCGATTCGGCAGACATCAACCCCCGGCCGGCCGGATCGCGCCGGACCAAACACTCGAGACGCCCAAACAACTCGTTTCGATCAACCAGCCCCATTACCCAACCCCACGTCCCGCCCGACTTGCGATCCCCGCTTCACACAACAAGAATACTCGCTCACATCTCATTTCCTATCCCCCCAACCCCTCGTCTCTAATTCCTCGACCCATTCACGCCACACATCAAAACATTCCTAGCCCTGAGAAGATCTCGCTCGAGAGATTCTTGGTTTCGGGAATCGCCTTTGTGGAGTGTCAGGCGAGGTTGTCGAGTCTGGATAGACGTGCCAGAATCCTTGAAGAGTGCCGTAAAGTGTCCGCTTGGTGCGGGCTGCCACGCGATGCCGAGTAGCCAGTGGCCCGACGCGGGCCCAGTGCTGCTCACGGAAGCTGATGATGGCTGACGAACGACCTTCAATCGACGACATCCTGGCCATGGCCCGGTCTCAGGACGGTGGCTCAGGCACGCCGGATCCGGCCGACGAAGCGGCTGCGCCAACTGGAAAAACCGGCGACGACACGGCCCAGGACACCGCCACCGAACCCGTGGCGGACGACCCCCCAACCACTCCAGCCGATCCCCCCAAAACACCCAAAGCAACACCCTCGAGCACCGCCGACATCCTCGCCGTGGCACGAGGACAGGACAACGACGCAGCAGCTGAAACCAAGCCGGCCGACGAAAAACCGGCCAAAGCCGCCGCCAAACCCGCGGGTGTCTCAGACATCCTCGCGATGGCAAGAGCCCAGGATACCAACACGGCGGATGCCGATCCCGACCCAAACACCGCAGCCAACACCGCAACCAACACCGCAGCCGACACCGCAGCTTCTGAATCCAGTCCGGCGACTGCTGACGGTGACGGGGATCGGCCAAGCGTTCAGGAGATGCTCCAGCGGCTCAGGCAAACCGACGGTGGTGGAGCCAGCACGGCCTCGGCCGATACGCCTCCAGTAACAACGCCTCAGGTGACGGCGTCCGAAAGACCGATGCCGTCGCCACCGCCGGCTCCCGATGCACCGGTGGCTCCACCCGCTCAAGTCGAACGCCGAAGCGCACTCGTCGCACTTCTACTCCTGCCGACTCAACTGGTCACCTCACCCTTCGCCATCGCCTGGACCGCTCTGGCAACCGCCGGCACCGCCATGTTGCTCGGACTGGCGCGGTTCATGTTCCCCAATACACTCGTCGAACCACCGATGACCTTCAAGATCGGGCCGCCCAGCGACTACCCGCCAGAATCGGTTTCGACCAAGTTCAAGGCCGATCGAGCCGTCTGGATCGTCCGATCGACCATGTACAACGGCCAGGACCAGATCGTCGTCGTCTCGACCGTCTGCACGCATCTGGGCTGCACACCCAACTGGCTCGAAGGCGAACAGAAATTCAAATGCCCCTGCCACGGGTCGGGGTTCTACAAGTCCGGAGTCAACTTCGAAGGACCTGCTCCTCGGCCACTCGAACGACACGGCCTGAAACTTGCAGCCGACGGAATGCTCGAAGTGGACAAGAGCAAGAAGTTCCAGGAAGAACTCGGGCAGTGGGAAGAAGACAACTGCTTCGTCAGCGTCTAAACCGCTCGCTCAACTCCCAAACACAACAACATCACGCACGGCCACCTGACACTCTGAAACCCTGATCGCAACATATCCCGGTCCCATCGACCGGACACTCGGAGCCTGCCCACTCGATGTCTGTCGGCGACTACATCCGCGGATCTCAGATCTGGAAGAGCATCTTCCGTCACCCGGCGCCCTACGATCGGCGAAACCGGGTGGTCGTGATGCTGACCAACTTCTTCTTGCACCTGCACCCGGTTTCGGTCAAGCAGCAGGGCATCGCACTCTCCTACACCTGGTGCATGGGCGGTATCACCTTCTTCCTGTTCCTGGTCGAAACGATCACCGGCGTGCTGTTGATGTTCTACTACCGCCCCACGCTCGAATGGGCCTACCAGGACATTCTCGCACTTCGTGATGTCACGACATTGGGCATCATGCGCGAAATCCATCGCTGGGGAGCTCATGCGATGGTCATCACCGTCTGGCTCCACATGTATCGAGTCTTCCTGACCGGCAGCTACAAACCGCCTCGAGAATTCAACTGGGTGGTCGGAGTGCTATTGCTGGTATTGACGCTTCTTCTGAGTTTCACCGGGTACCTGCTGCCCTGGGACCAGCTGGCCATCTGGGCCATCACCGTCGGTTCGAACATGGCTCGAGCCACACCCGTACTCGGTCACGAAGGACCCGGGTTCCAGTTGATGAACATGGGTGGGTACGACCTGATCACCAGCGGGAGCGATGCGCGCTTTCTGCTTCTCGGTAGCCGCTTCGTCGGCGAAGAAACTCTCAACCGCTTCTACATCTTGCACTGTGTGGCGATCCCGCTGGCCGCAGCCGGATTGATCGCCATCCACTTCTGGCGAGTCCGCAAAGACGGCGGGATCAGCCAGCCACTCTAGTTCAAAACACACTCCAAGACACAAATACACACCGGCCAACCGGTTCACTCAGAACTCTCTATGCACCTCGACCCGTTCATCGATCCGCACCTCAACTTGACTCCTGCCGTGCTGCAGGGGCTGGGCTGGTTGTACATGCTGCTGTGCGGCATGAACCTCTGGTGGACCGTCCGAATCTACAAGGAAAACCGGTACATCGTGCTGCCGGTGCTGAAGATCAAGCTGCCTCGAGCCACGATCTGGGCCCTGTACACCTCGATCCTGATGATGCTGGCGTTCATGCACTTGAGCCAGAGCAACGAGGACTACATCGACAAGTTCCCGCTGGCCCTGGAACCCGGAGGCCCGTTCGAAACCGCCGTCGATACACTCGTCGCCAACCCGGTCACCTACTTCATCATCTCGATCTGTACCACGATCGGCATGCTGTGGTTCCGCGAGTTCCTGGTCAAGCCGACCGTGGGCTGGGTGATGCTCAATGCCGCCATCTTGTTCATGGCACTCTCGATGACCGACTACGACTTCCGGCAAATCGTCGGCAAGCCCGACAACGTGCCGATCGTCGCACTGCTGTACCTCATCGGCGGCCTCACCTGGCTCTACTTCTCGCGCGCCGTCGAAAACGACCGCCGACTAGCCAACTGGGACGGCAAAGGGCCCGTACCGGTCCTCGAAAACGACAAGAACGAAAAAGTGCTCGTCTGGCCCGACTTGGTCTACAGCGAACTGATCTGCATGATCGCGATCACCACGCTGCTGATCGTCTGGGGCATCGCGCTGGAAGCACCACTCGAAGAACCCGCCTCGAGCGCCAAGACACCCAACCCCTCCAAGGCACCCTGGTACTTCCTCGGCCTCCAGGAAATGCTCGTCTACTACGACCCTTGGCTCGCCGGTGTCGTCTTTCCCACCATGATCCTCGGTGGACTGATGGCCGTCCCCTACATCGACTTCAATCGGATCGGAAACGGCTACTACGTCTTCCGACAACGTGCCTTCGCCATTACCACATTCCTCGTCGGTTTCATCAGCCTCTGGGTCGCGATGATCGTGCTCGGCACCTTCCTCAGAGGACCCAACTGGAACATCTTCGGCATCTACGAGTACTGGGACGTCCATAAACTCGAAGCACTCAACAACGTCATGCTCTCCGAACTCTTCTACCTCGACTGGTTCGGACTCGACATGCCCTCGTACCAGAACTCCGACCCAACCGGCTACAAGGTCGGGATGATCCTGCTCAGAGAACTCCCCGGCTTCGTCGTGATCGGTTTCTACTTCGTCGCACTCCCACCGTTCCTCGCCATGAAATGGCTCAAGTCCTTCTACCAGCGAATGGGCTACCTCCGCTTCATGGTCTTCACACAACTGCTGCTCTGGATGGCCGCACTGCCACTGAAAATGGTCCTCCGCTGGGCACTCAACCTGAAGTACCTCGTCAACATCCCCGAATATTTCTTCAATATCTAGCTTCAACACCCGGCCAAGACGTCTCATGCCTGCCACCGACGGTTTCTTCCGCAGCCTGTCGAAGACCCACATGGTCTTCGCCGCCAGCAGCCTGATGCTGCTCGCAGCGACGCTGTGGATGCTGCACGATGACCACAACGACGAGTGGCGAGTCTGGCAACAGAAATTCGACCGCATCGAAGACGCCCGACTCAGACACATCGGCCTCGATCAACAGGACCAACTCACCACCCGCACCGAAGAACTCACTTCCCAAATCAAAGAGCGAAAGACTCACCTCGACTCCATCCAGACTCAACTCGACCAACTCAACCAGGCCCTCGCCGGACTCCAGGGCACCGTCGAAACCCGCATGCGGGCCACCAGGCCGCTGCGGACCGACCGCGACGTGGCTCGAGCCAATTACGATCTCGCCGTCCGCGACAACGACCCCGCCGCCAGCAAGCTCGAGACATTTCGTGCGAATCAAAAGACGGTCGACGATGCCGAGAAAACTCTGCGAGCAGCCCTCGACGCCGTCCAGGCCGCTCAGGCTGAAATCGACACACTCACCGGCGACTCAACCGATTCCGAAACCACGCTTGCCGCACTCGAAGCCGCACTCCAACTGACCGGCGACACCCGCAATGTGATCGCTCCGGAAAGCACCGTCCAGGCCGTCAAGAGATGGCTGATGGAACAACCGGTCATCGACGGGTTCAACTCGCATCACAGGGTCCGCCAGGACTGGCTGCCCGGCCAGAGTATCACTCTGGGGATGACCGCCACGGCCCGCTTCGATCGCTGCCGTACCTGCCACCTCGCCGCCGACCGCGTGCTGTCCGGCAACGTGCCCGAATTCCCCTTTGCCGCCGACGCCAACATCGACGCCGACCCCGCCTCGTGGGTCGCCGCCGGTGGCTACCCGCACCCGTTTGCCACCCACCCCCGACCCGACATCTACCTGACCGCTTCCAGTCCGCACCCGGTGACCGAGTTCGGATGCACAGTCTGCCACGACGGTCAGGGATCGGCCACCAGCTTCCACAACGCTCAACACGGACCCAATCACCCGGCCGACTACAAGAAATGGAACGACCAGTACGGGTTCTTCCCGAACCACCACTGGGTGTTCCCCATGCAGCCGAGACGACTCAGAGAATCCACCTGCCTGAAATGCCATCACCAGGTCGTCGAACTCGGCATCAACCCCGACCACGGGCCGACCGCACCGAAGCTCTATAAAGGATGGCAGCTTGTTCAGAAATTCGGTTGCTTCGGCTGCCACGAGATCTCCGGGTTCGACGGCACCAACCCCATCGGACCCGACCTCCGCCTCGAACCCGCCACCGCATTGCTCAAGGCCGCTCTCGACGCCGATCCCAATCAACTGGCCGGCAAGATGCGAAAGGTCGGACCCAGCCTCGCTCATGTCGCACTCAAAACCAACTCCGACTGGCTCAGCCGATGGATCCGCAAGCCCACCGACTTCCGTCCGAACACGCGCATGCCGCAGTTCTTCGATCTCAGTAATCAGCAAAACGCACACGGCAAGCAATTCGGTGAAGTCGAAATCGCCGCGGTGACGCACTTCCTGCTCGAAACCAGCAAGCAGGCCAGCACCGACTTCCAACTCGACACCGTCCCCAAGGACGTCACCCCCGACGCCAAGCGAGGCGCCCTCGCGTTCCGCGAACGTGGCTGCCTGGCCTGCCACAGCCACAACGCCGTCCCCGACCCCAAGCAACAACTCTCGGCCGACTTCGGACCCGACCTCTCACGCATCCAGGACAAGATCGGCCACGACCCGAAGAACTCGGCTTCCGCCACCGACCCCGGCTTCCGCTGGCTCTACACCTGGCTCCGCGACCCACAGAAACACTTCTCCCGCACACGCATGCCCAACCTGTTCCTGGAACCCCACACCCAAGACGACAAACCGGTCGACCCTGCTGCCGACATCACCGCCTTCCTGCTCTCTCAAACCACCACACCACTCGCCAATAACCCTGTGCCGCAACCGGGCGACACCACTCTCGACCAACTCGTCATGCTCTACGCCGGTAAGGTGATCGGAGTCGCAGCTGCCGAGAAAATGGTCACCGACGGAGGCCGTTACCCGGAAACCGACAAGTCGAAGATCAAGGGCGACGAACTGGAACTCCACGGCGACACCCTGACCCGCGACATGAAACTCCAGTACGTCGGACGCCGAACCGTTAGCCGCTATGGCTGCTACGGCTGCCACGATATCCCCGGCTTCGAAACCGCTCGACCCATCGGCACCAAGCTCGAAAACTGGGGTCGCAAGGATCGCACCAAGCTGGCCATGGAACACATCGAAGAGTTCCTGCATCACCACGGCGAAGCCGATGGCAGCTCGACACGGAAACGAGTCGACAAGGAAATGGGACTCGCTCGAGCCCACTCGCTCGGGAAAAAGAAATTCGTAAACCGCGACGTCGAAGAAGAACAGACCCGCGCCGCATTCTTCTACGCCAGCCTGCTCCACCACGGCCGCGAAGGATTCCTCTGGCAAAAACTCCGCGACCCTCGCAGCTACGACTACAAGAAAACCGAAACCAAGGGGTACGACGAGCGGCTGAGAATGCCGAAGTTCACCTTTGCGACCGACCCGATGGAAAACGAACAGGCGATCGAAGCCATCGCCACCTTCATTCTCGGACTCGTCGCCGAACCGCCTCCGGTCAAGTACGTCTACCAACCCGACAGACGCGTGGCCGATCGGATCGAAGGCGAAAGACTGTTGCAGAAGTTCAACTGCGTCGGCTGCCATATGGTCGACCTGCCCGAAATCCAGATCCAGGCCACCCTCGATTCCCTGCCCGATGGTTCCCTGGCCGCGTCGGAATATCCCGAAGCCCGCGAACTGCTACTGAAAATCCGGCCGCCACGCGACATCCAACTCAACCCCGACAAAAACGGCAACGTCGGCTACTCGTTCCACGGCCTCGCGGTCGCCCGACCCGGACCCGATGACGACGACCTGGATCCCGACGAACGAGAATACTCGTACAACCTCTGGGAACCGATCACGCTGAACTGGATGGGCCAGGACGAATCCGGCAAACCGGCCATGCAGTCACGCACCGTGCTGCCCTCGGCACGCATGCTCGTCCCCGAACCCAACCTCGTCTCGGAAACTCCCGCCCGAGGCGGCCGGTTCGCCCAGTGGCTGGTCAACGACATCCTCAAACGAGCCTCCGACCCCAACCGTGACCTCGCCTGGCAGGCCTCGCCACCACCCCTCGTCGGCGAAGGCGTCAAGGTGCAGACTCCGTGGCTCTACCGGTTCCTGAAAAACCCCGGACGACTGCGACACACCACCGTTCTCCGCATGCCCCGCTTCAACCTCGACGACGAAGAAGCCCGAGCACTGGCCAACTACTTCGCCGCCGCCGATGGGGCCGACTATCCCTATCAACCCGTGCCACAACGACAACCCGGCTACCTGGCCGATCGCAACAACGAATTCACATCGGCCGATCACGATTACCTGACCGAATCGTGGCGACTGTTCAACGCACCGCTCTGTATCAAGTGCCACTCGCTCGGAGGACGACCGTTCAAGGCGGTCGACCCCAAGAAGGATATCCGTGGCCCGAATCTTGACCTCGCCCGAGATCGACTCCAGCCCGATTGGGTCCAGGTCTGGCTCTCCAACCCCAAGTGGTTCACTCCCTACACCTCGATGCCACAACCGTTCCTTCGGAACCAGAAGCTGTTTCCCGAACACTTCCAGGGGAGCGGCCTCAAACAGACAACCGCCGTCCGAGATGCGTTGATGAACTACAACCGCCTGATGGAACGCGACGGCCCCTACATTCCTCCGGCGACTCCGTCCAAGGCGGCCGCACAACAATGACCCCAATCATGCGTCCATTCCACATCACCGTCCTCGCCACACTCGCGGTCACCTCCGCCAGCCTCCAACTCGGCTGCGGAAAAGGTGCCTCGGCTACGCCTACGATCACCTACAAGGCCGGTGGCAACTCGACCCCCGTCACCGACGGCGAACCGGTCAAACAAATCGACGGCTCCGGTACCCTCAACGGCACCATCACTCTCGTCGGTACCGCTCCCACGCCTGCCGTCATCGTCGCCAAGGGGGCCGCCAAACGAGACGCCAGTGTCTGCGGCGCAGCCATGGCCATCGTCGACGAATCACTGACGGTCGGAACCGGCAATGGCATCGCCAATGTCTTCATCTACATCGACAAAACGCCACCAGGTGCCAGCGTCCCCGACCCACCCACCACTCCGGCTACCTTCGACCAAAAAGGATGCGTCTTTACGCCCCACGTACTCGTCGTCCGCACCAATCAGGAGATCCTGATCAAGAGTCAGGATGACGCCGGACACAACACGCATACCTACCCCGGACGCAGCCGCAGCTTCAACGGAGCCATCAAGGCACTCGAACAGGACGGCGTCCCCATCTTCTACACCAAACACGAACGAACACCATTCCCGGTCAAGTGCGACATGCACTCCTGGATGCAAGCCTTTCACATCGCACTCGATCACCCCTGGGGCACCGTCACCAAGGCCGATGGCTCGTTCGAACTCAACGACCTCCCCGCCACCGACATCACACTCCGCGTCTGGCACGAAAAGGCTGGAGGCAAAGGCGGATTCCTCAAACGTTCACTCAAAGTGACCATCTCCAAGGACCAAACCAGTACACAGGATCTCGAATTCCAACTCAGTGATTTTGGACTCTAGAACCCGACCAACCATGACCCGGGACCGAACCCGGCCGAGGACCACACGTTGATTTCACGCCGCCTGATCCTGCCGCTGTTGGCTCTGCTGCCGCTGGGATTCGGCTGCGCCGACTACCGGGCCGAGTTCGTCAACGACGAGCGGGTGGCACAATTGGACACGTCCAGCCCGGTCGCGGCCGACAACGTGCGCAACAGCCTCCTCGAACACTTCGGTACACCCAACGACTTGGTCGCCTGGGGGGCGCTGCCGATTGACTACGGCGAAATCACCGGCACCGTACTCTCGGCACCCGATGCTCACACACTTCGTGTCTCACTCGACACCGACCCCACCGAACAATTCAGCCAAGTCGCCGTTGTGCTCGGTGACGCAACTCCCGCCCACCGCACGGCAGCCCACTACGATGCCACCACACACACACTCACACTCGATCCCCTTCATTCCACCGCACCCACCGCACCCACCGCACCCACCGCACCGGGAACGCCGATCCGCCTGATCGGTCACAAACTGCAGGCCGGACGAAAGGCGTTCATGCGACATTGCATGCACTGCCACGGAGTCACTGGTGACGGAAATGGACCCACCGCACGCTACATCTCCAACCACAGACTCAACCCCCAACCCCGCGACTTCCGCCGCGGACTGTTCAAGTTCACATCGACCAAGGACGGCTACTACGCCAACCGCGAAGATCTCCGGCGAACCGTCCGACAAGGACTCGCCGGCACCTACATGCCGTCGTTCCTGCTGATGAAGTCCAAGGAACTCGATGCAATCATCGAGTACGTTCGGTTCCTGGCCATGCGGGGCGAAATCGAACGCCGGCTGCTCGCTCACCTCAAGGACCTGCTGCCCGACGACGATGGAACACCTCCCGGCGATCTCAAGACACTCGAAAAAGAACTCGCCGTCGATGGCTTCGCCGAAGCACTCGCCGATGCCACAGCACTGGTCGCCGAAAACTGGACCAACGCCGAAGATCCCCAGAACGGCGTGCTCCCCACAATGGCCCGACTGCCCGACACACCCCAGTCGCGACTCAAAGGCCGAAACCTCTTCATCAGTACCAAGATCAATTGTGCAAAGTGCCACGGTGAAGGTGGCCGAGGCAACGGAGGCTTCCTGGACGACTTCCAGAAGAACCCCGAAACGCAACAGAGCTACGACACACCAGGATTGCGTGACGCCTGGCACAACATCATCCGACCACGCAACCTCACGTCAGGCATCTACCGTGGAGGACGACGGCCGCTTGATGTCTTCCGGCGTGTCTCCGTCGGTATCAAGGCCACACCCATGGCCGGCTTCGCCACCAACGTGCTCGAAGAAGATCGCTGGCATATCGTAAACTATGTACTCAGCATCCCTGTCGATGGAGCGTTCTTCGACGAATACGGACAGCAGTACCACGGCCGAGTCCGCCTCTTCGAAACACACAAACACAAACACGACGACCACGACCACGACCACGACGGCCACGACCACAACAAGCCGGAACCATCCACAACCACAACACCCTCAGAGTCTCAGGACAAGAAGTCACAACCGTGAGCAGAATCTTCTGGTGCCTGTTCTTTACCGCCTGGCCGATCGTGGCGATCGTTGTCTGCGCCATCACTCCGGCCATGGATTGGGGATTCCCGGGCAATCGCGAAGCCGCCACCCCACTGGGCCAACGCATCGACGACCTGTTCTACCTGATCCTGGGCATCGTCACCGTCGCCTTCATCGGCACCATGGCCGCCCTCTCCTACGTGCTCATCAAAGCATCAAAGAACAAGGACGAAAAGGCCTGGTTCAGCCACGGCAGCCACAACCTGGAAGTCATCTGGACGATTGTCCCCGCCGGAGTCCTGCTCTTCATCGCCCTCTACCAACTCGACGTCTGGGCCATCTACCGCGTTCGTGATTATGAAAACCGCGACGCCGACCCCAGGCCGCTGCACCTCGTCGCCGAAGTCACCGCACGACAATTCGAATGGCGGATCCGCTATCCGGCACCCGGCACCCGGTTCACGAGCTACGAACAGGTCAAGGATTGGCTCGCCAAACCGCATGCCGGAGACGTCTACGCCGTCAATCGGCTGCTGGTGCCACTGAACCGCGAAACGCTGATCTACCTCAAGTCCGGCGACGTGCAACACTCGTTCTTTGTCCCGGACCTGCGAGTCAAACAGGATGCGATGCCCGGGCAGAGTATCGACATCTGGTTCACCGTCAATCGGGCCGGCACGTTCGATCTGACCTGTGCCGAACTCTGTGGCTGGGGACACTACAAGATGCGGGGCGAAGTCGAAGCACTCGAAGTCAAAGAGCTCGAGTCGAGACTGAGGGAACTCAAGCAGCTGCAGGACTACGACGGATTTACCCCGCCGGGGACCGCCGCCGCATCGGGAGAAGTCACACGATGAACACCCTGGATGCCACGCACGACCACCACGAACTGACCTTCGTCAAGAAGTACGTCTTCTCGACCGATCACAAGATGATCGGCATCCAGTTCCTGTTCACCACGCTGGTGATGCTGCTGCTCGGTGGAGCCCTGGCACTGGGCGTCCGCTGGCAACTGGCCTGGCCGTGGCAAAACATGCCGATCTTCGGCGGCCACTTTGCCAGCGAGGGCGGACAGATTTCGCCCGAATTCTACACGATGCTCTTCACGATGCACGCCACCGTGATGATCTTCCTCGTCGTGATTCCGATCCTCGCCGGAGCCTTCGGCAACTTCCTGATCCCGCTGATGATCGGGGCCGACGACATGGCCTTTCCCACACTCAACATGCTCAGCTACTGGTTCATGTGGCCGGCTATATTCTTCTTCGGACTCAGTTTCTACTTCGGAGGAGCCGCAGCCGGCTGGACCAGCTACCCACTGCTCTCGTCGATGGCCGAAGCCGCCCCCGGCTCGGGGACGTCGCAGACCATGTGGCTGCTCGCCGTCACCTGCGTCGGTGTCTCGTCGATGATGGGCTCGGTCAACTACATGACCACGATCATCAATATGCGAGCACCCGGAATGACACTGTTCCGCATGCCGTTGACGATCTGGAGCATGTTCATCACCGCCATCCTGCAGGCGTTTGCTCTGCCGGTGCTGACCGCTGCCGGGTTCCTGATGCTCTTCGATCGAGCCGCTTTCGGAGGAGCCCTCGAAGGGATTCACACCAGCTTCTTTGTGCCCTCGGGTATCATCATCAACAACGCCGAACCCACCGTCGGCGGCGGACAACCTCTGCTCTGGCAACACCTCTTCTGGTTCTACTCGCACCCGGCCGTCTACATCATGCTGCTGCCAGCCATGGGGATGGTCTCGGATATGCTCGCGGCCATGTGCCGAAAACCAATCTTCGGCTACAAGCCCATGGCCTACTCGATGGCCGCCATCGCCGGGCTGGGTTTCATCGTCTGGGGACACCACATGTTCACCAGCGGTATGAACCCCGCACTCGGCATGACCTTCATGACCTCCACAGTCATGATCGCACTCCCATCGGCTATCAAGACCTTCAACTGGATTGGCACCATCTGGGGCGGCAAGATCCGCTTCAACACCGTCACACTCAACTGCATCGCATTCGTCTCGCAGTTCATCGTCGGTGGACTCAGTGGCATCTTCATGGCCGCCGTCCCCGTCGATATCTACATCCACGACACCTACTTCATCGTCGCCCACTTTCACTACGTGCTCTTCGGCTCCACACTTTTTGGCATCTTCGGAGCCATACCGTTCTGGTTCCCCAAGATGTTCGGACGGATGATGAACGAACGACTCGGCAGGATTCACTTCTTCCTCACCTTCGTCGGCTTCAATGGCACCTTCTTCCCCATGCACATGCTCGGGGTCGCCGGCATGCCGAGACGCTATGCCGACCCCTACATCCACCCCTACCTCGAACACCTCATGCCGATGAACCAGTTCATGACCGTCTGTGCCATCATCATGGGACTCGCACAACTCATATTCATCTACAACTTCATCTCCAGCATCTTCCGCGGACCCAAGTCCGGACGAAATCCCTGGAATGCCAATGGCCTGGAATGGTCCGCACCGTCACCACCCCCACATGGCAACTTCGAAACCGTTCCGATCGTCTATCGAGGCCCCTACGAATACTCGTCGCCACTCGTCGAAGGTCGCGACTTCCTGATGCAAACCGAGTACTTGCCACCTCCACCAGATCCCGATCCAGACGCGGGCCCCGAAGACGACACCTGACCCGCCGCACACCTCGCACCGTACCCCAACTTCCTACTCACACCACAACTCACCACCATCGATGACCGATCCCCTTCGCCCCACCACCTGGCTGCACCGCTTGGCCGTGGCCACCTGCTGCGCGGCGTTGTTGCCGATCACCATCGGAGCGATCGTGACCACGATGAAGTGGGGGATGGCCTTCCACGACTGGCCCAACTCGGACGGACACGGCATGTTTGCCTACCCGTGGTTCGGGTCGGCGATCGACAAGTTCACCGAGCACGGACACCGCCTGGCCGGGATCACGATCGGCTGCTTCAGTATCGTACTGGCCGCCTGTGCCTGGAAGACGGAATCCCGATCCTGGGTCCGCTGGCTCGCCACCGCAGTCCTGGCCGGTGTCATCCTGCAGGGACTCTTGGGCGGAGGCCGCGTGCTGGCCAACGACCCCCGACTCGCTCTGCTCCACGGACAACTCGCCGCCGTCGTACTCGCACTCATGGGTACGCTCGCACTGGTCACCAGCCAAGGCTGGCAGCACGTTGCGGGACAACAGCCCCCCACACCAACTCCTCGACTCAAACGACTCGCCTGGTCACTGCCAGCCGTGCTGGTGACCCAATCGGCACTCGGCGGATGGATCCGACACCTCGGGGGCGGACTGTTCGAACACGTCGGCTTCGCACTGGTCGTGTTCCTGCTGACCGCCGCACTGATGATGTGCCTGCTCGACGAAGGCACCGGTTGGATGAAGGCCAACGCCTGGATCCTGGCTGGTGTGCTGCTGCTGCAACTGGGCCTGGGCGCCGCCGCCTGGGTCACTCGCTTCGGATGGCCCGATTCGAACTACGTCGCCGTCCAGGGAGCCCCGCTACAGATCGCCTTCCGGACCGCACATGCCGTCGTCGGACAACTGCTGCTGTTGGCCTCCGTCACGCTCGCCATCCGTGTCCTCCGACTCGATTGGATCACTCGACGTGAACTGATCGCCAACACCACGACCCATGTCGCGGCCGAAGGAGGCTTGGCATGAGTGCACTCGGACCGCTTGCTGGTGATGTCGCCGCCGCGCAGACACCCGTTGCGTCACGCACCCGCTCCACCCGACTGGCAGACTATGCGGAACTGGCCAAGCCGAAAATCGCGGTGATGGCACTGGTCACCGTCGCGGTTGGTTACGTGCTCGCCGCCGGTGACACCTGGCAATGGCCCGCACTGGTGCACTCCCTCGGAGCCATCGGCCTGGCCGCCTTCGCCTCGGGTGCACTCAACCAGTACCTCGAACGACACGCCGACGCGCTGATGACCCGCACCGCCAACCGACCTCTCCCCGCCGGCCGACTCGCCCCCAACGAAGTCCTCGCAGTCGGACTCGGCTCGGCAGCC